>Ga0105100_10001411_pt1 | contig 14125 bp, 14 predicted proteins | sample PPLLak12cMay2015_2_FD_87033 | JGI IMG/M metagenome (GOLD analysis project Ga0105100, IMG submission 87033) | Freshwater sediment microbial communities from Prairie Pothole Lake near Jamestown, North Dakota, USA - PPLs Lake P8 Core (1) Depth... | ecosystem: Environmental > Aquatic > Freshwater >...
CGCAGAGTTGCTGAGTACAGGTCCCCAGCAATGAGGTGGCCATATTCCGTGTACGTCATCCCCGCACGCTTCAGGCGGGGATCCAAGCATTTCAGGACCTCTGGATTCCTGCCACGAACATGCGGGAATGACCATTCACTCACTCACTCAATTTTGTGGAGATGTACCAGGGCTGGTGGGTTTTGTTGTTTATTGGCCTATGATCGTCATGAGCTCACGGAAGCGCGACACGGACTTCGTGAGCATGAAAATGGGGAGGGGCAGGGTGTTGGGTACAGCGCACCCTGCTTTTCTCGTTTTGGGGTTTGGCTGTCCGGAAGCGTTTTGTTATAAGCCCTGCTGCAGTCCGTTGCGAGTTTTTGGTTTCCGGTTGTGAAGGAACATTGACCTCCGTTATTTTCATGGTTCGGGGTGCGGTTCATCAGGAAGGGCGAAATCTTTGGATTGGACGATTCTTTTGCAGCAGATCATCAACGGGATATCTCTCGGGAGCCTGTATGCCCTGGTAGCCATTGGTTATACTATGGTTTACGGCATTTTGAGGCTCATCAACTTCGCCCATGGCGATCTGCTGATGTTCGCCGCCTACGCGGCCATTTATGGGATGACTCTGTTTGCACTTCCCTGGACCCTGAGCTTCCCCCTGGCCGTGCTGCTGACGGGCGTGATGGGCATTCTCCTCGACCGGGCGGCCTATAAGCCGTTGAGGGACGCTCCGCGCATCTCGCTGCTCATCTCAGCCATCGGGGCTTCCTTTCTTCTCGAAAACCTGGCTCTGGTGATGCTCGGTGGCGTTCCCAAAGGTTTTCCGAGGCCGGAGGTCTTTGCAAAAGTCATCGAGGTTCTGGGGGTCCGGGTTCAGGTTCTCACCATCTACACCCCCCTGGTCACTCTTGTCCTCCTCCTCGGGCTGCTTTTCATCATCTACCGTACGAAGGTGGGAATGGCCATGCGGGCGGCCTCGAGAGATTTTGAGACCACCCGCCTCATGGGCATCAATCTGGACAGGATCATCGGCATCACGTTCCTGCTGGGCTCGATGCTGGCTGCAGCCGGGGGGATCATGTGGGCCATGAAGTATCCCCAGGTGAATCCCTTCATGGGCGTATTCCCCGGGTTGAAGGCATTCATTGCCGCGGTTCTCGGGGGGATCGGGAACATCCTCGGTGCCGTTGTGGGCGGATTCCTGCTGGGGCTGGGGGAAATCCTCATTGTGGCTCTGGTGCCCGGATTGGCTCAATACCGGGATGCGCTGGCCTTCTTCGTGTTGATCCTGGTTTTGCTGTTCCGACCGACGGGGCTCATGGGGGAGCCCATCATCGACAAGAGCTGAGGGATGTCACGGGACGAGTGGGCAATGGATAAGAGAAAGAGAAATCTGATTTTGAACGGCCTCGCTGTGGCGGCCCTTTTCGGAGTGCTGCTGGCCTTTGACCAGTTCGGCACGAATTATCAGGTTCGCATCCTCAACAACATGGCCATATTCATCACGTTGGCGGTCAGCTACAACCTGGTGAACGGGATTTGCGGCATTCTTCATCTGGGGCCCAACGCATTCATCACCGTTGGGGCGTATACGTCGGCTCTGCTGACCTTGAGCCCTGCTGAAAAGCAGATGACCTTCATCATTGAGCCGCTCATATGGCCGTTGAGTGTGATGCAGGCTCCCTTCGTCGTGTCGCTGCTGGCAGGAGGCATCCTGGCCACGATCTTCGCTTTTCTCATCAGTTTCCCGGTGTTTCGCGTTCGAGGAGACTACCTGGCCATTGTGACCCTGGGCTTTGGGGAGGTGGTTCGAGTGCTCTGCAATGCCTTTCAGAGTGTCACCAACGGTCCGCTCGGGCTCAAAGGGCTTCATCCGCACACGAATCTCTGGTGGTCATGGGGCATTGCCGTCCTCACGATCGTGCTCGTGACCAAGCTCGTCAACAGCAGCTTTGGGAGGGCCATGAAGGCCATTCGCGAGGACGAAACGGCAGCTCGGGCCATGGGGATCGACCCGTTCAAGCAGTTGCTCCTGGCTTTCCTCATCAGCGCCTTCTTCTCGGGAGTTGCGGGAGGGCTGCTGGCGCATCTCATCACGACCATCTCCCCGACCTTGTTCACTTTCTTCCTGACCTTCAACCTGCTCATGATGATTGTGGTGGGCGGTCTCGGCAGCACGACGGGGGCTGTTTTGGGGGCTGCGCTGTTTGCCTGGGGCGGGGAAGCCCTGCGGATCGTCGAGAGCCCCATCGACCTTGGTTTCTTCACCATTCCGGGGATTCCGGGCATGCGCATGGTGGTCTTCAGCCTTCTCCTCATGATCGTGATCATTTTCGCCCGACGCGGACTCATGGGGCGGAACGAGCTCAGCTGGGACGGCTTGATGGGAAAGCTGAAGGTGATGGCGCGGTGAGTGGCTGGGCAAGGGTTGTTTCGGGTTCCCGGTGTATGGCTTCAACTGGCATGGGAGTATAGATTCAACGTATGCAGGACTTTTTCGAAGCCCAGGATCTGGTCATGCAGTTTGGGGGATTGGTGGCGGTCAGCCGCTTTTCCATCAAGCTGCAGCCGGGAGAGCTGGTGGGTCTCATCGGTCCGAACGGTGCAGGCAAGACCACGGTGTTCAACATGATCACGGGAGCGTTTTCTCCCACCTCGGGCCGCACTCTCTGGCAGGGCCAGGAGATCACTCAGCTGTCCGTCCACGCTATCACGGCCCGGGGCATTGCCCGGACGTTTCAGAACATTCGCCTCTTCACGGACATGACAGTCCTCGAGAACGTGATGGTTTCCCTCCATCACAAGATTCCTGTCCGGTTCTGGGAGGCCATGCTCGGTCTGCCTTCCTATCGACGGGAAGAAGCCCGTATGCTGGACCGGGCGATGCATTTCCTGCAGGAGCTGGGTCTCGCCCATCTGGCCTCCGAGAAGGCGGGAAGCCTGGCATACGGGCAGCAGCGACGTCTGGAGATCGCCCGGGCCCTGGCCACAAAACCCAGGCTGTTGCTGCTGGACGAGCCGGCCGCCGGGATGAACCCGCTCGAGACCATGGAGCTGGCCGAACTGGTGCAGAAGATCAGGAGCAAATACAGCCTGACCATCTTCCTGATCGAGCATGACATGAAGTTCGTGATGCGCCTGTGTGAACGGATCAAGGTCCTGGACTACGGCATCACCATCGCTGAGGGGACCCCCGGCGAGATTCAGAAGAATCCCGAGGTCATCAAGGCATATCTGGGAGATGCATACCATGCTTGAGGTGAATGATCTGCACGTCTATTACGGAGGGATACACGCGCTGAAAGGGGTCAATCTTTCGGTGAGTCCGGGGCAGATCGTCACGCTGATCGGTGCCAACGGTGCTGGAAAGAGCACCACCTTGAGGTCTATCGTTGGTCTGGCCAGGCCGCGCCAGGGATCCATCCGCTTTCAGGATGAGGAGGTGAGTCGAAAGGAGACGCACCAGATCATCCGCATGGGCATTGGCATCAGCCCGGAAGGGCGCAAGGTGTTCCCGAATCTGACCGTCATGGAGAATCTCGAGCTGGGCGCCTACAACCGGACTCATCGCGAGTTTGTCGATCAACTGGAGTGGGTGTTCTCGCTGTTTCCCCGGTTGAAGGAGCGGGAAGAGCAGCTGGCGGGGACTCTCAGCGGAGGAGAGCAGCAGATGCTGGCTCTGGGGCGGGCGCTCATGAGCCGGCCGCGGCTGGTGCTGCTGGACGAGCCTTCCCTCGGGCTGGCGCCTCTGGTCGTCCAGGAGGTTTTCCGCACCATCCAGACCATCAACGAGGGGGGAGCCACCATTCTCCTGGTGGAGCAGAATGCCATCGCCGCGCTCCAGATCGCCCACTACGGGTATGTCCTGGAAACGGGCGAGGTGATGCTCGAAGGGACGGGAGAATCCCTGCTCCAGGACGAGCGTGTGCGGCAGGCCTACCTCGGGGATTGACGAAGGATTGATGCGCCGCCCTCAGCATCGAAGCCTGAGCTCAACAGCCTGGTCGCAGTTGTTGCATCACGCCACGGCGCGACGGCGCAACGCTTTCTGGAATGCGGATGGGCTTTGCGGGGGCTTTGGCTGTCAGGTTTGAGGCTCCCAGAGTCTCATCCTCTGCACGATTCCCCTCACCTTTCCGCTGTGTTGAATTCGCTGACCTCCTCATGTATATTACTATTATCTATGGAAATGTTGATCTCTTAGGGTGACGATCTCCATGCGACAGACCAAGCTGTTTGATCGAAAGGCACCGGCCGATTCTGCGGGCCGTCAGGCACCTCTGGCCGAGAGGATGCGTCCGCGCAGCCTCGATGAATTCGTGGGCCAGACTCATTTGCTGGGGCCCGGGCGCATACTGGATCGGCTGCTTCGAACGGGACAGTTCCAGTCGTTCATCTTCTGGGGGCCTCCGGGATGCGGCAAGACCACCCTGGCATCCATTCTGGCCGGCCAATCGAACGCACATCTCATTGCGCTCTCGGCGGTGATGGCGGGAACTCGCGAAATCCGATCGGCGGTGGAGGAGGCCCAGTTCACGTGGGCCAGGGAGAAGCAACGCACCTGGCTCTTCATGGACGAGATCCACCGGCTGAACAAGGCCCAGCAGGACACCCTGCTTCCCCATGTGGAAAACGGGACACTGCTCCTCCTCGGAGCGACCACGGAGAACCCGTCTTTCGAGGTGATCCGCCCGCTCCTTTCCAGGGCCAAGGTGCTCGTCCTCCAGCCCCTGAGCGAGGAGGAGCTGCGCACCATCGTGAGGCGCGCGCTGCAGGAGGGTGAGCGGGGCCTGGGCTCCACGCCGGCCAGGCTGACGGAGGAGGCGGAGCTTTTCCTCTTTTCGGCGACGGGAGGCGACGCGCGGGTTGTGCTGAACGCCCTGGAAGTGGCTGTTCTCACGACTCCTCCCCGGGCAGACGAGCCCATCCGGGTGGTGGACCTGGACGCCGTCCAGGAAGCGCTTCAGAGCCGGGCTGTTCACTATGACAAAGGTGGAGAAGAGCACTTCAACCTCATTTCAGCTCTCCACAAGAGCCTGCGTGGCAGCGATCCCGACGCATCCCTGTACTGGCTCGCTCGAATGCTGCAGGGAGGGGAGGACCCGCTCTACATTGCGCGTCGGCTGGTTCGGATGGCTTCAGAGGATGTGGGGCTTGCGGATCCGTTTGCGCTGGTGCAGGCGATTCACGCCGTGAGATCGTACGAGCTCCTTGGCAGCCCCGAAGGTGAGCTGGCCCTGGCTCAGGCGGTGGTGTACCTGTCCCTGGCGCCCAAGAGCAACGCCGTGGATGTGGCCTTCGGAAAGGCGCGCGAGATGGCGGCCAAAACGGGTGCGGCCCCGGTCCCCTCTCATATTCGCAATGCGCCGACCCGGCTCATGAAGGATCTGGGATACGGCAAGGATTACCGGTTCCCCCATGACGACCCCGAGGGATGGGTTCCCGAGAACTATCTGCCCGACGCATTGGTGGGGTCCGTCTTTTACGAGCCGACGCTCAGGGGGTGGGAGGGCAAATGCAAACCGTTTTTGGAGCAGCACAGGGAGAGCGTGAAGAGGGCCTCCAAAACGCGATCTTCGGAAGGTGACCGATGATGCTGGAGACGGGTACGACCACCAGGGAGACTCGGGGCGCTGCGGAGGATGCAATGACGTGCACCGACCGCGGCACGGAGGCTTCGGAGGGAGGCAAGGGGGCGATCATTGCCCGGCGCAGGAGTCTTGGGGCTATGAAGCCCTTCCGGCTGGTGAAGTACCTCTCCCTTTCCAGTCTGGTGGTCATATTGGGCTGCACGATCCTGCTCTCGATGTTCATCTCCCACAGGGCCAAGGCGATCCTGCTCAAGAAGAGCGAGCAGTACGCTCTCCTGGTTGCCGAGAACCTCAACCACCAGGTCTTCTTTCAGTTCACCCTTCCGACGCTCATCTCGGAAGGTGAAATCAAACTGAGTCGACAGAATCAGTACGAGCGCCTCGATCGTGTGGTGCGCAACACCATCCATGGCTTCTTCGTTGAGCGGGTGAATATCTACGATCCCACCCAGACCTTGACTTACAGCACGGATCAGGGAGTGAAGGGCATGATCGGAGATCTCGGCCCGGCATTTCAGCGTGCCCTGGGCGAGGAGACCGTCTCGGTGGTTCAGGGGGATGGATATCCTTTCTGGGGCTCGCGGAAGGACGACCCCAAGCAGCTGCTGGTGACCTATCTCCCCATGTGGGAGGAGAGGACCTTGAGCTGGAAGCGGGGGAAGATCCTCGGGGTTTTCGAGATCACCCAGGACGTCACGGCGGATTACAAGACCATTCACCGGTTTCAATGGATTGTGGTGTCCGGGTTTCTGCTCTTCGTGGGGGTCCTCTTCCTGACGATCAGCCTCATCGCCCGCCGCGCCGAAAGCATCATCAAAGCTCGTGCGACGGAAAAAGAGCGGCTGGAAGAGCAGCTTCATCAGTCCGAACGGCTGGCGGCTCTGGGCGAGATGATCGCCGGTGTTTCTCACGAGATACGCAACCCGCTCGGCATCATCCGGAGCACCGCGGAGCTTCTTTATGGCAGGATAGACAACGAGAAGCATCGCCGACTGTCTTCCATCATTGTGGAGGAGGCCAGTCGCCTCAACCACATCTTGACCGAGTTCCTGGATTTTGCGCGCCCCAAGACCCCGAAGACGGCGCCGTGCCGGATTGAAGACATCATCGAACGGAATCTGGCCGCCATGGAGGGTCAGCTTCAGCAGTCCTCGATTCAGGTGGAGCGCTTCTATGAGGCCGGAGACTACGTGATGGAGGCGGATGCCGACCTGCTTTACCGCGCCTTTGTCAATCTGCTGGCCAATGCGGTTCAAGCCATGCCGCAAGGCGGCATCTTAAGGGTGCGCACCGTTTTTCGTGAATACAACGGGAAGCCGCCGCAGATTGAGCTTCGCATTCGGGATTCGGGCCCGGGAATTCCGGAGGATTTGCAAAAGAAGATCTTCAATCCCTTCTTCACCACCCGCGAGAAGGGCACGGGATTGGGGCTGGCCATTGTGAGCAGCATCATTGACAGCCATGGGGGTGAGATCGAGGTGCGGAGCCGGGAGGGCAGGGGAGCCAGCCTCATCATCCGCCTTCCCCTGACCCAGGTCCGCGATGAATGACGGGCCCGATAGGAGAGCTGACGTGGCATGGAAACGCTTCTGATCATTGATGACGAAAAGAACTATCTGCTGGTCCTGGAGGATCTTCTGGCCGAAGATGGCTACGAGGTCATCACGGCTGACAGCGGTGAGAGAGGATTGGAGATCGTGCGATCGTCCGATCTGGATGTCTTGATCACGGACATGAAGATGCCGGGTATGGACGGAATGGTGCTGCTGGAGCACTGCCACACGGAGAAGCCCGATCTTCCCGTGATCATGATGACCGCCTTCGGCTCGGTGGAGAAGGCTGTGGAGGCCATGAGGAAGGGGGCTTTCGACTACATCCTCAAGCCTTTCAAGAACGAAGAGCTCAAGCTCACCATCCGGAAGGCCGCCGATCATTCCCAACTTCTGCGACAGAACCGCTATCTGAAGCAAACGCTCCAGGATCGCTATCAATTCAGCAACATCATCGGCAAGAGCACGCAGATGCTCCGCATCTACGAGTTGATCGAGAAGGTGGCGCCGGCCAAAGCGACGGTGCTCGTGACCGGAGAGTCCGGAACGGGCAAGGAGCTCATCGCCAGGGCGATTCATTTCAACAGCCCCAGGAAAGACCGCCCCTTCATCAGCGTCAATTGCGGGGCACTCCCCGAAAACCTCCTGGAGAGCGAGCTGTTCGGCCACGAGAAGGGGTCGTTCACGGGGGCCGTCAGCCAGCGGAAGGGTCGGTTCGAGCTGGCGCACGGGGGGACCCTCTTTTTGGACGAGATCAGCGAGATGTCCACGCCCCTGCAGGTTAAGCTCCTCCGGGTTCTGCAGGAGATGGAATTCGAGCGTGTCGGCGGGGCCCAGACGCTCAAGGTGGACGTGCGGGTTGTGGCGGCGTCCAACCGCAACCTGAGGCAGGAGGTGGATCAGGGGCGGTTCCGATCGGACCTCTTCTACCGGCTGAACGTGGTGCACGTCCACGTGCCGCCCCTTCGGGAACGGGTGGACGACATCCCGCTGCTCGTGAATCACTTCCTCCACAAGTGCACTCAGGATCGCCCGGAGTCCCTGAGGATTGACGCGGAGGCCATGAGGTGCCTCATCGAGTACCTGTGGCCGGGCAATGTGCGCGAACTGGAGAATGTGATCGAGCGGTCGGTCATCCTCTGCAACGGGCGGGAGATTCTCCTGAAGGACCTGCCGCCGGAGCTTCGCTCACCGGCACAGCCTGGAGGATTGCAGGCTTCGGATTTTCGGATGTCGCTCGATTCGGCCGGAGACCGGGGAAGGCTTGCGGCCCTGGGCTTCGACGACTTTACCGCCGAGGGCGGCTTCAGGCCGCGGCAGATGAGAGCCCTGGATTTTGTGAGGAGCAATGGCTTTATCACCAACAGGCATTATTCGAAATTGAACGATATTTCTGAAAGGCAGGCGCTCCGCGAGTTGTCGGAGATGGTGGACCAGGGCATGCTGAATCGGGTGGGCAAGGGCAGAGCCTGCCGATATGTTCTGGGAAGCGTGTGATGTGGAGTGGGGAGGGGCAGGGTGAACGTGTGCAGGATGCAAAGGGACAGCTCAAAGGTCCTCAGAACCTGCTTGGGAATGCGTGACTCACACAGCCAGGGGGTCTCGGCCATTCAGGCAATTCTCGAACGGGCTCTCAGGCTTTTCCTCACCATGGTGCTGGTTTGCGGTGTCTTGCTGGGACCTGGTCCAGGGCAGGTTTCTGCCGCTAAGACCGATGCCTCCAAGGACGATCACGTCAAGGTCGAGCTGCACGACGTCGAGCTGATCGACCAGGATGGAGGACGCGTCAGGTTCAAGAGTGATGTGATCGGCGATCGGGCGGCTGTGGTGATTCCGTTCTACACCACCTGCCCGACGGCGTTTCCCATCTTGATTTTCATCCTCACGCGGCTGCAGGATATGCTGGGAGAGAGGTTGGGCAAGGAGGTCGTCCTGGTTTCCGTGACGGTGGACCCACGGACCGACATCCCGGTTCGCCTCAAGGCCTACGCCAGCAAACAGAAGGCCAGGCCCGGGTGGGTCTTTTTGAGCGGTGATCGCAACAGTCTGGGCCAGGTCCTCTGCGGAGTGGGGGTCTTGTTTTCATCCAAGCTGGAAGAGCACAACCATATCCCCATCACGATCGTGGGGAGCCCCTGGGGTGAATGGAGGAGGTTTCACGGATTCCCGACTCCGGGACAGCTCCTGGGGCAGTTGGAAGAGGCCCTTGCCGCAAAGCCCTCTCACTGATCGTCCATTGACCATGAGACCCCTCACGATGGTGGCTCCCTGCAAATCGCCCGGCGCAGGCCCTGTTCCCGTAAACGGGGAAGGGCTGGTGGAAAGCGGCATTGCGGCGACCGACATCAGCTGGAGTGATCGATGTTGGCTTGAAAAAGAGGAGGATTTCAAATGAGCAGGAAACTGTGGATCATTTCCATCATCTTCGGTCTGATATTCGCGAGCGCAGTTCTGGCTCTTGCTGAGGCGGACAAGGATATTCAAGCCCACCCGTCCTGCAAGTACTGCGGCATGAATCGGCAGATGTTCGCCCACAGCCGGATGCTCATCGAGTATGACGATGGGACCACCCTTGGGGCCTGCAGCCTGCATTGTGCAGCCATGGATCTCGCTCTGAATCTCGATAAATCTCCTGTCAGCATTAAGGTGGGTGACTATGTCAGCAAAGAATTGATCGATGCAGAGTCGGCCGCATGGGTCATTGGCGGAGACAAGCCGGGCGTCATGACCAAAAGGGCCAAGTGGGCCTTTGCCAGCAAGGGGGATGCGGAGAAATTCATAAAGGAAAGCGGAGGTAAGCTCGCCACTTTCGACGAGGTCATGAAGGCTGCCTACGAGGACATGTACGACGACACCCGGATGATTCGCGAGAAGCGAAAAGGCAAGGGTATGCATAAGCATGATCACAAAGGTCATGAAGGGCACAAGCACAATTAGGTACCTGGAGGAAGGCTGCATGAAAAGACTCATCCCCATATGGTTGGCCATTTGCTTGATGGCGCCGACGCTGGGAGCGGAGGAGACGAAGCCTGCCGTCCCATCCAAGGAGGACAAGTGTCCCGTTTGCGGGATGTTTGTGGCGAAGTATCCGGACTTCCTGTGTCAGGTGGTGTTCAAGGACGGCTCCCAAGCGTTCTTTGACGGTGCCAAGGACATGTTCAAATACACTCACAATCTTTCCAGGTACAATCCGGGCAAAAACCAGAGTGACATTCAGGCGGTTTTTGTGACCGATTACTACGACCTGGTGCCCATTGACGGTATGAAGGCGTATTATGTCACAGGGAGTACAGTGTACGGTCCCATGGGAAAAGAGCTCATTCCTTTCGTCAACGAAGAGGCCGCCAATGAGTTCCTGGTGGATCACAGCGGCTCATCGATCCTGCGATACAAGGACGTCACGTTGGAAACCCTGAAATCCCTGGATTGAGCCCATGAGGAAATGTCACATTTTCTTCCTGTCTGTGGCTGTCGGCTGCTTCTGGGTGGGGATGATGCTGGTGCACTCCGGCTTTCTCGAACGATCCGAGGAGGCCAGGGTGAGCCACCGGAGGGAGTGGGTCGGGAAGCTCGGCCTCTCTGACCTCTGCCTGTTCACGGAAGCTCGTTACACGCGCCATCCGGTCACGGCTGACTTGCATGTGCCGTTTCAGGACTATCCCCTTGCGTTCGAGCATTTCCCTTCGGGCTCGATCCTCAGCGTGCCACCCCATCTCAGAGGAAAGCTGTTATGGTGAGCCATGAGATGGTTTGAAAAGCAGAAAAACATTGTGGACTTCACCCTTTCGGCGCTCTGGCGGCGGAAAGGGAAGAATATCACCCTGGTATCCGTGTACACCTTCGTCATTTTTCTCGTCGCCTCAGTAGTTTACCTCACCAGCTCCATCAAGTACGAAGCTTCGCGGGTGCTGGCGGAAGCTCCGGACATGATGGTCCAGAGGCTTGTGGCCGGCCGGCACGATTACATACCCCTGGCATACATGGGGGCCATTCGGGACATTCGAGGGGTCCAGGGGGTGAAGAGCAGACTCTGGGGGTACTATTTCGATCAGACCAACAGCGCCAACTATACCCTCATGGTCAATGAGGAGATGAACATCGAGCCGGGTACGATCGTGATCGGCAGCGGGGTCGCCAGGAATCTGCTGGCCAAGGAAGCGGGTGCGATACCCTTTCGAGCTTACGACGGATCGTATGCGTTTCTGAAGATCGGGCGCATCCTGCAAGAAGACCTGGACCTGGTGGCCGCCGACTTGATTCTGCTCAGTCGCCAGGACTTCAGGAGGATCTTCCTCACGCCGGAGGGACAGGCCACAGACCTGGTGGTCGAAGTGAGGAACGCCAAAGAACTTGCGACCATCGCCAGGAAGATCGTGACCCTGCTGCCCGACACGCGGCCCATCCTGCGTGAGGAGATCCTGAGAACCTACGATGCGGTCTTCGAATGGCGGGGAGGGCTGACCATCCTCGTCCTCTCCGGGGCATTCCTGGCTTTCATCATAATGGCCTGGGACAAGGCGACGGGTCTCAGCGCCGAGGAGAAGCGCGAGATCGGGGTTTTGAAAGGCCTGGGCTGGGAGACGTCGGACATCCTGCAGATGAAGTTCTGGGAGGGAGGGGCGGTGTCGCTCACCTCCTTTCTGGTCGGCCTGCTGCTGGCCTACCTGCATATTTACTTCACTCCGGCGGTGTTGTTCGAGCCGGTGCTCAAAGGCTGGTCCGTGCTTTACCCCAAGTTCCAGCTCACGCCTCAGTTGAGCGCCTATCACATCTCGACGCTCTTCTTCCTGACGGTGGTCCCCTACACGGTGGCGACGATCGTCCCGTCATGGCGTGCGGCGACCGTGGATCCCGACCTGGTCATGAGAACCTGATGCATTGTAGGGAATGTCTGTCGTCAATCATGCAACGGCCTGTATTCACACTTATCACATGAGCAGCCGGTTGGTGGCTGAGGAGTGACGGTGGATGAGTTGATTCAGATCAGGGAGGTTCGCAAAGTCTACAACATGGGCAGGCCCAACGAGCTCGTCGCCATCGACGGAGTGAGCCTGGCCGTCGACGCCCATCGGGCGACGGTGCTCAAGGGGCCCAGCGGCTCGGGGAAGACGACGCTTCTCAGTCTGCTGGGCTGCATGGCACGGCCGACCTCGGGGAGGATCTCCCTGATGGACCGGGAGATCACCAGTCTGCCCGAGCGTTTTCTGACCGACATCCGGAGGAGGAGCTTCGGGTTCATCTTTCAGCAGTTCAACCTGATCAAGGGAATCACCGCGCTGGAGAACGTCATGGTGCCGGCTTATCCGACGGGAGAGAAGTATTCCTCCTTGAAGAAGCGGGCCGCCGAGCTCCTGGATCTCTTTGATGTCGGGCGGAAGGCCTCGGCAAAGGTCGAATGGCTTTCGGGGGGCGAGGCGCAACGGGTGGCCATTGCGCGGGCGCTGGTCAACGATCCGATGGTGATCATCGCCGATGAGCCGACGGCTCATCTCGACACCCGTCTCTCTCAGGAGCTCATGGAGATCATGAGGACGCTGAAGGCGAAGGGCAAGACCTTGATCATGGCCAGCCATGATCCCATCGTTCATGAATCCGCCATAGTGGACCGCGTGGTGGAAATGCGCGACGGCAAGCTGGTTTCGCGGGATTAGAGCCATGTTCTTTCATCCCGCCATTCTGGCTCTTCTCATCAGTTCCGCTCTGATCAGCGTGATGCTGGTCTATTCATCTGCCATCGGGGCTCAGATCCTGAGGCGCTGGGATATTCAGAGCGGCAGTGAGCTTCAGTTGGCGCTGGAGAGGCGGACCTATCTCGTTTCCACGGTCATGACCTACGCGCTCGGGTTCCAGCTGCTGTCGCTCTTCCTTTTCATCTACACCGTGGACCATCTGGCAGTCCTGTTCGTGGGGGCCATGTGTGCGGCGGGATCCCTCAATGCCAACGTCTGGGGGTATCCGACGCTCATTTTCAAGATTGTCAACTTCATCCTGGCCGGGCTTTGGCTCATCGTGAATTTCACGGACAACCGCGGCTACGACTATCCGCTCATCCGGTTGAAATATGTCGTGCTGCTTCTGATCACTCCCTTGATCGTGGGGGAGATGCTTCTGCAGCTTGCCTATTTCATGGGTCTGGAGCCGAACATCATCACATCCTGCTGCGGGACTCTGTTCACGTCGGATGCCGATGGTGTGACTTCGGGGGTCATGGTGCTGCCGCATGTTCCCGTTGAAATCGCCTTTTATTTGAGCATGTTCGTCACTCTGGCTTTCGGGGTGCGCTTCTACCGATCCGGCAAGGGGCTCGTGCCCTTCACGTTGATGAACGGCATGGCTTTCGTGTCGAGCATCATGGCGCTCATGTCCTTCATCTCCCTTTATATCTATGAGCTCCCCACGCATCACTGTCCCTTCTGCATCCTGCACAGCGAGTACAGCTACATCGGTTATCCGCTCTACATCACCATTCTGGCGGGAGCCGTGTTTGGGTTCGGAATGGCTGCCGTGGCTCCGTTCCGCAGGAAACGGAGCCTGTCAGAGGTCGTTCCCCGGGTCCAGAAAGGACTGACGCTCATGGTCCTCGGATTCCATGGCGCCAACATCCTGATGGTGCTTCTGGGGGTCAGCTTCTCCAACCTGACGCTGCACGCCTTTTGATTCAGGGCCATTCGGGAGAGCGTGGGAGGGTGTGAGCGAGGCCTTTGTCGCTGCGCCGCCGGACAATTTATTCACAGGGAGCCTTGAACTGCCTCCGCTTCATCACTCTCATTTCGCTCATTTCAGAGCGAGCTTTTGGTATTATGCGGTCCAGCCCTCGAATGAAATTGCAGGAAGGACTGGACATGCTCGTTTGGATGTGCTAAGCCACCATCGACAAGGAACGCGGCAGCTATCTGTTCCCTCTCCCAATGACCGGAGAAACTCCGGATAAGCTACGTCGCCTGGCCCTGAGCCCATCCCAAAAGCCGCTGCCCATCCGAATCGACAAGATCGAGAAAG
>Ga0105100_10001413_pt1 | contig 14110 bp, 12 predicted proteins | sample PPLLak12cMay2015_2_FD_87033 | JGI IMG/M metagenome (GOLD analysis project Ga0105100, IMG submission 87033) | Freshwater sediment microbial communities from Prairie Pothole Lake near Jamestown, North Dakota, USA - PPLs Lake P8 Core (1) Depth... | ecosystem: Environmental > Aquatic > Freshwater >...
CCCACCTGCATCATGGCAGAGACTCCCGAACGGGAGGAATAGGGGAGATGCTTGCCTACCGAGACGATCACCAACAGGGCAAAGGTCGGGTACAGCGCCGGGAACGGCCCCAGGGGCTTGGCGAACATCGCAATATAGACTGCGCCAAAAGCGATGCCCGGGATGATGTATGGGATGAACGCCAGCTGCTCGACCAATTTGCTCAGCCGGGTGCCGCGGCCCTTAACGATACCATAGCCGAGAATAATGCCCAGCAGCGCCGTGAAAAACGCCGTCCATAAGGAAAGACGAATCGAGTTCCATGCGGTCTGGTAGATCTTGGGATTGCGCAGGACGCCGGGCTCTCCATGGTTGTAGATGGTATTGCTCTGTCCTATCCAGTGCTGCAAGGAGAGATTGCTGAGGCTGTAATTCCCATCCTGCAGCATCACTGTGGACCAGATCAAGAGGCCCAGCGGAACGACAATGACCAGGATCTGAAAAACGATCGCGCCGATCATCACGGCACGCTTCGCCCTCCCCAGCTTGCTCACCTGGGCCACAAACCCTCGTCCGCCAATCGTCTCGTAACTCTTGCGCGTCCCGACCAGTTTCTGGTTGAACCAAAGAACGGTCATAGAAAACAGGACTAACACGATGGCCAGTACAAAAGCATCCGCCTTGTCCCCAATGGCTATACTTTGGCGGATCCTGGTAGCCACTACATAGTATTTGACCTGTATTCCCAGGATATTCGGTCCGCCGAAGGTGCCCATGACCTTGGAAAAGGTCATAATGAAACCGGAGAGGATAGCCGGCATCACCAGGGGAAAAGTGATCTTTCTCAGGATACGCCAGCGGCTGGCTCCTGCCAATTCCCCGGCTTCCTCAAGATTAGAGTCGATCGACATGAGCGCCGCCGACACAAATAGAAAGAAGAACGTGTAGTAGTGCAGCGCGCAGCAGATGATAATGGGCACCGCCCCGTACGACAGCCAGTTTGGGGGACCTTGTCCTGTCAGCCATTCGTATACACCCGGTGTTCCGCCAGAAAGCCTGTTCTTGAAAAACACCAGCCAGGCCTGGGCCAAGGTCCAGGACGGCATGATGTAGGGGATCACTGCCAGTTGGTTGATGAGCTTCCTGCCCGGCATATCGGTGCGGACCACCAACCAGGCCAACCCTCCGCCAATCAGCAGCGCCAGCAGCGTGGCTCCAGTCGCTATGATCAACGAATTCCGCAACGGGGTATACGTGTAGATCTTGCCAAGGATCCCTGTCAACATCCTGACATAGTGATAAGCAGTGAGCTTGCCTACCTCGGCACCTGCCACCTGGGTGAGATCCTTGGGCTGGTAGGTCACTGTCGTCGCTGCCATGCGATACAGCGGTATGATGACCATGTAGAACAACACGACCAGCATGATCAAGGACAGGGCAATGTGGGGACGCGTCAGCCAGCGGAAAAACCGCCTGGAAGAAGCGATCATCCGCTGCGACAGCGGCTGCGGCGCGGCCAGTGAACTCATAGACCCTCCTCCATTGGTGAGTGCTTGACAGAAACCTTGCCGGTGCTGTCCAGGCCAGACGCAGCTCGCAACTGCTGGAGCCGGTTGAGCGCGGCAAGACTCTCGGCGGGCCTGGCCATGGCCACGGCCAGAATAAGCGCATTCAGGATGGCCATCGGCACGGTCAGGGAATGGAACGTGGACACTGGCCCGCGCCGGGCTGCCAGCGTGACGTCAACCTTGCCCCGCAGCGCCGGCCCGAGGGTGTCGGTGACGAGGAGGGAGCCGCAGCCTGTAGCGCGGGCATGGTCCAGCACCGCCACAAGTTCCGGCCGCACATAGTGAAAGCCGGTGACCAGCACCACATCCCCCGCCTCGAGGAGCTGCAGTTTTTCCAACAGATGGCGGCCCGACTCGGTCATGGCGATGGTCAGGATGCCGAGCCGCCGGAAGCGCAGCTCGGCGAGGTCGGCCAGGATGCCCGACGGGCCGCTGCCAAAGACAAAGATACGGTGGCCGCCCAACAACAGCTCCACCGCCTGGTTAAAGTCGTGCGGGTCGATCGTGTGCGCCGCCTCGGTCAGGTACTGGACCTCCATCTCCAGCACCTTGGTCAAGACGTGCCCCTGGCTGCCGGCCAGCTCGCCCAGCGTGCGCTGCAGGCGGCTGGCGGGCGTCGCCTTGGCTCGGAACAGACCCTGGAGACAGCGGCGCAGCTCGCGGAACCCGTCGTAGCCGATCGCCCGGGCAAAGCGGACCAGCGTCGCCTCGCTGACGTCCAGCGTCTTGGCCAGCTCGGCCACCGCCAAAAAGGCAGCCTCGTCATAGCTGGCCAAAAGGTACGAGGCGATCCGCTGCTGGCTCTTGGTCAGGTCCGGCAGATGATCCTCAATCCTCTGCTGAAAGCCGTTCAGTTCCTCTTCCATGTCGCCCCTCGACACGATCGCCTCGTGTGTGACGCCAACATGAAATATTGTACATCAAATTTCTAAAAATGTCAAGTATAGTTTCATTGACACAGGGGAATTTTAACATTCCGCAGATCCTGAGGGCATCGCCCCACTTCGCCTTGCTCCGGGGTCTACGAAACAACCCTCAAGGCCTGGTGTAGTATCGTCGCACCACAGGAAGCAGGGTCAGAAGGATAAGGACACTGCCCCACACCAGGTACAGGATCTGGAGGAATACAAACGAGCGGAGCGTGATAATCTCGACCACGATCCATATCACCCCGATCACCCCGGCCGCCAGCGAGCCCGCCCAGCTCCAGTGGATCCCCTTGAACGGATTGATCGCGTCCGGCCAGCGCCAGCCGGGCCGCTTCCACAGCCCGTAGGCAACGCACAGCGGATAGATCCCCAGAAGCGTGAACAGGATCGCGCCGGGTATCAGGAAATCGGAAAAGGGGCTGTGCTCCAACATGCTCAGGGGCATCTGCATCAAATGCCCATCCGGGGCAGCCAGCAGCATGCCCCCACTTACCACGGCCCCCACCCCCAATAGAACGTGCAGCACAATCAAGGCCCACACCGGGGCGGGCCGACGATTGGCGCTGTTTTCCATCTTCTGACACTCCTTTCATCCTCACCCTCCCGCAGGTTTAGGACCTGCGGGAGGGTGACAGGTTGATTACTGTTTGTAGACGATCTCGCCGTCCTTCATCACCGCCACAGCGCAACCCGGCGACCCCGGCGCGGCGTATCGCTCGAATATACTATCGACTTCTGTGTTGGTTGGATTCACATTCATCAGACCGCTTCTCCTATGACAGGGGATTGCCAAGCCAACCGTCGAGCGCCCCTACCGGGCCGTTTTGATCGTGCCCGATGGGCACGAACATAATCCCCAATCCAAATCTAGAATCCAAAACCAACAAGCATCGCGCCGGTAGCCAGCACGGTCAGAGCCGACATCACCTGGTGCATCCGCAGGATGGCCGGCGGCATAGGCTTGCCGGTGCTCAACAGGCCGCCGGAAACGACCATTCCAAGGAAAAACAGCCCGGCGACCACGGCGGAGATCAGCTCCGTCGTGACCAGCACGGCCGCCTGGTTCATCCGGTAGAGGGTTATGATCAGAAAGATGCCTGCCGCCAGCGAGATCAGCTTGTGGATGGTCAGGATGACCCCATTAAGCGGCTTTCCGGAACGGCTCAGCCAGACGCCGGACAGAAAGATAAACAGGAAAGACAACCCGGCGCCTATAACCCTCACTTCTGTACTGCCCATTCTCCCTCCTTCTGCTTTTCTGCCAACATGCTCTCTCGTGCCTTGGCGATAGCTTCTTTGACGTCAGGCAAGACGCCGAGTTGTTGCCACATCCACAATCGATCAGAGATGTCCCATATCTCCGCTATCTTACTATCCGCTATGCGGAAAATGTTGATGCCCGAATAGGTCACCCGCTTGTGGGTGGCAGGAAGACCGGCCAATTCACCCTCATGTGTGCCGTAAAACGTCCATCGCGCCATTACGCGGTCACCCTCGGCAATCAGCTCGTCAATGGTGAAACGCCAAGCAGAGGACCAGACGGTCCTGAGCCATTCATAGGCCGCTTTCTCGCTCTGGGGAGTAGATTCCGTCACTTGGGGGGTAACGGACGCATGTTGGATAGTGTGAAAGCGGAAAGCAGGTGCAAAGATCTCATCACACACACCCGGATTGTACGGAGCGTCCTCGAAATAGCGGCGAACAACGGCTTTGTGCTCTTCGATTGACATACTGTGCTCCTTGAACCACCGCGTTCTCGTTGATTGCCTCAAGACCCTTTGTGAGATGTGACATTTAGCGCCGTGCTGGCGACGAACAGAACAGCGTACGCCACCCACAGCGGTTTACTGATGAGCGCAAGAGGCCACCAATAGAACATGATCGTAGCCAGATACAGGCATACGTACGGGCCGAAGATCGACCAGCGAGCCTGGTTACGCCACTGAATTCCCTTGACGTATTCAACCGTGTAGCCAAAAGCCGCCCAGACCAGATAAATGAAACCGCTCAGCCACAGCGACCAGGTCTGACCACCCAGCAGCAGCACCACACTCACGGCGGCGGCGGGTATACTCAGCGCGTACACAATCCATCCGTAACGCACAGCCAGGTCAAAGCGCCATTTCCGCATCGCGAAATGGATGATCAGAACGATCTGGAAAGCAAAAGCTGTGGCAACGAAAAGGATCTCCAGCGTGTCCAAGCCGAACACCCTATTGCCTCCCCTGAGAATAGGCAAATGCGCAGATGCCGGCTAGATCACAGCTCGAGGCCCAGGCCAGTGCGGCCGGCGCCGGGAAAAGCTAGCGAATAGCCGTACCTGCGCTTGAGGGACCTGTTTTCCCAGACCGAGTTAAACTGGGTCTGGTAGTTAAAGAGCAGCTCGGGCTGTGGGCCGCCAAACTTGATCACCCGCGCCACCGCCTCTTTGTCGGGATGCTTGAACTGCGTGCCGTCGGTCGAGAACAGGTAACGCCGGCATTCCACCTTTGCCAGGAGATCTCGGCTCACGTTGGCTTTGCTGCCGTGGTGGGGCAGCTTGAATACTTCCAGCCGCAGCCGTTCTTCTCTCCTGGACGCCAGGAGCCGGTCGATACCGTCCAGAAGCACGTCGGGATGGGCATCGCCGGCCAGTAGGATGCGGCGGCCATCGAACTCGGCCAGGACCGCAATGCTGCTGCCGTTAGCCTGCGAGTCGTCGCCCTCGAACGGGCTGGCAGCCAGTGCTTCGACGTTGGGCGGACCAAATGCCTCGAACCCTGCCGGCACTCGTGGAGGGGCCGGCCGCCGGCGCGCCGGGTTCAGCCCTGCTTTGCGGCATTCCTCCTCCCAGACCGGGCGCAGCGCCGCGAGCTGTGCTGCTCCCGGGGAGAGGAGCGTCACCTGCATACCTCCGGCTAGTGGCAGTGGGGTTGCTGTCCCCACGTCGCCGAGGACCACCGCGTGTCCACCGAAGGACAGGTTCCAGCGGGCGCCCGGCTTGACGAGCTGTGTGGTCAGCTTTTCACCCTGGACCGGACCAAACTCCTCCAAGCCGGACCCCGGCAGGTGCCGCCAGCCATTGAACCACACATCGCCGAAGGAAACCCCACCTTCGGCCTCGCCCAGCAGCTTGAGCGCCCCGCCGATATGATCGTTGTCGATGTGCGTCACGATCAACAGCTCAAAGGCGCGCGCGGCGGCCGGCAGAGCGCGCAGACGCTTGCGGATCTGGGTATAGGTGCCGGGAGTTCCGGCGTCGATCAGCGCCCGGTAAGGGTGCCGGGTATCGCCCCACTCGATCCACAGACAGTCGCCCTGCCGGGCTGGCAGCATCTCGACTCGGAACAATGGCGTCATGATCCCTCCAGCCGTCAGTGCAGCAGCACGCTGGTGAAAAGCTGGCGGGGGTTGGTGCGCAACGCCAGGCGCCACACCACCTTGCGGGCTGCTTCCACCTCAACATCCGGCATCCCCGCTTCGCGCGCGTCGTTGGCAAACAAGATCAGGCCATCGAGCAGCAGGTTAACCCCCTTGGAAAAGTAGGGGAGCCCGCGGCGATATCCTTCCAACAGGCTGGCCCGCGCCTGCTTCAACCCCTCCTCGCTCCTGTCCTGGCGCAGCAGGACCCAGGCATACTGGATGGCGCCGTCGGGCAGCCAGGGGAACCACTGCTTCAGGTTAGCCACCCATCGATGCCACGATTCCTGCTTGCCAGACCCCTGCGCTGCCAGCAGCGCATAGGCGCCGGCCGCGGCTGCCGGCTGGTTGACGCCTTTACTAAAAAGCAGGCGCTGGGCCTGGCGCTCGATGGCCTCCTCAGCCTGGCCGAGGATCGTCGCGGCGGCCGAAAGCTGGCCGGCGCCCAGGTAGCCGAGGACAGAGCCAACCAACCGGTCGCGCACCGTGATCGAGATCCGGTGACCCTGGTCCATACTGCCTGAAGCGACCGGATCGGCCGGCCCGGCCTGCACGAGGGCTTCTACCTCCGCCTCGCCGCTGCCGTCAACCTGCATCCAGGGAAGAGGAAGGACGCTATACTGCGGTGGGATATTCTCGCCCCGGACCAGCAGGTAGTGTCTCCCGGGACCGCTGCCCCAGCGCCAACTGGTTGCGGCGCTGCTCTGGCCATGCAGGCTCAAGACAAGGTCGCTCTCCAGGGCATACACCTGGGATGCCGCGTCGCTAAACGCGGCCTCTGGCGCCGCGGTTTGCACCTGCCGGTCGATCTGGTCGAACGGGAATAGATCATCCGCCGACTTGGACAGGTCAAAGCCCTTGGCCGCCGGCAGGTCGAAAAAGAACCCGCGCGACACCAGAGCGTCAGGCGCAGTCAGTTCGTCCGCGTCCTGCCCCACCGCCGGCTGGGACCAGACCGACACCAGGTCCACCCTCGATGAAAGCAGGTCTCTGGAAACCGCGTGGCTGTAATAGGACGCAGCGGACTCGACGTTGCCCGTGTAATACTGCCACGACAGCCACTCGTGCGGCGATTCTTCGCCGGACAGCCGCACCAGCAGCGGCTCCGAGGACTCGTCCACGACGATCTCCTCGCTGATCACTTCGCCGTTGGGCGGGGTCGCCTCGACCATATACCGGCCGGGCTCGAGCTGGACCGACAGGAAGGCCGGATCCTCCGCCGACCAGGGGCCCATCGGGATCGCCAGGTTGCGCAGTCGCTGGCCGTCAGGGGTGCGCCGGCGCTTGCCCTTCTCATCGGCGGTGACGTCATAAATGTTGGCCACTGCACCATAGTCGAACTGTAACCCTTCCCAGCTTACCGTATCGAGCCGCAGCTTGACTTCTCTCATTCCGCCACCTCCAGGCTCACCTTCCGACCCGGTGGGAATACGGTTCGCTCTTCCTCTTTTTCGCGGTAGGGTCCGCCCGCAAATCGGGCCGCAAAGCGGTAGCGGCCTTCCGGGATCTCTACGTCCCACTCGGACGCGGTACCCGGAGGCCGCACGACCGGATCCGATCCGTCGACATTTGCATAGCTCAGCTCAGCCGAGCCCGCGGCCTCGGCAGGCTTAACGGCTACCAGGATCGGCACAATCGGCCTGCCGGGTAGGTAGTGCAGGGGAAAGCCCTCACCCTCGACGTGATCGGCCGAGTTGACCTGGCTTGGACCCGCCACGGCCTCGGTAGCCCTCTTGAGCAGGAATTGGATGCTCTCGTGTAGTGTGCCACCCGTGTACACCAGCCAGTTGTCCTCGTCGTCAGGCTTGCTTCCGGCGCCTGCCAGCGATCGCAGCAGGGCCTGGGTGAACAGGCTGGCCTCTCCCTCGCGGCTATAGGCAGCGCTGCCCGCCACCGTGGAATAGAACACCGGGGCATAGCGCGGGACCTCGGACAGGTACGCAGAGCCATGGATGATCGCGGGGCCGGCATACTCCTCGAAACGCTCGATCAAAGCCGCAGAAGGCACGCGGCAGGCATCGATAAAGTAGCACTGCCGGCGCGCCTGGCACTGATCCATCCCGGCGTGGAACCCGTTCAGGTTTATTGCTTGCTCAAGGGGCTCGCCCGGATCCTCGCCAAAGTCGTCCAGCAACAGGGTGGTGATGAAACCGCGGTTCACTCCGTGCCCGCAGAAGTAAAAGAGGAGGAGATGGTCGGCGTTCTGGTCGCCGCGCCGCTTCCAGTCTCTGATGGCCGCCCTGACATGCTCAAAGCTCGCCCGCTCCACCGCCTTTTCCTCGCCGGTTCCCAGCGTGATCTGGCCTGCCTCGGGTTCGGACAGCAGCAGGTGGAGGGAGGCCAGCGGCCTCTCGGGGTTGCGGTACTCGGTGAGCAGCCAGCGGGCAAAAGCGCGCGCAGAGTGGGGCGGCGAGCTGAGCTGCCCCATCCCCTCATGGTCCGGGTACTCTGTCCAGGGCACACCCAGCCGCTGGGCAAAGGCTTGCCCACCCGGCAGATGAAGATAGGCCCCCACGCCGATGACAATGGCGTGGGTGGCCGGCCCGGCGATCGCCGCCTCAAATACAGGATCCATAGACACCCTCCTTTTTCTGGATGAGAAGGCGAGTCTCTTATTGCCGCCCATTATACCACGCCGGCCGCGCGCCGTCAAACGCCTCGGCAAAACCCCTGGGACGTGCGCATTCCTCATCGCCACGGTTCCCTGGTATTGAGGCCAACACCTGGCCGATAACCAGAGAGAGGATTGCATTGACTACGATTGCCGAATCCCGATTCCAGTATAGCACCACCCTGTGCCCGGGTCAAATAGCCAGCGGAAAACCCTGATCATGACGCAAGTGGTACATTTTTCTGGCTATTGACTTGCCGACTGGCAAGTGGTATAATAGTCGCGGGCCAGTCCAGCCCGACTTTCGTTGCTGCCTCTCTATGAAGCGGCCGGACGACTCAAAACCATAACCAAGGAGGAAAGGATATGCACGCCAAGTGGATCAAGGCAGCATTCGTCGTCGTCCTGTGTGTGGGCATGATGCCTGTCATGGCTGTGGCAGGGCAATCGGCACAGCCGGACAAGCTGGACCCCGTGCTCCGGCAGACGTTGGTGGACAGCGGGTCCAGCGATCTGATCGTCGAGTTCACGCAGCAGGCCGACCTATCGGCGGCCTATGGCATGGACTGGGTGGCCCGGGGTGAGTACGTAGTCAACACGCTACGGGCTGTGGCAAAGCAGGTGCAGGCTCCGGCGATTGCCGTCCTGGATAGACACAGCATACGCCACGAGACGTTCATCGCCGGCAATGAGCTGTACGCCTATGGGGCCGGCCTGAACGCGGCCCTCGATCTGACTGCGCTGCCGAACGTGGCCTACGTGCGGGTGCCCGGCATTTACTACGTGGATCCCATCATCACCCAGACGCCCAGTCCCATGGCGACGACAGACTGGGGAATCACCGATACCAAGGCGGACCAATTCTGGACCACCTTCGGCCTCCAGGGGGACGGCATCGTGGTGGCCAACATCGACACCGGCGTGCAGTGGAACCACCCGGCCCTGGTCAACGCCTTCAAGTGCACCAATGCTCCCACCGATCCGAAATGCTGGAAGGATCCGGGCAACTATTGCGGCGCGGGCGGCGCCTGTGACAACAACGGCCACGGCACGCACACGATGGGCACCATGGTCGCCGACGACAATGCCAGCCTGACCTACATCGCCGGCATGGCGCCCAACGCCAAGTGGATCGCCTGTAAAGGGTGTGGGACCAGCTCTTGCAGCGATGCTGACCTGAATGCCTGCGCCGACTGGATTCTGGCTCCGGGCGGCAACGCGGCCAACCGGCCAAACGTCGTGAACAACTCCTGGGGTGGCGGAGGTAATGACGCCTGGTACCAGGCCAAGGTGCAGTCCTGGCGGGCGGCGGGTATCTTCCCCGCCTTCTCGGCCGGCAACAGCGGCTCAAGCTGTAGCACCCTGGGCTCGCCCGGTGACTATCAGGAATCGTTCGCCAGCGCCGCCCATGGTAGCAGCCGCACCATCGCCAGCTATTCGAGCCGCGGCCCCAGCGCCTATGGGCATACCCCCTACACCAAGCCCAACATCAGCGCTCCCGGCTCGCTTATCTGCTCAACCGTGCCCACCAATGGTTGGAGCTGTGGCTACAGCGGTACCTCCATGGCCAGCCCGCATACGGCCGGGGCGGTGGCATTGCTGTGGTCGTGCAACCCGAGCCTGGTCGGCCAGATCGACCAGACCTTCCAGCTTTTGCAGAACAACACCGATAGCCCGCCAGCAGGCAACTGTGGGTCGCCGGGCGATGGGGGCAACTACACCTACGGCTACGGCTACCTGAACGTGCTGAAGGTTGGCCAGGCCGGGTGCAACATCACGCCGACCCCTCCCGCTGCGCCGACAAGTCTGGTGGCGACGGCTGCCACCGATACCCAGATCAACCTGACTTGGACCGACAATGCGAACAACGAGAGTGGATTCGAGATCGAGCGCTCGCCGAATGGATCGACCTGGGCTCTGCATGCCACCGTCGGTGCAAACACCACCAGCTACTCCGACACCGGCCTGACGCCGAACACGACCTATTACTACCGTGTGCGGGCCTATAATGCGAACGGATATTCGGCCTACTCCAACGTGGCGAGCGCCACCACCCTGCCTACTGCCTCCAAGATGCATGTCGAAAGTATCGTAATGAGCTACGTCGTCTCGGGCAAGAACCGCACCGTGACGGCCAAGATCACGATCAACGATGCGAGCAACAATCCCGTGTCGGGAGCCTCTGTGGCCGCACAGTGGACCCTGCCCAATGGCTCAACGAAGAACCAGACGGCAACAACGGCAGTCGGCGGTGTCGCCACCTTTAACTACACGTGGAAGAAGGGGACCTACCAGATCTGCGTCACCAACGTTACCAAGGCCGGCTATACCTACGACCCGGCAGGGAACCACATCACCTGCAACTCGATCTCCGCGCCTTAGGGTCCCGCACGCCTGTTGCATTGTCCGTCGACGGCAGGCGCACCGTCCCTTTCGCTCGCGCGGGATCTGGCGATCCCGCGCGAGCGAACCGGGCCGGAGTGTCGACTTGGGCCTAACGGTATTGTGTAAACACGCTGGGGTGTTTCGGCTCCTACGTGCGCGGAGAGCAGCGCCGCGGCAGCGATCTGGAGTGTCGGTGGAGTTTGGCTGGATTTCGACGCTTTCGGAGTTCGTGGACCTGCAGTACTACCTGAGCGGCCTATTGAGGGTCAAAATCGACCTGGTGAGGAAAAAACGCTCAAGCGGGCCGTTGGCCGCCAGATCCCACAAGAGGTCATGCCAGTACGAGGTCACGCAGGATGTACATCGACCACCTGCGCGATATCCTCGACCATTCCTGGCGGTGCTTTAGCCGGACGTTCCGCGCTTTGAGCCGGCTTGCTGCTGGCCTGGCCCGACTGGAGCGCTGGTCGGGGACAAGGAGCCTCTCGGTGTAGAGCAGGAAGGTGTCCATTTCACCTTCACCTTAATAGGTGAAAGGAAGAAGGGAACGATGAAAGAGTACAAGCTCAGCCCGTCGGACTTTGCCTTCCTGTGGGAAGAGTGCAGGCGCTGCTTTTACCTCAAGGTCGCCCGAGGGTTCGCTCGTCCCCGGATGGCCTTTCCCCAGATCTTCAACGCCATCGACAGCGCCATGACCGCCCGTTACAACGGTATGCACGCCCAGGCGATCACGTCAGGCATGCCGGACGGCGTCATCCGTCTGAGCCAAAAGTGGGTGCGTTCGCGCCCCATCCCGGTCGGCACAGAGGGTCGCACCTGCTGTATCTCGGGTCGCCTCGATGCGCTGATCGTGTTTGACAACGACACCTATGGCGTGATCGATTTCAAGACGTCCAAGGCGAGTGGAGAGCACATTCCGCTCTACAGCCGGCAACTGCACGCCTACGCCTATGCCCTGGAGAATCCGACGCCTCGCCAACTACCCCTCGGGCCCGTCACCAAGCTGGGCCTGCTGGTCTTTGAGCCGATCAAGTTCGTCCACAATATCGACCAGACAGCCGATCTGAAAGGGAGCCTCACCTGGGTCGAGATACGCCGAGACGACGAGGCCTTTTTCGAATTCATGCGCCAGGTGATTTCCGTTCTGGCGCAGCCGCTGCCGCCAGAGCCCAATCGGGACTGCATGTGGTGCCAGTATCGCCAGGCCAGCCGGGAGTATAACGTGTGAAGCCGGTCGTTAACCGCAGACCTTTAGGGTCTTGGGATCCAGGAGGTGAAACATGAGAACGTGGATGCGTTTCGCTGTGGGGCTGGTGTTTCTTGCCGGGCTCGTCCTGCCTTCGCCGAGCCGCGCCCAAGAAGGCGGCTGGGAGCCGGTCTCCGGTCCGTACGGCGGTAGTGTCGCCGCCGTCGTCATGTCGCCTGCGTATCCTACGGACCATACTGCCTTTGCCGGGCTGCGCGGTCAGGGCGTTTACCGCACGGGCGATCGCGGCACCTCGTGGCAGAGCGTTGGCCCCAACGGCTGGCGGAATGTCGTCGCCCTGGCGATCTCGCCGGCCTACGCCGACGACCAGACGCTGTTCGCCACGTCCGGGCTGTGGACCAGCGGCTATAGCGTCCATCGCTCGACCGACGAGGGCCTGTCGTGGCAGGAGGTCACTCCGGCGTGGACGGGCCTGCCGAATCCGCCCGGGCTTGCCATCTCGCCCGACTTTGCGCAGGACCAGACGGTGTACGTCACCGGCGGCTATCAGACCTTCGTCTCGACCGATGGCGGAGACACCTTCGCCCAGCCCGGCGGCTGGTTCGCCACGCACCAGGTTACGGCGCTGGCTTTTTCCCCGGCCTATGCCATCGATCTCACCCTGTTCGCCCTCGTCTCCGGTGACAGCCTGTACAGGTCGACGGACGGAGGCACCACGTGGGATCCGGCCGGACCCGGCGTGCTTGTCAGCACCTTTGCCGTGTCGCCGAACTATGCCCAGGATGCGACTCTGTTCGCGGTGGACTCGGCCAGCGGCCAGCTTTACGTCTCGCAGGACGGCGGCGCCGGCTGGTTGCCGGGAGGGCTGACCCTCAACCCCAACGGGCAGCACATTCTGAGCTTTTCGCCCACCTTTGGCCCTTCCGACCCGGTCGTCATGGCTGCCAGCTCGGCCGATCCCGGCCCCTACCGCTCGGATGACGGCGGCGTGACCTGGACGCCGGCCGGCTGGTACGACCCGGCCAACCCCTATCTGGGCGGGTTCGTCGGCGGCTCGGTGGCGGGGCTGGCCCTCAGCCCGGCCGGCTCGTGGGACCCGTATGGCTTTGCCGCTACCAGCTCGGGCATCTATTACACGAACGACCGGGGGGTCCATTGGTACCGGATTGACGGCGGCCCGGCTCCGCTCACCGTCCGCGCCCTGGCGGTGGCCCCCGGCGACCCGCAGACGCTCCTGGCCGGCACGAGCTTTTTTGAGCACCTGCGCATTGACACCGGCGCTCCGGACGAATACGACGGCGGCCTGCAGATCTCGTACAACGGCGGCCTGACCTGGGACGACGTATCGGGCCGGTTGGAACGGGTGCAGGATGTTGCCTTTTCGCCGGCGTTTCAGGATGACGGCACTGCCTTTGCTGCGGCCGGCACACTGGGCCAGCACGGCTACGCCGACGGCGGCGTCTATCGCTCCACCGACGGCGGTCAGAACTGGGAAGAGCTAATTGCATACCGCATCTGCCACGCGCTTGCCGTGTCGCCGGCCTTTGCCACCGACCGCACAGCGTGGGTGGCCCAGTCTACCTATGGGGCGGCCCTGGGCCTGTATGTCACGGAGGACGGCGGCGACACCTGGGCCTCGCTGGCGCCGGGTGTGCATGCCAGCGTCCTCGTTCCGTCGCCCAACTATGCCGTGGACCGCACCCTGTTCGCCGGCACCCAGGACGCAGGTCTGCAGCGCTCGACCAACGGCGGGCTCACCTGGACGCAGGCGCTGACCCAGCCGGTGACGGCGCTGGCCGTCTCGCCGGCGTTCGGCGCGAGCCGGACACTGTATGCCGGCGTAAGGGCCGACCCCTTCGCCTCCGGCGAGCTGTACCGCTCCACCGACGGCGGCGGCAGTTGGCAACGCGTGGATACGGGTATCCCCCCGACCATGGGCGGCGAGCTGCTCACCCTGTCGGCCCTGATCTTTGCCCACGATGGATCGGTGCTGGCCGGCGTCACCTATAGCGTCGACGAAGGGAACGGAGGC
>Ga0105100_10001414_pt1 | contig 14104 bp, 10 predicted proteins | sample PPLLak12cMay2015_2_FD_87033 | JGI IMG/M metagenome (GOLD analysis project Ga0105100, IMG submission 87033) | Freshwater sediment microbial communities from Prairie Pothole Lake near Jamestown, North Dakota, USA - PPLs Lake P8 Core (1) Depth... | ecosystem: Environmental > Aquatic > Freshwater >...
CACGGAGGACGACCACTGTTGCGCCTGTACGCGCGACGGGCAGTGAAGATGCGCGGCGAGCATCATGGCCCAGTAACAAGAACAAGGCTTTCCACCGTGTCCACCGTGTCCTCCGTGGTTCAGCTCTTGCTACGCTTCTCTACGTTCTGGCTGTTGTCAGTGCGTCCTACGGAACCTGGCCGAGCTCCGAGCGCAGCTCGCGCAGGTGCACCAGCGTCTCGGGATCCTCGGTCTTCTGGATCGCTGCATCGATCTTCTTGTACAGATGAGCGACGCCGGCACGCAGCGACGAGCGGAACTCACTGGGCCGGCCGCGGCCGCTGCGGAACTGTTCGTCGACGTCTGCCAGCGGCGAGTAGAAGTCACGGCTGGGCTTCGCGCGCGCCTTCGACACCGGCATGGAACCCGAATCCACATACGCCGTTTCTGCCTCGATGCCCCGGCCGGCACCGCCCGGATCGCTGACGGCGCCCGTCGCAGCCAGCAGCACGGTGATGTAGTTGCGCTGCAGATCCCGGCGGTACAAGCTGACCTTCGGGCCGTCCGCGTCAAGCTCGCTAAACAGCCCGTCGTTCAAGTCGGTCAACAGGTCGACGCCGACATACTTGCGTTCGGCGCCAGCGCTGGCTTCCGCCATCCGCTGAAACACGTCCGGATCCACCAGCCTGCGCATCAGGTCCGTGCTCGAACCCTTCAGCGCCGACGTTCCCCCGCTGGGTGTAATGCGGCGCAGTATTTCCGCGTCCACCAGGGCAGGCGGCGCGGAGAAGCCGTGCTCCACGAGAAAGCGTATCGCCTGCCGCTGGCGCTCGGGCGGCACCGGCGTGTAGGGCGCACCGCCGCGACCAGCCTGGTAGCGGGTCTCGTCCACCCCTCCGACCAGCTTGGCGACATAAGTCAGCTCGCGGTGGCGCTGCATGATGACGGCAGCGTACTTTTCCGCCAGCATGTCGTAGCCCTCGCCTTTCCGGGTGGTGGCGGGTATCAGCAGCTTCGCGATGCGATCGATGTTGCGCAAGCCCAGCTCCGCCGACTCGATCGGGTCGGAGCCGAGCACGTTGGTGGACACGCTGGAGTCCACGCTTGCGGATTCGTCCTCGCCGCCGAAACGCAGCATCGGGTCCTCGGCCTGCTTCGCCGCCAGCGCGTCCAGCATCGGCCACTCGTCGTCGCAGCTCATCTCGCTGTGGTATTCGCGGTAGCCCCAGTCGATGGCGAAGTAGTCGTATGGCCCGAACTTCGGAATGAGGCTGACCTTGTCGCCCGGCTGCGCGACGTAGTTGAAGCGGGCGTAGCTCATGATGGATGCTGACGTGCCCCATTTCGCCGTCCAATTCGGGTCGCGCAGCTGCGCTGCGCTCACCGCCGCCGACGCCTTGAAGTTGTGGCGCAGCCCCAGCGCGTGGCCGATCTCGTGGGCAGCCACGTAGCGCAGCAGCTCGCCCATCAGATCCTCGGGCAGCGGCAGCTTATGGGCGCGCGGATCGCTGGCCGCGGCCTGCGTGAAGTACCAGGTCTCCGCGAGCCTGAGCACGTCGTGCCAGAAGATCGCGTGCGATGAGATCACCTCGCCGCTGCGCGGGTCGACCACCGCGGGGCCCATGGCGTTTTGCCGGCCGCTAGGTGTCCAGCGGATCACGTTGTAGCGCACGTCCTCGGGATCCCAGGTCGGGTCCTGCTCCTTAGTCGGCGCATCGCGCGCGAGAATCGCATTCTTGAAGCCGGCGTTCTCGAACACCGGCTGCCACGCCTCCACCGCCTGCTTGAGATAAGGCCGCCACTTCTCCGGCACCTCGTCGCTGAGATAGAACACGATCGGCTTGACCGGCTCCGAAACCTCGGCCTTCGGATCCATTTTCTCCAGGCGATAGCGCTGGATAAAGCCGCGGGTCACCCCGCCGTGCTGGCGTGTGCCGTAGTCGCGGAAGTAACTGGCGAAGTAGCCGACGCGAGGGTCCCAGTAGCGCCCCCGCATCGGCTCCTCGGGGAGCAGGTAGAGGCTGAAGTGAAAGATGAAGCCGAGCGCACCTGGGATCGGGTCGTCGCCCCCCGCCGAGCGAATCACCTCGGCCGGATCGGGAGTCCAGGTCTGATGAAAGCGTATCCCGACGTTGTTCGGGAGCGACTTCACGTCTTCGATGTAGGAGCGCGCGCCGTCGATGCCCTGCATGCGGAAGTGGCGCCTGAACTCCGCGGCAAAGCCGGTGGGCACCTCCGAGGTAAACATTGGCGTAACTTCGATGATCGGCGCGCCATCCTTGCCCTCGCCGACGGCCTCGAAGGCCTTGATCACGGTGCCCAGGCTGGCGGCCTCGACGCCACGCTGCAGGCTGGGCGCGTCCTCGGCCCACATGTCGTACTTCACCGACTCCATGTAGACCTTGTTCCCGCGCCGCACCCACCGCACGACGCCGCTATATGCCACCGAGCCCGGGGCCACGTAGTCCGTCCCGGTGGACAGCGCCGCGAACTCGACATTGGCAAGCATGGCCCGGCCGAGCATCTCGGGAGGGATCTCGAACAAGACGTGATCGCACACCACGTGCACCCGAAACATGCCTGGGAGGGTCTGGACTTGCTTGGGCATGTTCGGCCGGCACGGCATCACCTCGCTCACGGTCATCGCCCGGGCGGGGGCAGCCAGCACGGTCAGGCACAGCAGGCAGGCAACGAGCAACAGTCTGGACATTTCAACCTCTCGAGGAGTGCGCACATCCCGGGGCGCATGAGGCGCGACGTGCAGCGTAGTCACGACGACCGCGCAAGCGTGGGCGTTCGATGCCCATGCTCAGACCGGATTCAGATCGACGGGTTCACTATACAGCTTACCCAACCGCCACCGGGATCACCCCAGGCGGCCCCAAGTGTTGGTCGGACAGGAACCGCCACCCTTACGGGTCGGAACACCCTGTCCAGATACGTCGCTGCGGGCCGGTCGGATGCCGCGACCCTGGGGCGCCGGCCGGCTTATGGCCCGGCGCCCTCGCGGCGCTGGGTCTGGTCGAGCTGGAACTCGCCAGGCCCCTTCATATAGATGTCCCAGCGGCTGCCGGAGCTGCCGCCGGGCTGCAGAAAACTGGCGTCGACGCGGATGTCGCTGTCGGTGCCCGATTGCAGAAAGACCTTGGTCACCCGCAACTGCACCTGCCCGACCTGCGGGTAGGCGAGCTTGATGGTATCGCCCGGGCCGAAGCCATAGTGGACGCGCACGTAGTCGTGCACCGTCTGCCCGGCGTCCACCGCGAGCCGTGTCATCTCGTCGAACAAGGCCGACTCGAGGCGGGCGTGCAGGCTCTTGAGCTCGTCGAAGATCACGCTCAACTGCGGCGCGGCCGCCAGTTCGGCAGCCTGGGGCACGCTGTCGAGCAGCCGCGCTGCGCGCAACTGATGGTAGAACGCCGCGACGCGGCGCAGGCCGAGCTTGATCGAGAACGCCTTGAGGCGTAGGGCGGCGACGTCTGGCATGGCAGAGGGGACGAGGGACGATCAGAACATCAGACAGTGCGCAGGAATTCTAGCCCGATCGATTCATCCGGGGAAACTCAGGTCACCGCGGTAATATTCCGTTCCCAGCACCGCACGACGCTGACTCTGGATGACCCCGGACGCCCGCGCCATGCTCGACAGGGGCCATCGGCGCAGGCATCCTCTCGCCTACAGTGGCCTGAAGACTCGTCGCCGGGAACCTCGGAACCATGACCATGCCACCGCCCGGGCCACCGGCACAGCTTACACCCGTGGCCCCGTCAGCCGACCAGCCTGCCCGCCTGGAGTTGTCCGGGCGCCTGGATCTCCATTCCATCGGGCCGGTGTGGCAGACCGCGCGCGCCGCGCTGGCCCGGTTTGCGCGCGACCCGGTGGTCATAGACGCGGCACGCGTGACCTACTGCGACGGGTCCGGTATCGCCATGCTGGTGGACCTTCTCCGTCAGCAACGCCCCGTGGGGGCCACGGTCACCGTAAAGCATCTGCAGCCGCAGTATCAGACGCTGCTCGCCCAGTTCGACCCGGCCGAGTTCCGGGAGCGCCATCACCGGCACCCCACGCCCCGCCCGCTCGCGGAGCGGCTGGGGCGTGCAGCCATGCAGCTTCTGCGCGACCTCTACGCTGCCGTCGCATTCATCGGCGAAGCGGCCGCGGGCGTAGCGCGTACGATCGCGCACCCGGGACAGGTGCGCTGGGGCGATACGCTCCTGGTGGCGCAGCGCATCGGCGCGGAGGGGCTGCCGATCGTCTCGCTGGTCGGCTTTCTGATCGGTGTCATCGTCGCCTTCCAGTCCGCGGTCGCGCTGCGCAACTTCGGGGCGGAGATCCTGGTGGCGGACCTGCTGGGCATCGGACTGATACGCGAGCTGGGCGCCCTGATTACTGCGATCTTGCTCGCAGGCCGTACCGGCGCCGCCTTCGCAGCCGAGATCGGCACCATGAAGGTCAACGAAGAGATCGATGCCCTCACCACGATGGGGCTGGACCCGGTGCGCTTCCTGGTGGTGCCGCGCCTCCTCGCCGCGGTGACCATGACGCCGCTGCTGACCCTGTACGCGATCCTGATCGGCCTGGTCGGTGGGGGGCTGGTGCTGCTGGGCTTCGATATCCCCTTCGCCCTGTACCGCAAGGAACTGTTCTCCTTCGTCACGCTCACCGACTTCCTCGGCGGCATGGCCAAGACTTTCGTGTTCGGGGTAATCGTGGCTTGCACCGGGTGCCTGCGGGGACTGCAGACGCGCAGCGGCGCGGCGGCCGTCGGACTCTCGGCCACCAGCGCGGTGGTGACGGCGATCGTGCTGATCGTCGTGGCGGACGGCATCTTCGCGCTGGTCTACTATTATCTCGACATATGAGCACACAGGCCGCAGCCGGCCAGGCCATCATCCGCGTACAGGGCGTCACGGTGGGTTACGACCAGAGCGTCGTGCTGCGCGATGTCTCCTTCGACGTGCACGCGGGCGAGGTCTTCGTCATACTTGGCGGCTCCGGTTGCGGCAAGAGCACGCTGCTCAAGCACATGATCGGGCTGCTGCAGCCGATGCGCGGCAGCATCATCGTGGACGGCGAAGACATCGTCTCGGCCGCCGGAGAGCGGCGGCGTGAGCTGTTGCGCAGAATCGGTGTCATGTACCAGCACGGGGCGCTGTTCGGATCGATGTCGGTGCTGGAGAATATCCGCCTGCCTCTGGAGGAATATACGGACCTGCCCCTGGAGGCCATGAACCTGATCGCACACACCAAGCTCAAGCTGGTGCAACTGGCAGGCTCCGCAGACCTGCTGCCCGGGGAGCTGTCCGGCGGCATGCAAAAGCGCGTGGCTATCGCCCGTGCCATGGCGCTCGACCCCGACATCCTGTTCCTGGACGAGCCATCCGCTGGTCTGGACCCGATCACCTCGGCGGGTCTGGACCAGCTCATCCTGCGCCTGAAGCGCAATCTGGGCGTGACTTTCGTGGTGGTGACCCACGAGCTGCCCAGCATCTTCACCATCGCGGATCGGGTCATCATGCTCGACAGGCAGGCCCAGGGCATCATCGCCGAAGGCCATCCGCAAACCTTGCGCGACACCAGCGGCAACCCGCGGGTGCGGCAGTTCTTCAATCGCGAGCCCGAACCGGCAACCGAAGTATGACCAGTCGCGCGAGCTACTTCCGTATCGGCCTGTTCGTGCTCGGCGCGATCGCCATTGCCGTGGTGCTCGCGGTGGCCCTCGGCGCCGGCCGGTGGCTGCAGCCCAAAGTCGTGATGGAGACCTATTTCGACGAATCGGTGCAGGGCATCGACGTAGGCTCGGCGATCAAGTACCGCGGCGTGACCATCGGGCAGATCAGCCGCATCGGCTTCACCTACACCGAGTACGAGCAGGACAAACCCTCTCAGCAGCGCCGCCAGTACGTGATGGTCGAGGGCGTCATCCAGCCCGAGCAGCTCAGCGGCGGCACTCGCGCCATCGACCCCCAGATCATCCAGGCCATGGTCGATAACGGCCTGCGCGTGCAGATGGCCGCTCAGGGGCTCACCGGCACCTACTACCTCGAGCTCGATTACGTGGACCCCAAGCGCAATCCGGCGCTGAGCATCGACTGGACGCCCGAGCAGCTGTATATTCCCTCCGCACGCAGCGCGGTAGGCCAGCTCGTGAGCGGCGCCGAGGCGCTGATGCGCAAGCTGGACCGCGCCAATCTGGACGAGCTGCTCGTGAATCTCAACGGCATGATCTCGGGTGTCACGCGCACGTTGCAGAAGCTCGAAGCGGAGAAGCTGTCGAACAACGCGAATGGGCTGGTCGCGGAGCTGCGCCAGACCAACCGGCAGCTGCAGCAGCTACTCGCCAATCCCGGCTGGGCCGCGATTCCTGGCGAGATCGGTCAGACCATGGCGGCTGCGCGCAAGACGGTGAACGCGATCGACGGCGAGGAGATCACGCGCAGCGTCGTGCGTCTGCGCCAGTCGCTGGACGGCGTGGACCGCGCGGTGGCGCGACTGGACCGAGCGCTTGCCGCACCAGAATCGGACCTGCCGGTGATCCTCGATGACCTGCGTCACACGACCGAGAGCCTGCGCACGCTGTCCGACGAGCTACGCCGCAACCCGTCTGCTGTGCTGTTCGGCCAGCCGCCCAAACCCCTGGAGCGGCCTGCGGCTGCGCGCAAATGACGGTTCTCGTGCACGCATTGCGTCGATCTGCCTCCAGCGCCGCGACGCTGGCGCTGGTCCTCTCGCTGCAGGCCTGCACGTTCAATCCGCCCAACCCCGTCAAGCACTCGTACCTGCTGGAGGCGAGCCGCGCACCGAGCCTGGAGGCGCCATCCCACCGCGGCACGCTGTTCGTAGCGGCCTTCCGGGTGGCGGAACCCTTTGCAAGCAAGGGCATGGTGTACCGGTTCGACGAATACCGCTACGAGTCCGACTTCTACAACGCGTTCTTCGTCGCACCGCGCGACATCGTCACTCAGCGCGTACTGGAGTGGCTGCAGAGCGCAGGTCTGTTCGACAGCGTGCGGCCGGCCGCCGGCACCGGTCGCCGCGGCGCCCTGCAGCTCGATGGACTGGTCACCGAGATGTACGGCGACTTGCGCGACGCGCAGCAGGCGCGCGCCGTCCTCTCCGTCCAGTTCTACGTGGCCCGCGACGGGCAGCAGGGCAACGAAGTGCTGTTCGCGCAGCAGCTCAGCCAGTCGGTCCCGATACCGGACGCATCCGCCATGTCGCTCGCAGCTGGTCTCAGCCAGGCGCTGCAGGCGATCCTCGCCGAGCTGGAGAAGCAGCTGCGCGCGGCGCCGCTGGGCGAGTGAGAAACGCCAGTAACGAGAGTCTGATCAATCCTGTATTGTCGTTCCCGCGGAGGCGGGAACCCAGGCTACTCAAGCACTTCTGGATCCCCGCCTGCGCGGGGATGACAATCCATCAGATGTTCCTTAGCCGCGGTTGATGTGGTTTTCCGGGTGGATCTCGCTTCGAGCCAAAGCTAAGGCCCGGCGGGCGTTACCAGATCGTGCGAGCTGGGCCCCACGCCGCCCTCTTGGAACTCGACCTCACCCTCGAGCACTGCACTGTAGTGCGGCACCCCCGCAGGAATGACGTAGAAGCTGCCGGCCGGAAAAGCCCGCAGCTTGCTGTCGTCGAAGGTCTCGCCTACCCCCGACCAGTAGGTCCCCGACAGGATAGTGACGGTGCGCTCGTCGGGGTGGGTGTGAGGGGCGAGCCGATGGCCGGCTTGCGCGCGAATGCGAAATGCATAGGGCCTCGGTTTGGCCGGGTCACCATAGATACCTGCGTGGAACACATCGGGTGAGGCGCGCCGCTGGGTCCATGCAATGTCCTGCGGCAGCACCCCTATCAGGCCTTCGTCGGCGAGCGCAGCGGCGCTCAGGCATACCCCGCACAACGCAGCCCAGCGGACGACCTTGGTGGACGACAACATTGCGAACGGGTCCTCCCGGAAGTTCTCTGTGGACTCTGCGGACTCTGCGGTATCAGCGTTTCTGCGTTGGGCGTACTCGCCTCACCGGGCCTGAAGCCGGCTGACCACCCCAGGCGCTTCGACGCCGTGGGTCTTGAACCACGCAAGCAGGCGCTTCCAGGCCTCGTTGGCGGCGGCTTTGCGATAGCTGGCCCGGTAGTCCGCGAAGAAGGCGTGCGGTGCGGCGTCGTACACCGAGATCTCCGATCCGCTCCCGCCCTTCTTCAGCACGTCGCGCATCTTCTGCACCGAGTCCAGCGGAATGCCCGTGTCGGCGCCGCCGTACAACCCGAGAACGGGCACGCTGAGCACGGCTGCCACGTCGATCGGGTGGCGTGGCCGCAGCTCGTCGGACGGCCCCGCCAGACGGCCGTACCAGGCCACTCCCGCCTTCAGTTTCGGGTTATGCGCAGCGTACAGCCAGACGATGCGCCCACCCCAGCAGAAGCCCGTGATACCGGCCGACCGGGCATCGGCCCGGCCGTGCGATTCGCACCATCCCAGCGCGGCGTCGAGGTCGCTCATCACCTGAGCATCCGGCACCTTGCTTACCACGCCTTTGATGATCTGCTGGATATCGGGGAGCTGGGACACGTCGCCCTGCCGCACGAACAGCTCCGGGGCGACAGCGAAGTAGCCGACCTTCGCCAGCCGCCGGCAGACGTCGCGGATGTGCTCGTGCACGCCGAAGATCTCGTGCACGACGACCACCACGGGGAACGGCCCGCCGGTCTCGGGGAACGCATGGTAAGCCGGGATCGGGCGGTCCCCGGTGGGCAGCTCCACCTGCCCGTCGATCAGGCCCTTGGTATCGGTGATGATCGTTCCCGCGGAGACTGGTTGCACCGCTAGGGCGAACCCCCCGGCAAGCACGCCTGCCATGAACTCGCGCCGGCTCCATGCTCCCTCGGTTTCCGGGCTCTTCGCCTTCGAATGTGTCATTGCAGCTCCTCCGTTGGAGAATGCGTCAGCGCACGGGCTTCAGCTCCACCTCGATGAAGACGAACTCGTACGCGTTCGCGTTGACCACGTTGTGCTCTACGCCGGCGTTGCGGAAATACGGCTGGCCTGCGCGCAGCTCGGCGTGACGGTCGCCCTCCTTCGTCTCCAGCAGCAGGCGTCCATCGGTCTGCGGCACGACCACGTAATCGTAGCCGTGCACATGCCAGCCGGTTTGCGCCCCGGGCGCGAAGCGCCACTCGGTGACGATGACGCGGTCGTTCTCGATCAGTGGCGTGGGTACGGCAGAACCGCGAGCGGTAGACATCGGACGTACTCCTCGAAAGGGCTAGCCCGGATATTTCACCAGGCCACCCCCGTATTGCTTGCAGATGCACACCAGCAAACGCTTTCGAGATGATTGCTGCGCAGGACACTTTGGCTTCGGGGTTACGCGGTTTCCGCGTCCTGATGAAATATCCGGGCTAGCCGTTCGATCCTTCAGTAAGCACATGGTTCAAACATGGCTCGCCCCTGCCGTGCGTCAGGCACTGCCAAGGCGCCAAGCATTCACCATGGCAATGGCCAGCATCGGCACCAGGAAGCCGAGGAGCACCACGGTGATCAGCAGCATCCCCAGCTCGCTGTAGTCGGCCGGCACCTGCACCGCACCGGTCGCTGCGTCTTTCACTTCGCGGGTGACGGTGTAGATCTGGTTGAGGTACTTGGTGCCCAGCTGCCCGAGCGACAGGGCGAGGTTGGTGAACGAAGCCATCACTGCGAAGTACGTGGCCTTGAGCCGTTCGGGCGCCGAGTTGGCGATCCACGCCAGCATGGGGATCATGGCCACCTGGCCCAGCGGCGACTCCAGGGCGGTGTTGATCAGCGCGATGAACCGCTGGTCCACGATGCCGCCGGTGTGCGCCGCGGTCCATTCGTGGAAGCCGAAGTACATCGCCACGTTGGGCACCGAAAGGATGGTGCCGACGATGGTGAGAAAGCCGACGATGTGGGCGATGGAGCGCTCGGCCATGAAGCGGCGGAACAGGAACATGCCCACCAGGGTCAGCCCGGTGCCGATCGCCCCGAGCTTGGCCATGAACTGCTGGTCGAAGCCCAGGACGTCGATCACCCACCAGTCCACCCCCGGGCCGGGGCTCACCAGCGTGGAGGCACGGAATACGAAGATCAGAAAGGCGGTTCCGACCAGCGTGGCGCGAGCGGCCGGATCCAGCTCGCGCACCAGGCGCCACATCAGGAACAGCACCACCGCCATCGAGCCGGCGAAGATGATTTCCTGGTTGAAAGGCATCTGGGTAAGCCCCATGGTGATGGAGAACACGGCGAACACCAGGCCGCCGCCCAGGATCCACCAGTTCACCTCGGTGTGCTCGCGGTCGCCGTGCAGCATCCGCTCGATCTGGCCCCGGTCGAACCCGCGCGCCGCCAGCCGTCTCGCGTCGCGCCGGCGCAGCCAGCCCGCCAGCACCGTACCCAACACGGAGACCACCGGAATGATGAGCGCGAGCTGGTAGATCTCCCGATAGATGGCGACCTTCTGCGCGGTGTCCATCGACTCGACGCCGCTGAACATCGCCACGTTGACGATCGACACCAGGAACGCACCCCCGATGATCGCGACCCGCCCCAGCGTCTGCATGGTGGTGTGGCCGAGCCTGCGCTGCTCCTCCGCTACCGGCTGGCCCTCGGCGTCTACGCGCGGCACAGCCTCTACGGTCATGGCATCCGCCACGACGTCCTGCAGCACGTAGCCGACGGGCGAGAGCAGCACGGAGATCACGAACCAGACTTCGGCCGGCATGATGGCGTCCATCGCCGCACGGTCGGTCAGCAGGCCGACCATGATCAGCAGGCCGGAGGCGATCAGGCCTGCGCCCAGATACACCAGCCCGGCCTTGTGCTTCCAGATGAGGTCCACCAGATGCCCGAGCGGCATCTTCAGGGCCCAGGGCAGCATGATCCAGAAGCCGAGCATGGCCAGGAACTGCGCTGACAGGTTGAGGTACTCCTTGATGAAGAAGGTGCCGACGATGGCGGTCAGGCCCTGGATGCCCGCCGCGAGGTAGACCATCAGCGGCGGCAGGTAGGACAGCCGCATCTGGCGTCCGAGGTCCAGGATGTTGCGGTCGGTCCAGCCCCAGAGGGTGCTGAGGATGCCGGCTGTCGGGGGCGGCGGCTGCGTCTGCTGCGAGGGTTGGGTGGGCTGCATCGGGGTTGCGCTGTCTTCGCCGGTTTCACGGGCCGGGTGCCGGGCAGACAGTACCACAGCGCGCCGCGGTGGGCCTATCGCCTACGGGCGCTACAGTCCAACGCGGGAAGGCAGAGGACGCATGCTCGCCAGTCGCTCCCAGCTCTCTCGCGCGGGCATCCCACACCCCGCCTCGAGTCTTCCCGCGACGCCTACTACGGTTGGTCCTCCTACCCGCTATCCGCATCCGTTATCATCCGTCCGTTGGATGTCCTAAGACGGAACGCCCCTGGAAGTAAACTGGGCCGGGGTGTATGCAAGTCGGGGGTTGGGCTTCACTCATCGAACCTCGACCCACCGGCGTTTCAGATACACCATTCGCGAGACATGGCGAACAAGAGCAACGCAGACGCATTCGGTCCGATCGCGAGGCGTGGCCTGCGCGCCTCGAACTCGGCCGAGCTGGCCGAACTCCTTCAACGTCTGGTGAACACGGGCCTGCGCCTGCACGCGCTTCGCGACAGCGACGCCTTGTACGAGTCTCTGATCGACGCAGCAGCACGTCTCAATGGCGCCCAGCGCGTCTTGCTGGTGCTGAGCGGCCCTGACGGCCTGCGCCTCGCCGCCTCGCTGGTGCCGCACGGCGAAGATGCTCGAACGCTGCTGCATGCCGTCACCCCTTGGCTCTCCGAGGCAAGCCGGACCCGCGCCGCGAGCCTGCGACACGGGCCGGACGGGGCCAAGCCGATCGACCAGCGCTCGTGCCTGATCGCGCCACTGCTCGCGCAGCACGAGCTGCTGGGTTATCTCTACGCCGACATCGAGGGCGCCGTCGGCCGCTTCGACGACGCCGACCGCCAGGTGCTGGCGATGCTGGCGTCACAAGCGGCGGTGGCACTGACCAACATCCGCTTGGGCGAGGAGCTGGAGCGCAAGGTGGCCGAGCGCGCGGCTCAGCTGGAGCAGCGCACGAGCGAACTCGCAGTTATCAACAGCATCCAGCAGGGCATGGCCGCGGAACTCGGGTTCCAGGCCATCATAGACCTCGTCGGTGACAAGCTGCGCGAGGTGCTGCGGTCCGGCGACGTCCAGATCGTGCTTTGGAATGCATCGACTGGCACCGCGCACGTGCTGTATGCGCTCGAGCGCGGCATGCGGATCCAGGTTCCGCCGAGGCGACCGAACGTCGACGGGCCGATGTTCAAGGCGCTGCAATCGAAGCGCCAGGTGATCGCGAACAACCGCGCCGAGATGACCGCCTGGAGCCTGCGCACCGTCGAAGGCACGCAGCCGAGCCTGGCGACGGCCATCACGCCGATCTTCTCGGGCGACCGGTACATCGGCGCCATCGTCCTCGAGAACCACGAGCGAGAGAACGCTTTCGGCGAGGCCGAGGTGCGCCTGCTCGGCACCGTGGCCGCGAGCATGGGCGTTGCCCTGGAAAACGTGCGCCTATTCAACGAGACCAAGGAGGCGCTGGAGCAACAGACCGCCACCGCCGAGATCCTGAAGGTCATCAGCGAATCTCCGACGGATGTGCAACCCACCTTCGATGCCATCGTCCACAGCGCCCAGCGTCTGTTCGCGGCTCGATTGGTTTCGATCGTATTCCCGGATGGGGACATGCTCAGAACGGCGGCAGGTGCAACACCCGGCGGATCGAAACTGGGCGACAACAAGCTCCCGCCATGGCCTCTGGACCGCCACAGCGCCGCCGGCGCCTGTGTGCTCGAGTCGCGCCTGATCGTCGTGCCCGATTGCGAGGCGGCCATTGCGACCTTCCCACGCATGCGCGACCTCGCTCTAAGGAGGGGCTGGCGATCCGGCCTGTGGGTGCCGCTGCTGCGCGAAGGCAAGGCCATGGGCTGCCTGCTGATCCTGCGCGCTGAGGCCGGCGAGTTTGCGGCCAAGGAAGTCGCGCTCGCGGAGACCTTCGCCGATCAGGCGGTGATCGCGATCGAGAACGTGCGTATGTTCAACGAGACGAAGGAGGCGCTGGAGCGGCAGACTGCGACCGCCGAGGTGCTGCAGGTGATCAGCAAGTCGGTGGCCGACGCGCAGCCGGTCTTCGAAAAGATCACCCAGAGCTGTCAGCGCCTGTTCAATTGCTCGGCGATCGGAATCCACCTGGTGCGCCCAGACGGATTGATCGACTCGGCCTCCTATCTTGGACCGGGAGCAGAGCAACTGCGGACGATGTATCCGTTTCCCATGGACAGGGAGACCGGGACCGCGGTGGCGATTCGACAGCGGCGTGCAGTGCATTTTGCAGACGCGCTTGCGGGAGACGGTGTGCCGCTGATGGTGAGGCGGGGCGCCGAACTCACCGGCAGCCGCTCGGCCGTGTTCGCGCCACTGATCTGGGAGGACCGAGCTATCGGCGCAATCTTCGTGGCGAGGAACACGGTTTCGCCGTTCTCGGACCATGAGATCGCGCTGCTCAAGACGTTCGCCGACCAAGCGGCCATCGCGATCCAGAACGCGCGAATGTTCAACGAGACCAAGGAGGCGTTGGAACAACAGACGGCCACCGCGGAAGTGCTGGAGGTGATCAGCGCGTCGGTCGCCGACACCGCGCCGGTGTTCGACAAGATCCTGGCGAGCTGCAAGAGGCTGTTCGACAGCTCCGAGCAAGGCATCGTGCTCGTTGCGCCGGAGGGCCATGTTGCGCTGGCCGCCCACCACGGCTCGGCCCTCGCGACTCTGCGGGAGATCTATGACGGTGCGAAGGTTCCTGCTGAGCCGTACGTGCAAAGCATCCTGCGCGGCCGACCTCTGCACTACGTCGATACGCTGGATCCTGGTGTGCACTGGACGGTGCGCTCCGTCGCGGAGCGGCTGCAGATCGGACCCTATTCTCAAGTTCTCGCCCCGATGACCTGGGAAGGACAGGCCGTGGGGTTTCTGTATGCCATCCGACAGCCAGCCACGGGCTTCTCGAACAAGGAAATCGCGCTGCTGGAGACCTTCGCCGACCAGGCCGTGATCGCGATCCAGAACGCGCG
>Ga0105100_10001416_pt1 | contig 14096 bp, 9 predicted proteins | sample PPLLak12cMay2015_2_FD_87033 | JGI IMG/M metagenome (GOLD analysis project Ga0105100, IMG submission 87033) | Freshwater sediment microbial communities from Prairie Pothole Lake near Jamestown, North Dakota, USA - PPLs Lake P8 Core (1) Depth... | ecosystem: Environmental > Aquatic > Freshwater >...
GGCGAGAGATCGGCGAACAGCGGAACCTTGCGCAGGAACAGGACGCGCTCCATCACCGAGAGCGCCGCGACCGAGCGTTCCATCGTGCCTCCTCCTCGGCGTGCGCGGACGAGGTCCGCACACCGCCTGATCAGCTCGTCGTCGTTCGCGAGCGCGACCGACAGCCAGTCCTCGCTCCGGCCCGGCGCGGCCGTCGGTTCCCACAGCGAGAGCAGCGGCCGCACGAGCGCCGGCTCGCCCGCCGACTCCAGGGTCTCGAGCGCGTTGGCCACCTGGCCGGGCGGCGCGCCGTCGAGGTTCTCGAGCGCGGTCTCCATCTCGGCGCGCCGGGTGCCGAGCCTCGTCGCGGCCCACAGGCCCGAGCGGGCGAGATGTCGACCTCGGTCCAGGACGGCGTCGCGGAGCAGGGTCGTCGCGTCGTCGTCCGGAGGGATCGCGGCCGCCAGGTCCCGTGCGCGTGTCTCACGCTCCCCGGCAGACCGGACGAACGCCTGCAGGCGCTCGCGGTCGCCGTCCGGGTCGGAGCTGCGGAGGGCCTCGATCGCCGCGTCGGACGTCCGCGGGTCGAGGAGCGCCGCCAACACGAGCTCGAGCGCGCGTCCGTGCGCGGCGCCGAGCGCCCTCCCGGCGGCCGTCCGCACGACCGGGTCGTCGTCGTGGAGGCCGGCGAGCGCCGGCTCGAGCGCCCGGTCGGGCGCGGCGGCCGCCACACGCTCGAGCGCCATCGCCCGGACCTCGGGAACGGGATCGGTCAGCATCGAGGACGCGAAGCTCGTCGCCGCGTACGCGGGGGCGAGCGCGAGCTGCTCGACCGCGGCGTGGCGGCGTCGCTCGTCCGAGTCGGCGAGGAGACGCTGCAGCCGCGAGACAGCGGGCTCGGCGTCGATCAGCGCCAGCGAACGCGCCGCCGCCGCGGCCGCGACCGTCGGGTCGGCGTCGTCGAGCGCCCACAGCAGCGCCCCGCGCTCGACCGGCCTCGCGATGTCCATCGCGCGGACCGCGGCGAGCCGGACGATCGCGTCGGGGTCGCGAACGCCGTTCACGAGCTCTCGCGATCGAGCCTCCGGACCTACGTCGGCCAGGACCTGGTAGGCGAGCCTGCGTTCGCGGACGTCGGACGAGCGAATCGACCGGTCCAGCACGTGCGCCGAGTCCGCGTCGAGGACCGCGACCGCGGACGGCCGCAGCCCCGACGCGCGCTCGAACACCTGCGGCCGCCCGGCTCGGAGGGCGTCGACGAGGGCGGTCGTGTAGGAACGGCGGATCCCGATGGTCGTGACGATCGTGAGGATCGCCGCGACGAGCCCGATCGCGGCGAACTGCCGAGACGTCAGCACGTCCTGCCCGATGAGGGCGACGACGCCGGCGATCACCGTGCCGATCTGGGTCGGGCCGCCGTTGAGGAACGCCCGCGTCTGGTCGCGCCGGGCCTCGGGGACGACGTTCGTCAGGGTCTCCCACCCGGGCGAGGCCACCCCCTGGAGCCAGGTCCCGATCGTGAAGCGGAGCGCGACGAGCGTCACGAAGCCCGACTCGAAGAGCAGGACACCGAACGCGCCCGCGTAGAGCAGCGGCAGCACGAGCCCGGTTGCGGCGACGCCGACCCACCCGAACAGCCGGTTCGTCCCGAGCATCGAGACGAGGAACGCCACTGCGGTCACCCCCGCCCAGAACAGGCCGAAGAACCCCGCGAGCTCGTCGGCGTCGGGGTACCGCTCGGCCGCGGCGCCCGCGTACGGCAGGTACAGCGAGTAGAACAGGACCGAGAAGAGCACGGCGGCTGCGGTCATCCACACGAGCAGCCGGGATCGACGGACGTACGAGAACGCCCGCACCGTGTCGCGCAGGGCGGAGACCCGCTTCCGCGGACGTCGTCCGGCGGTCCGAGTGGCGGAACCGAGCGCGAGCCGCGACAGCACGAACGCGCCGCCGAGCCCGGCCGCCCAGACGAACAGCAGGTTCTCGGCGCCGATCGCGGGCGCGAGCGGGCGTGTCACGAGCCCCCCGACGACCGAGCCGAGGATGCCTCCTGCGCCGAAGATCGGGAACAGCCGCTTCGCCTGCCGGGTGTCGACCACTGCGCCGGCGACACCCCAGAGGAAGATCCCCTGAACGAGCGTGCCGAGCGCCACGGTGACCCACAGCGCCGGGTAGATCCACTCCACATCGGCGGCGACCACGGCGCGCTCCGCCAGGACGAGGCCGCCGAGCGCGACCGGCGCCGCGAGGTACGCCCGCCGAGGCCCGAGCCTGCCGAGCGTACCGGTCAGCGCGAGCATCGCGACGAAGGTCGCGGCCCCCTGGAGGAGGTACGCGAGCGGGAGCGACCGCGGCCCGACCCGGTCGAAGAACAGCGCGCTGACGCCGCTCTCGCCGATCGTGATGGCCGCCATCGACACGAGCATCAGCCCGACGACGAGGGCGGCGACGCGGCCCTCGCCCGTTCGGATGCGGAGGACGCGCGAGGCCAACCCCATCCCGAACCTACCGACCCTCGCGGACCGCCTGGTAGAGGCGCACCGGCTCCGCGATCCCCTTGAGCTCGGCCGGGCCGACCTCGAGCACCCGGAACCCCGCGGGCTCGACGGTGCGGACCACGTCCTCGCCGACGAAGACCTGGTCGGCCGCCGCCTGCGACGCGATCCGCGCGGCGATGTTCACCGTCCGGCCGAAGTAGTCGCCCTCGTCGTAGATCATCGGGCCGGCGTTCACGCCGATGTGCGCGGGCGGGAGCCCTCGAGGGCGGACCTCGTCGACGATGTCGAGCGACCCGCGCACTGCGTCGCCCGGGTCGCGGAAGTGGAAGTGGACGCCGTCGCCGAGCATCTTCACGACCGTCCCCCCGTGCCGCGCCGCGATCTCGTTCACGAGCTGTGCGAGCGTGAGCGAGACGCTCGCGGCCACCTCGTCACCCGCCTCCTCCGTCAGGCGCGTGTACCCGGTGAGGTCGGCGAACACCGCGGCCTCGGCGCCTCGCGGCGGCCGCCGACGGACGCCCGCGTTCTCGAGCGCCGTCTCGACGTGCTCGAACTGGTGCTCCGTGAAGAAGACCTCGGCGTGGCGGCGGAACAGCCACCCCAGCATCTGCTCGCCCGAGTGGCCCATCCGCATGCCGACCTCGCGGATCGCGGTCTCGAACGCCTCGTTGTCGGGCAGACCGCGGCGCCGGAACGGTTCCTCGACCGTGGCGTGGAAGTAGTGGCTCTGGAACTGTGCCACGCGCCGAGCGCTGTCGCCCCACACGCGCACGGCGCGCAGGACCTCGCCCTCGCCGACGCCGGCGGCGAAGAGCACGGGCAGGGTCTCGAGCACCGGCAGGTCCTCCTCGCGGACCCTCTCGTCGGGCTCGGGACGGGGCAGACCGAAGGCCACGTAGAGCATCTGCAGCGTCTCGACCGGGATGCCCATCCGTTCGCCGAGCTCCGAGAACGTCCGGTCGGTCCGCGGGAACCGTCGGCCCGCGCTCTCGAGGTACCCGAGCGTCAGGTGCCCGGACCCCAGCGCCTGCGCGAGGGCATCGGCGCCGATGCCCTTGGCCGCCAGGTCCGCGACGACGCGCGCCCGCATCACGTCGCGTCGCGGGAACACGCCGTCCTGCGGCTCGAGGATGCCGAGACCCGCGAGCTCGCGGACGCGCTCGACGGTCGTGCCCGCACGCTCGGCGAGCTCGGCCTCGCTCAGCCCGGCCGGGTCCAACGTGTCTCAGCCCGCGTACGAGGCGGGATCGGCGACGAAGGCATCCAGGCAGGCATGCGAGCAGAAGTGGTAGGTCCTGCCCTCGTGCTCGGCCGTCCCCACCGCGTCGTCCTCGTCGATCCGCATCCCGCACACGGGGTCGATCACCATCGCCATGGGACCCTCCTTCTCCGGATCGAGCCACGAACGGTCGAAGGGCACATCATCGCGCTTCGGCGGAGAAGTGCACGCGGCGGCCCGTCGGACGGCTGCGATCAGGCGTCGACGTCGACCGGGTCCCCGACGCGGACGTCGCCCGGCTCGAGCACCGACGCGTACACCCCGAACAGCAGCTCGCCGTCGATCACGCCGCGGTAGCGCTTGATCACCGAGAGGGTCGGGAAGTCGCGATCGCCGGTGGAGGGGTCCTGCGTCGTCACCACGCATCGGGGGACCGGCTCGCCGACGAGCAGGGTCGCGCCGCCGACGCGGACGCGGCGTCCATCCCACCCGTCCTCCTCATGCGGGTCGAGCCCGTCGACCTCGACGGTCATCCGGAACCGCCCCGGGTCGAGCGGCCCGTCGGCGCCACCCTGCCGCGCGAGCTCCGCTACCGACGCGAGCGAGACGAGCGTGATCGGCCGGATGTCGTTGCCGTCGCCGGCGCGTTCCACGCGCGCGAGTCGCAGGTCGCGCCCGGCGTAGCGGCTGAGGTACTCGGCCCACGGGCCCTCGAGCACTCGCGCCGTGACCGTTCGTCCCCAGAAGTTGACCTCGAGGGTCTCGCCGTCCGCCGCGGCGGGGCCCTCGAGCCGGACACCGTCGGGGAGGTCCAGCCGCAGGACGTCGGTCTCGGGGTCGTGCTCCGCCCGGATCCGCACGAGCCGCCCGAGCTTCGACCCGCCGAAGAGCTTGCCGTCCTCATCGAGGAAGAAGAAGTCGCGGTTGCCCGCCGCCCCCCAGCGCTCGATCCGGATGCGGTCCGGGTGATGGAGCGCCGTGGACTTCACCGGCGTGACGTTGAAGCGTGCGACCCTCGCCATCGTGGCGGACACGCTACCAGCGCCCCGGCGATCGGCGCGGGAACCCGCGTGGTAGCGTCGGGGCATGGAGCCGCCGCTGCACGCGGACTGCGAGCCGCTGGCGTTCCTGCTCGGAACGTGGCGCGGCGAGGGCGAGGGGGAGTGGCCCCGCGGCGAGCCGTTCCGGTACGGCGAGGAGATGACCTTCGAGCACGTCGGCGACGCGTTCCTGATGTACTCGCAGCGGAGCTGGATGCTCTCGGACGGCGCGCCGGTGCACTTCGAACGCGGGTTCTTCCGCCCGGCGGCTCCCGGCCACGTCGAGCTCGTGCTCGCGCACCCGCTCGGCGTCGCCGAGGTCGCCGAGGGCACGGTCGAGGGCGAGACGATCGACGTCGCGTCGACGAGCGTGTCGACCACCACGACCGGCTCGCCGGTGACGATCTTGAAGCGGCATCTCGAGGTCCACGGCGACCACCTGCGCTACGAGCTCCACATGGCGATGCACGAGGTCGCGGTGATGCGGCATCTCGCGGCCGAGCTGTCGCGCGTCTAGCCGTCCGACGGGTCCACGGCGGCCGGCGCGCCCGCGTCGACGGGCAGGCTGACGCGGAACGACGCGCCGCCGCCCTCGCGATCCTGGACCCAGGCTCGGCCGCCGTGCAGCTCGGCGAAGCGAGCGACGAGCGCGAGCCGCACGCCGACGTCGAGCGTGTGCTCCCGGCCCTCGGGGCCGCGGCGGAACGGCTCGAAGATGCGCTCGCGGTACTCCTCGGGGACGGCCGGACCCTCGTCGTCCACGGCGATCACGACGTCGTCGCCCTCCGCCGCGGCCGAGATCCGGATGGGCGAGTCGCCGGGCGCGTGGCGATCGGCGTTCGCGAGCAGGTCCTCGACGATCCGCTCGACCTTCACGGGGTCCACGTCCGCCTCGACCCGCGAGGCGTCGACCTCGATCGTCCGCTCGGCCGTGAGATCAGACTCCGCCACGACGCGCGACACCAGGGCGCCGACGTCGGCGCGGGCGAGCGTCGCCTCGACCATCCCGCGCGAGAGCCGGTCCAGGTCGAGCAGGTCGCTCACGATCCGGTCGAGCCGGCGGGCGTTGGCGACGATCCGACCGACCATGTCCCTGGCGTCCTCGGCCGTGAGCTCGAGGTCCTCGCGCTCGAGCGTGGTCGCGAGGCCGAGGATCGCGGCGATCGGCGTCCGGAGGTCGTGCGACACGGCCTGGAGGAAGGTCTCCTCCATGTCGTCACCGTCGAGGCGGGCGGCCTCATCGCGAGCGCGGTCGAGATCGTCCGCCCGCGTGCGCTCGGATCGTTCGCGGGCCTCTGAGGACGGCATCAGGCCAAGATGCTAGCCGCTTATCCGGTCGCGACCCCGCCATCGGCTCGGGGATCGGTCCCGGCGTCGAAGGTGCCGTCGGGCTCGACGACGATCAGGTGGGCGTGCCCGGCGCTCTCGTCGAGCTCCTCGAGCGCCTCGAGCCGGAAGCCGGCGTCGCGGAGCGCGTCCCCGACCGCCGCCATCGCCTCGGGCTCCGCGACGACGAAGGGGTCTGGGCCGACCGGGTCCATCCCGCCGGCCAGCCACCGTGGCCCGGCGACGGCGTCCGCGGCCGAGCGTCCCAGGTCGAAGGCCCGCACGAGCGACATCGCGTTGATCTGGGGGTGCGCCGAGCCGCCCATCGTCCCCGAGACCGCCGCGACACGCCCCCGCCGGTGCGCCATCACGGGCATGAGCGTGTGCGCCGGGAGCTTGCCGGGCTCCAGCTCGTTCGGGTGGCCGGGCTCGAGCGTGAACCCGCCGCCGCGGCCCTGGCCGACGATCCCGGTCTCGGGCTCGAGGATCCCCGCGCCGAACCCGGGGCCCAGGCTCTGGATCAGGCAGACGGCCCAGCCGTCGGCGTCGGCGGTGACGAGGCCCACGGTCCCGCCCTGCGGGCCCTGGCCCGCGCCGACGGGAACCGGTCGCCCGGTCCGAACCTGGTCGCAGTGCGCGCCGATGTGGCCGTCCTCGAGCAGGCTGTGCGGGTGCATCCGCATGTGCGCCGGGTCCGCGAGGTGCCGGTCACGGTCGAGCGACGCCACGCGGAACAGCAGCGCGAGCGCGCCGGCGTCCGGCCCGAGCGGGTCGGGATCGATCTCGAGGCGCTCGATCCCGGCGAGGATCTCGAGCAGGACGAACCCCTGCGAGGTCGGCGGCGTGACCGAGACGTCCAGATCGCGGTACCGGGCGGACAGCGGCGACAGGACGTCGGCACGATGGGCAACCAGGTCGTCCACGGTCATCGCCGAGCCCCGGCGAGCCAGGCCCGCGGTGTACGCGCCCCCGACGTCGTCGCCGTACAGCGCGCCGGGTCCGTGGGCGGCCAGGGCCTCCAGCGTCGCGGCGAGCGCAGGCTGGACCAGGCGGTCACCCTCCGCGAGGGGCCGGCCGTCGCGGAAGAAGACCTCGGCGAGGCCCGGGTCGGCCGCGTGGGCCTCCGGGTCCCACGTCAGCGCGGCCGCGAGCGAGCGCACGACCGTCGCGCCGTCGCGCGCGTGGCCGATCGCCGGCTCGAACGCGCGGGGGAGGCCGAGGCGCGACCAGCCGTCGGCGAGCGCGCTCCAGCCAGACACGGCCCCGGGAACCGTGACGGTGTGGATCCCGTGCGCCGGCATGGTGGCGTGCTCGCGGCGGACGGCCGCGACGTCCATCGCGCGAGGCGACGCGCCGGTCGCATTCAGCGCCAGCGTGCGGCCCTGGGGCTCGTGCACCAGCGCGAACAGGTCGCCGCCGACGCCGCACATGTGGGGGTAGACGACCGCGAGGGTCGTCGCCGCGGCGAGCGCCGCGTCGACCGCGTTGCCGCCGGCCTCGAGCGCGCCGCGCCCCGCCTCGGTCGCGGCGACGTGCGGCGTCGCGATCGCGTAGCGCGATCCGCGGCCGCCGAGCGCTCGTTCCGTCATCCCCGCTCCCTCCGCCCGTCCGACGGCCGCTCGATCTGTGGCTGACACGCCGGACACCAGTACGTCATCCGCGGCGGCTGCCCCCGACGCGCCGAGCGGATCGACGCGCCGCATCGCCCGCACGGCCGGCGCGCGCGGCCGTATACCGCGAGCCCGTCCTCGTACGTCACCCTTCGTCCGCCCTCCAGGTTGCGCCGCAACAGCTCCGACGCCCGGCGGAGGACCTCGCGACGGGTCTCCGCGTCCAGGTCGCCGATCCGCGCGAACGGGTCGAGCCGGCAGGCGAACAAGGTCTCGGACTTGTACACGTTGCCCACGCCGCAGGCTACCCGCTGGTCGAGGAGCGCGACCGCGATCTGCGTCTCGGGCGAAGGATGCTCCATCCGCGCGAGCGCCTCGTCCAGGTCCGCTGCGGGCGAGCACAGATCCGGCCCGAGCGCCGACAGCCGCGGGTGCGTCCGGACGGCGCGAGCGTCGAGCACCTCGACGACCGGCGCTCGGAAGCAGACCGCGACGGAGTCCGCGGTGTCGAGCACCACGCGCGCCGATGCCCTCGGCCGCCGCCAGCGCTCGCCCGGCCGGTAGACGTGCCACGAGCCGGACATCTGCATGTGCGTGTGGAGGATCCGCCCGTCGTCGAAGCCGATCAGCAGGTGCTTTCCCCGGGCCTCGACCGAGGTGACGAGGGTGCCCGGGGGGACCGGCGCGGGCCCCAGGTGCGGGGCCTCGAACCGCTCGAGAGCCTTGCCCGCGAGCGCCCGGCGGAGCGTCGCGGCCGTCCGGAAGATCGTGTCGCCCTCGGGCACGGGTCGGCCCCCTCAGCCGCGGAGCGTGAGCCCCCGGTAGCCGTCGGCGAACCCCGCCGCGCGCAGTCGCTCGGCGTGCGGGCTCTCGAGCGCGGTGGCGCCGTCGATCCGCTGGAGTTCGATCTTGCGCAGCCGCCCGTCCTTCACGAGCGCCGCGAGCGCGTCCGGCCACGCCACGTCCTCGGCACCCGCGAACGTGGTCAGCGTCCGCGCGCCGCGCTCGAGGAACACGACCGGCTCGCCGTCCGCGAGCACGACGTAGGCGCCCGCAGCTCGCGAGGGGCGTCCCGCGCTCGGCGGCCAGGCGATCGCGGCTCCGTAGGGCTGGGCCGGGTCGGCGGCCGCGAGCGCGATCGGCTCCGTCCGCCGGCCAGGTTCGCGGAGGTCTCGGAGCCCGTCGACCGCCCCGGGCAGCGCGAACTGCGCGGCGCCGAGACCGTCGACGAAGTAGCCGCGGCGGACCTTGCCCGACTCCTCGAGCGCCCGGAGGACGGCGTACACGCCCGCGAACCCGCCGGGCGCGCCCTCGGCGAGCACGGCCTCCCGGGTGAGAACCCCGTGACGGTCCAGGAGCTGCATCGCGCGGGCGTGCGCAGACTCGGTGGCCGAGACCGCGGGCTCGATCAGCGGCGCCACGAGCGACCAGCGCCCCGCGGCGGCCGGCGGTCCGACACGACGGACGGCGCCCGGGCGCGGCTTGCCCCTCGGCGCGCGCGGCCGCCGGCCGAGCACCGCCCGGAGCGGCGCGAGCGTGTCGTTCGTGACCTTGCCCGCCCAGACGAGGTCCCAGAGGGCGCCGAGCACCTCCCGCTCGTCGGCGACCCCGCTCGCGACGAGGAGGTCCGGCCAGAACGACGCGCCCCGGCTCGCCAGGTGCTCGCGGAGCGCGCGGTGGACCTGCCCGTCGGGCGGCTCCTCCGCGGGTCCCGGCGCAAGCGCTCGGAGCGCGCCGCGGAAGTACAGCGCGACACGCCCGTCGTCGGCGCCGATCCCGCCGGCGCCGACCCACACGACGTCGCCGCTCGCGCACAGGGCGTCGAGGTCCGGCGGCCGGTACCCGCGCACGCGCGAGGGCAGCACGTCGGTCTCCAGGATCGAGGCCGGCATCGCGGCGCCCTGGAGCTGCTCGATCGCGTCGGCGAGGGCGTCCGGCCCGGTCCGCGGGCGCACGAGCCCCTGCCAGTCGACGAGGAACCGGCCGAGCGCCGGCGCGGTCACCGGCTCGACCTCCTTGCGCAGGACCGCGAGCGACCGTCGCCGGAGCGAGCGCAGGACGTCGACCTCGCACCACTCGCGCTCGACGCCGCCGGGGCGGAACTCGCCGCGGACGACCTTCCCGCCGCCCTCGAGCGACTCGAGGGCCGACACGGCGCGCTCGAGCGGGACCCCGAGCCGGGTGGCGACGTCGGCCGCGTGGAACGGCCCGTGCGTGCGCGCGTACCGCCAGACCAGACCCTCGAGCGGCGCCGGGGCGGTCTCGGCGAAGGCCGCGGGGACGCCCTGCGGGATCGCGACGCCCAGCCCGTCGCGCAACCGTCCGGCGTCCTCGATCGCGGCGACGCGGTCCTCGCCGGCGACGCGGACACGGATCGCGCGGTGCTCCTCGACGAGCCGCTCGAGCCACGGCGCGGGGTCGCTCGCGCTGCGGGCCGCCGCCTCCTCCGGGGTGAGGTCGCCGAGACGCCGAAGGAGGTCGTGCAGGTCGTCGGCGTTCCGTGCGCGGCGGCCCTCCGCGAGCGCCTGGAGCTCGAGCTCGAGGTCGGCGAGCGCGGTCGGGTCGATCAGGTCGCGGAGGTCCTCTGCGCCGAGGAGTTCGCGGAGCAGGTCGCGGTCGAGCGAGAGCGCGGCCGCCCGTCGCTCGGCCGCCGGCGCGTCGGCCTCGTACATGTAGACGGCGATCCAGTTGAACAGCAGCGACTGCGCGAACGGCGAGGCGCGGTCGGTGTCGACGGCGACCATCCGGATCCGCCGCGACTGGAGGTCCCCGAGCACCGCCTTCAACCCCGGGACGTCGAACACGTCGCGAAGGCACTCGCGCGTCGCCTCGAGCAGGATGGGGAACTCGGGGTACGCCATCGCGACCTGCAGGAGGTCCGCGCCGCGCTGGCGCTGCTGCCACAGCGGCGTTCGCTGGCCGGGGCGCCGGCGGGGGAGCAGGAGCGCCCGGGCCGCGGCCTGACGGAAGACGGAGGTGAACAGGGCGGTCGAGGGCAGTCGCCGTACGACCAGGTCCTCGATCCCGTCGGGGTCGAAGCGCAGGTCCTCGAGCGGGATGTGGTCCTCGCTCTCGGGCAGGCGGATCACGATGCCGTCGTCGCTCCACAGCACCTGGACGTCGATGCCGAGTCGCTCGGTCAGGCGTTCCTCGATCGCCATCGCCCAGGGGGCGTGCACCCGGGCGCCGAACGGCGAGAGCAGGCACACGCGCCAGTCGCCGAGCTCGTCGCGGAAGCGCTCGACGACGATCGTGCGGTCGTCGGGCAGCGCACCGGCCGCATCGCGCTCGTCCTCGAGGTAGCGGACGAGGTTCCGCGCCGCCAGCTCGTCGAGCCCGAACCCCTCGCGCAGCAGGGCTGTCGCGCGGCGTTCGGGGAGCGCGGCCACCTCGCGCGTGACCGCGCCGATCGCCCGACCGAGCTCGAGCGGCCGCCCCGGCTTGTCGCCCTTCCAGAACGGCATCTTCCCCGGCTCGCCCGGCGCAGGGTCGACGAGCACGCGGTCGTACGTGATGTCCTGGATCCGCCACGCGGACGCGCCCAGCAGGAACACCTCGCCGCGCCGGCTCTCGTACACCATCTCCTCGTCGAGCTCGCCGACGCGCCGGCCGTCGGCGGTGAACACGCCGAACAGCCCTCGGTCGGGGATCGTGCCGGCGTTCGCGATCGCCACGCGCCCCGCACCCTCGCGCGCCCGGAGCGTGTCCGAGCGCCGGTCCCACACGATCCGCGGACGGAACTCCGCGAACTCGTCCGACGGGTATCGCCCCGAGAGCAGGTCGAGCACCGCGCGCAGGACGTCCTCCGACAGGTCGGCGAAGTTCGCGGCTCGGCGGACGAGCGCGCCGAGGTCGGCGACGGTCCACGGGTCCATCGCGCACATCGCGACGGCCTGCTGCGCGAGCACGTCGAGCGGGTTCCGCGGGTAGCGGGTCTCCTCGATCGCGCCCTCGAGCATCCGCTGCACGACCACCGTGGCCTCAAGCAGGTCGCCGCGGTACTTCGGGAACACCTTGCCACGGCTCGGCTCGCCGACCTGATGTCCGGCACGGCCGATCCGCTGCAGCCCGCGCGCGACGGAGCCCGGGGACTCGACCTGGATCACCAGGTCCACCGCGCCCATGTCGATGCCGAGCTCGAGCGAGGACGTCGCGACGAGGCCCCGCAGCGTGCCCTGCTTCAGCGCGTCCTCGATCTGCAGGCGCTGCTCACGGGCGATCGAGCCGTGGTGCGCCGCCACGAGGTCTTCGCCGGCGAGCTCGTTGAGGCCCGAGGCGAGCCGCTCGGCCAGCCGCCGCGCGTTCACGAAGATGAGCGTCGAGCGGTGCGTTCGGACGAGCTCGAGAAGCTCGGGATGGATCGAGGGCCAGATGCTCGTGCGCTCGGGTCCCGCGGCCGCCGGTCCGCTGCGGATCCGGTCGGTGGGCTGGCCGAGCTCGGACATGTCCTCGACCGGGACGACGACCTCGACCTCCATCGGCTTGCGGTGGCCGGCGTCGACGATCGTCACCGGACGGGGGCCGTCCGGCGTGCACCCGCCGAGGAACCGCGCGGTCTCCTCGAGCGGCCGCTGCGTCGCCGAGAGGCCGATCCGCTGCGGCGGCTCGGCCGCGATCGCCTCGAGCCGCTCGAGCGAGAGCGCGAGGTGCGCGCCGCGCTTCGTCCCGGCCATCGCGTGGATCTCGTCGACGATGACCCAGCGGACGCTGCGGAGGATCTCGCGGGCCTGCGAGGTGAGCATGAGGAACAGCGACTCGGGCGTCGTGATGAGGATGTCGGGCGGGCGCTTCGCGATCGCGCGCCGCTCTCGCGCCGGCGTGTCGCCGGTCCGCATGGCGACGGTGGGCTCGTGGAGCTCGAGGCCGAGGCGCTCGGCGGCGAGACGGATGCCGGCGAGCGGCGCCCGCAGGTTCTTCTCGACGTCGACCGCGAGAGCCCGCAGCGGAGAGATGTAGAGCACGCGGCACCGCTCGGCAGCGGGCGGGAGGGGATCGGTCGCCAGCCGGTCGAGGGCCCACAGGAAGGCCGCGAGCGTCTTGCCCGAGCCCGTTGGCGCCAGGATCAGCGCGTGGTCGCCCTCCGCGATCGCCGGCCAGCCCCGGTCCTGCGCCGGCGTCGGGGCGGCGAACGACGACGCGAACCACTCGCGGACGGCGGGGGAGAAGACGTCGAGCGCCACGGGCCAAACCTACCGTGAACGGCGGACACGATGCGGGGGTGCTAACTGCTGCTGGCCCCTGTCGGTTCGTGCTTAGGGGGCCGGCTCACCTGGGCGTTCGGTGATGGTTCGTGATGGCCGCTCAGGATGGGACCGGAAACCCCTATTACACCCTGGCCCGGACGGGGAACGGGCCCCCCACGACGGTTGGTCGGGCCCGCGCGGACCGGGTTGGCGGGGGCTTGTCCGCCAGGAGCGTGCGGTACATCCATTGGGTGGTCCGCAGCGGGCTCCATCAGGCCTTCAAGTGGAACCGATGCCCGTGTAGGCGTCCCGGGCAGACACGACCTCACTACACGAGGAACGGCCGGCGTTGGAGAGCAGGTGCCGTTGGAGTCGGAACCTAGAGCGACGGCTCTAGTGGCGCCGCCTCCCGCAGCATCCCGACGAACACCCCCGCGATTAGGCCCCAAAGACCGCTTCGAGCGCGGCGGGGTCAACCGACGTGATCCACGCCTCGGTTACCTTGCCGTTCGCGATGTGGAAGACCTGCACCACGTCGTTCTGGATCGTCTCGCCGTTCCGGACCACGGTGTTCTTGATGAGCGCGACCGTGTGTTCATCATCCGCCAGGACCGCGTGGAGTTCCGACTGCCAGGTCATGCCCTCGGGCATGGGCTCGGCGAACATCGCGAGGATCGCCTCCTTGCCCTCGAAGTCGCCAGATACGCGGCTGGTCCCCGGCCAGTGCCACTTCGCATCATCGGCGATCATGTCGCCCATCCTGGCCATGTCGCCCGCGACCATGGCCTCGAAGCCCTTGCGAAAGAGATCGGCGTTGGGATGTGCCATCGGTCCCCTCCTTCGTTCTCGGGCGCGCTCCTCCCCGCAGCGGAACATGCGCCCTCCGATGCGAACGAACACGCCGAGCCTTCCGCTCGTAGTGCGGGCATCCAGGGCCTAGGGTCCCTCGGCATGCTGGGACGCCGTTGCAGGAGCAAGCGCTCGGCCTCTCGCAACATCCCCACGAGCACCGCCCACAGGTGGGTCGACCTCCGCGTGGGCGTTCTGCCAGCTTGGGAACCTTCCGACCGTCCGGGGGCCTTTCGACCCCTGACCCGGGTGTTCGTCATGGCCACCATGGCATGAGGGGGTGAGACCGTGCCGATCTTCAGAAGCTGGGAGCGGCGGAAGGAACGCAGGAAATATCGCCAGGATGGGCGGGAAGATCCCCGGGAGCACCACCAGGATCCCCAGGAGCATCA
>Ga0105100_10001419_pt1 | contig 14079 bp, 11 predicted proteins | sample PPLLak12cMay2015_2_FD_87033 | JGI IMG/M metagenome (GOLD analysis project Ga0105100, IMG submission 87033) | Freshwater sediment microbial communities from Prairie Pothole Lake near Jamestown, North Dakota, USA - PPLs Lake P8 Core (1) Depth... | ecosystem: Environmental > Aquatic > Freshwater >...
CGAGAATAAAACGTACTGCTTTACATCCGTAGAAAATATGGCACCCGTAGCCGATGATACCGTTAACCAGCTCAACTCCCTCGCCGATCTGCGTTGGTTCTTCGTCTGAAGAATTTATCGTAAGATTTTTAAGTTTATTGGCTCCTTTAATGTAGCAGTGCGGACCGATCTTTACATCTTTAAGAATACGGGAATTTTTTATAACGCACTGAACGCCGATCACACCGTAAAAACCGCGGTGCGAATCGAGGCTGTTCTGCGTTATCTCTTTAAGCTTTTGCTGAAGCAGTTTATCATCGCGGTATTTTGCCCACATATATGCATCCGCCGTAATCATTCCGTCGAAAGGAATAACCTGGCGGCAGCCGGTTTCATTCATAATATCGATCCATACGCGCACATCTTCCGGCTCGCCTTCTTTAACTATCCCGTTCCCGAATTTTGCATGATTACTTGTATTTATTTCATCAACTTTTGAGATTATGCAGCGGTCGCCGATAATGAAATGGGATAAATAGCCGACGTTATGGATTGCAGCATTGTCGCCTATATCGCACGAAATAATTATACTGTTTGTAATGCCTGCAGGCAGTTTTAAATCGTGATATTCCAGTACAACATTTTCCACACTTCCAATCCGTATCAGTCCGAAAAAGCTGTTATTCACAATCAATAAAGGATCGAACTTATCGGTTACGAGAATTTCGTCCCAGCTGCTGGAAGAATTATTATTTTTTACAAGCTGTTCCACTTCATCCGCTCTTAAATGGCGCCAGCGGTCTTGAGGCCACAATGTCTGAAGATTCCGGTAATAATATTCATCCTTCCCTTTCGGAAGGTATTCGGCAGGAATGAAATTTTTTCCGATTGAACCGGCGTGAAGAATTGAAATGGTATCCATATTCTGGTTCCTTAAAGATTATTAACTCAAAAATAACAATAATGCAAATAATTCTTCTATTTTGAATAGCTGCAGAAAGATGAAAAAATCATGCTAAAATATTTTAAATGCCGGTTAAATAAAAAAATGAGATTCTTTTGAAATTTTTAAAATTTTCAAATGAAAAATTATAGCTGATTGAGGAAGATTCAAAGGAGTTGTACCATTTCAATAAATCATATTATTGCGAGACTGCCTTTAAAGACGTCTCCGCTTCTATTAAATCTTTATAAACTATAATCTTAAAGTGCAAATCCAATTAGCCATAATTAAAATAAATATCAGGGAAACAGCAAACAATTATTAAATAAAGGAGGGAATTTCTAAAGTAATTTATTAAAGAGATTAGATGACTACAATTTAAAAAGAGGCTTATATTTTTTATTTATCTCATCAATACCGTTTTACGGGATCCGGCAAAATCACCTGCTTCGATCCTAAATATATAAACACCGCTTGAAAGCTGAATACCGGCATTATCTTTCCCATCCCAAGATACTGATTTAAATCCTTTTGACTGGTAGGCATTCACAAGAGTTTTAACCTCCTGTCCCAGTGTGTTGTAAATTCTTAGAGTTACAAAACTGTTTTGGGCCAGATTATAATTAATTGTCGTTGCCGGATTAAAAGGATTCGGATAATTTTGATTCAACTTAAACTCTGCCAGAAATTGACTTTTAATTTTTTCAGGATTAACATTAACAGGGTTGTCAAAGTCCAGCACATTTGCCCAAATAGTCATAAAGAAAGTAGTACTGTCGTATGAACGCCATGTGTTATAAATTCTCCCTTGCTTTAAATCTACATCAGGCGTTATCTGGTTTTCCTCCTTCATTTCAGTTATCCTGAAGTTACTGCCGATTTTTTCTCCGCTGCTGCCGTAGCGCTGGCCGTAAATATCCGGGTTACCGTTCCTGTAATCCTCCCAGGTAATTATGAATTTCCCCGATTCATCTGCAGAGACTGCCGGATATTGATGATTGAAGTTCCCGGCGTCGTCATTTACTTTGAGATTACAATAAAATTTCCGGTCCTATCAACGGCAATTGCAGGATACAATTGATGTAATGTACTTGATAGTTTTAATCATTTTAAATTCCCTTTCGGTATTGTAAATATTCCCCAAGGCAAGTTAGTTACTTGAGCTGTTTAATTTTAAGACATTTTTTTATTTACTTACTATTACGACATTTGTCGTTATTTCAGCAATAACATTTTTTTTGTTTGAATGAAATTCCCCGCCGTAAGCCGATAGAAATAAACTCCGCTGCTTAAATCAGAAGCATCAAAGTTTATGGTATGTTTACCCGCTGACTTTTCTTCATTAACCAATACCGCAATTTCATTTCCTATTACATCAAATACTTTAAGACTAACAAAATTCCTCTGTGGGATGTAAAACTCAAATGTAGTGCCTGGATTAAAAGGATTAGGGTAATTCTGGTAGAGCTTAAATTGATCCGGAGAATTAATTTCTTCTTCAACTGAAGTAGCAGTTGAAATATTCGAAACGTAAACTCCATTTAAAACTGTAAATAGGTAATCATCTTTATCAAAGGCTAATGCATTACCCACCCATGTGTTGAGTAATATCCATGTTTCTCCCAGATCAGTAGATCGTAGAAATCCCTCAAAAGGTAGATAAGCATATGTATATCCTATCGAATTGATGTCAAGAATTTTTAAAGGAAACTCTTCACCATGAGCTCCATAAAATTCATTTTTTAATTGAACCCAATTTTTACCTTTATCAGTAGAACGATACAAACCTGCATGAATATTCCCTGCAAAAAGAATAGTATCGGAATAAACCGAAAGGGATATGATGGATAAATCTTTTATACCTATATTATAAACGTTCCATGAAGCTCCCATGTTTTCAGAGACCGAAACTCCATCATATCCCGCAAATAGATCGCCATAAGTATTCTGATTCATAATTGTTGTCGTACCTGGCCAAAATTTATTCCAAGTATTACCTTCATTTGTCGAAAAGTAGGTACCACCATATACACTTGTGAAATATTTGTTTGGCGAAGCGATCAGGAAGCACCATATCCTTTTATTTTCTAGACCATTATTTATCGAAGCCCAAGATAAACCCATATTAGAAGAATAAAATAAGCCATCTTCATATGTACCAACATACATACTTTTATTCATTCCCCAATTTACTGTAGCGATATTTGATTGTGAAGGAAGGTTATAAATTGGAATCCATTGATTACCACGATTTGTTGAAAAATAAATATTTCCGCAATCGGAGCCAACAAGAATATCATCATCGTTAATATCAATTGTCGTTAGAGATAAATCCCGTAAACCGTTCGTTAATGGCTCCCAGCTATCACCTTGGTTTGTAGATCGGACTATAAGACTATGATTGACTGCTGCAAAAATATTGCCTGAAGAATCTATGCAGGTAGCATAAGCATCGAATACCTTAAAACCGAGATCAATTTTTTCCCATGTTTCCGCATTGTCGGTTGATTTGTAAATGCCATTACTAGTTCCGGCATAAATAAAATCCATTTTATCAATGGAAATACCGTAAACAAAAGTATATACGGTGTCGATTTTTTTAAAATTCCAAGTTTTTCCTTTATCCTTTGAGTAAATAACTCCATTATAAGTGCCTCCGAATATTTCGTCTTGAGAGTTGAAAGCAAAATACCACGTAAGGCCATCATTTGGAAGGTTTGTAGTAGTATCAGGTAAATTCCAAGTATCACCTAAATCAGTAGACCAGTAAATCCAGCCCCTATGAGAATAAAGATTCTCTTTTGAATCTTCTCCTATCGCATAGCTGTCAACAACCGGCGAAATGAGAGTCCAACTCGTTCCATCATTTAGGGAACGATAAACACCTTGATCCGTAGCTGCAAACAGTCGATCTTTTTTATCAAGATACAAACAACGGACATCGTAAAATCCAGGTAGTGATATTTCTTGCCAATTTTCTCCCTGATCGGTTGAACAATCAAATCTTCCCCAATAACTTGTTACAAAAATTTTTCCTTTACTATTAATTACAAAATTGTTTGGAATGTTGACGTAATTACCCTGTTTAAACCATGATTCCCCCTGATCAGTCGAAACAAAAAAACCTTGAAAGGTACCAGCCCAAATTTTTCCGGACGAATCAGCAAATATCGTTCTGACATGTGCACCGTATGGACCATCAGTAGATTTCCAAAATTCTTGCGGCCAAGCAATAATGGGCAATGAAGTCAGAAAAAAAATAATAGCTCTAATGTTCATTTTGCACCTAAAGATTATCATTTTAACCACAACCTTGCAAATTAGCAATCCGGCTGCTCAAAATACGTAGGCGGTAGACATTCAAGAACACCTCTGTATTGCTTCGCTCCATCAGCCACAAAACCAGGCATCAGGATTATTTTGTGCACAAAAATATCTCAGCAGAAGAACTTAACTTTCTTAAAGCTGTTCTGTTCCTACTAGCTCTTTAATCTATTTAAGTACATATACGGCAATGCCTATCCCGCAAATATTAGCATTACCCCCGCCGTTTTTGTTAGAAAATTGGGGAGTAAATAAATTGAACTGTAAAATAGCCTTTCAAGCTTAAATAATCAATTAATTTATGAAGTAGAAAATATTTACTCGAAAATCCTTCCGCATGGATGCATAACTGCATGTTTGCTTGTGGAGATCGCATGAGTGCATGATAAGTCTATAAAGCAGTTTCTTAAACTTGAACCTGAACTGACTTTCTATCATGCAACCAATCTATCATTCAACAATACTCATGCATTCATGCATTCATTCATTCTTTCTGTTTGATTATAGCTGAGGCTTTTAATAACTTTGTTTTTCCCAAATGTAAAAGTTAGGAACGGCTTGGATGCATAAATTCACGGGAGTAGACTATTATAACATCAATTCTCTTCTTTCTGAAGAAGAGAAAATGATAAGAGACTCGGTTAGGGAATTCGTGTCTGCTGAGGTGATACCTATAATCGAAACTTTTAACCGTGAAAACAGGTTCCCCCTCGATCTGATTCCAAAAATGGCTCAAATGGGTTTGTTCGGTTCAACATTGCCTGAGAAATATGGATGCGCCGGGATGAATAATGTTGCATACGGATTGGTTATGCAGGAGCTGGAAAGAGGCGACAGCGGTTTGAGAAGTTTTGTATCTGTGCAGAGTGCTCTTGTAATGTATCCTATTTTTACATTCGGAAGCGAAGAGCAGAAAAATTATTGGCTCCCTCTGCTCGCAAAAGGTGAAAAGATCGGATGTTTCGGATTGACCGAACCTGACTTTGGTTCAAATCCGGCCGGCATGGTTACTAAAGCCGAGAAAGCCGAGGGGGGATACGTGATTAGCGGAGCCAAAATGTGGATCACCAACGGAACAATTGCCGATGCTGCGGTAGTCTGGGCAAAACTGAATGGAGAAGTTAGAGGTTTCCTGGTTGAAAAAGGGTTTAAAGGTTTTTCCGCACCCGAAATGAAAGGGAAACATTCTTTAAAAGCCTCGGTCACTTCTGAATTAATCTTTGATAATGTTTTTGTTCCTGAAAAAAATATTTTACCCGGTACTTCCGGATTAAAAAATGCTTTAATGTGTCTTAATCAGGCCAGATACGGAATTGCCTGGGGAGTCGTCGGATCGATGATGGAATGCTACGATACCTCATTAAATTATGCCAAATCAAGAATCCAGTTTAACAAACCGATTGCTGCTTACCAGATGACCCAGGAAAAATTAGTCTATATGATTACAGAAATTACAAAAGCTCAATTGCTGAACTTGCAGCTTGGTAGAATGAAAGATAACGGAACTTTAAAATATACCCAGGTGTCCCTCGCTAAAAGAAATAATTGTGAAAAAGCTTTGGAGATTGCCAGAATTGCCAGAGAAATTCTAGGAGCAAACGGAATTCTGGATGAATATCCTGTAATGCGCCATTCCGCAAACCTGGAATCCGTTAAAACATACGAAGGAACCCATGAGATGCATACCCTGATTGTCGGCGAAGATATAACAGGGATTGCTGCATATGAATAATTTTTACAAACAAAAATGAAAAAAATGCTGAACGAAGAATTGTTAACAGAAGGGATAACCTTTGACGATGTATTATTATTGCCGGGCAGATCAAATATTCTTCCCAGGGAAGTAGACGTTACTACCTATCTTACACCCGGAATAAAACTGAATATTCCTATCCTGTCCGCTGCTATGGATACTGTGACTGAATCTGAAATGGGAATTGCGCTTGCACGGGAAGGGGGAATAGGAGTTCTGCACAAAAATATGAGCATTGAATCTCAATGCGAAGAGGTTGATAAAGTTAAAAGATCTGAAAGCGGTATGATCCGTGACCCGGTAACGCTTACTCCGGACAAAACAATTGGAAATGCGTTGGATATGATGAAAAAATACAGTATTTCCGGAATACCGATTGTCGATAAAACAGGAAAACTTGTAGGAATATTAACAAACCGCGATTTAAGGTTTGACCCCAACAGGAATTTGAAAGTCAAAGATTTAATGACTTCAGAAAACCTTGTTTCCGCACCGGTCGGGACTGACTTGAAAAGAGCCGAAACAATACTTCAAAAACATAAAATAGAAAAGCTTCCAGTTGTTGATAAAAACGGAATCTTAAAAGGATTAATTACTTTCAAAGATATCCAGAAGAAGAAAAAGCATCCTTATGCATGCAAGGACGAACATGGAAGACTCCGTGTAGGAGCAGCAGTTGGAATTACGGCAGATACCTTGGATAGAGTTGAGGCACTATCCCGTTCAGGAGCGGATGTTATTGTTATCGATACTTCACACGGCCATTCTGAAGGAGTTTTAAGAACTGTCAAAGATATTAGAAAAAAATTCAGATATGAACAATTAATCGCCGGAAATATAGGTACTTATCATGCAGCAATTGATTTAATAGATTGCAAAATTGATGCAGTTAAAGTCGGCATTGGACCGGGTTCCATTTGTACAACGAGAGTAATTGCGGGCGTTGGAGTTCCGCAAATTACAGCGGTTGCTGAAGTTTATAAAGCAGTAAAATCGAAGGGAATTCCGATTATTGCCGACGGCGGGATTAAGCAGACGGGCGATGTCCCGAAAGCAATAGCAGCCGGGGCAAATTCTGTAATGATCGGAGGGCTGTTTGCCGGGGTTGAAGAGAGTCCGGGTGAAAAAATGTTATTTGAAGGAAGAAGCTTTAAATTATACAGAGGAATGGGATCATTGTCTGCAATGAAAAGAGGAAGCAAAGACCGCTATTTCCAGGATGTTGAAGAGGATATTGCAAAACTCGTCCCCGAAGGTGTTGAAGGAAGAGTCCCATATAAAGGCCCTCTATCAGATACAATTTATCAATTAATCGGCGGATTAAGAGCAGCTATGGGATACTGCGGTGTAAAAAATATTCAGCAGCTTATAACAAAATCGAAATTTATTCGCATTACTTTAGCCGGTTTGAGAGAAAGTCATCCTCATGACGTTATAATTACTAAAGAAGCTCCTAATTATCATATCTGATTATTAAACAGATCCCTGGAATTTTAGGTATAAGTTCAATAAAAATATAGAATAATATAATGTTCAAAGTCCTCGTAATAGCATATTATTTCCCACCCATGGGTTTAAGCGGTGTCCAGCGGACATTAAAATTCGTTAAGTACATGAAAAAGTATAATTGGGAACCTACTGTTGTTACCACCGGGAAAGTGGCGTACTTTGCGCATGATACTTCTCTTCTTAAAGAATGTGAAGAAACAGGCATAAGAATAATTAGGACCGATGCAAATGATCCGAATTCACTCTTATCCCGCATGGGTACCGTAAAATTGCCGGGTGAGTTTTTTAGAAAGATGCTGAACAGGATAAGCCAGGCAGTTTTTATACCTGACAATAAAATTTCCTGGTCAAAGAAAGCATATAAAACCGCGGCTGAATTACTCTCCAAAGAACATTTTGATGTAATATTTGTAACTGTCCCGCCTTTCTCTGCATTTAAAATGGCTGCAGAGCTTAAAAAGAAATTCAAAATACCCCTGTTTGTAGATTACCGTGATTTATGGTATGACAGCTACCTTTCATTTTATCCTACGCCGATTCATAAGTATTTGAATAAAAAAATGGAGTACAAAGCATTAAAAACAGCGGATAAAATTGTAGTGACGAACAGGAAAATTAAAGAGCTTCTGATAAAAGTATATAAGTTCCTTACCTTTGAAGATTTAATAATTATTCCGCACGGCTACGATGCTGCGGATTTCGCTTCAGTTGACCCCGCTTCTTCTTCAAACAGAAAAATGGTGCTTACATATTCCGGAATTTTTTACGAGCATAATACACCGAAGCATTTTTTTACTGCATTCAGTAAATTAAAAAAAGAGCATCCCCATATTGCCGGAGATATTGAACTGCATTTTGTCGGTCATATAGGAAAGACCAATTTGAAATTAATAAAAAACTTAAATCTCCAGCAGTATATAGTTGACCACGGATATTTAAACCACGATGAAGCGGTAGCTAAAATTATGTCGAGCGATGTTTTATGGATGATGCTTGGAAAATGGAAGCACAGCGATACAATACTGCCGGGAAAACTTCTGGAGTATGTAGGATCCGGGAAACCGTTTATTGCATGTCTGCCTGACGGCGCCGCAAAGAGCATCGCTGCTTCCTACGGAGCGGCTTTTATTACCCAGCCCGATAATGTTGAAGAGATTAAAAATACAATAATAAAAGTATACGAACTCTATTCTACAAATAAACTTCCGGTGCCTAATGAAGAATTTATCAAACAGTATGAAAGGGAATACCTGACGGAGCTTCTCACAAAAGAATTTCAATTTTTAGTTAAAGATGAGGTGATATGAATGTTCTTTTAATCGGATCGGGGGGAAGAGAACATGCCTTAGCATACAAAATAAAAGAAAGTCCTTCCCTAAAAAAACTTTATATACTTCCGGGGAATCCCGGGACAAAAAAATTAGGCGAAAATGTAAGTCTGGATATAAATGATCCGGAAAAACTCCTTTCATTCTGCAAAGGAAAAAATATCGATCTGATAGTAATCGGTCCGGAAAAACCGCTTGTAGAAGGACTGGCGGATTACTTCAGAGCTAACGGAATTAAAGTCTTCGGACCGAATTCAAAAGCAGCTGAAATTGAAGCACATAAATCGTTTGCAAAGAACTTTATGAGAAAATATCAGATTCCTACAGCCGATTATGTCGAATTTAATTCAAACGAATATGTTAAAGCAAAAACTTATTTGGAAAAAACAAAGTATCCATGTGTAATAAAAGCAGACGGGCTGGCGGCAGGAAAGGGAGTGATTGTTTGTTCCGGTATTCAGCATGCTTTAACTACACTGGATGATATTTTTAATAGAAAAATATTCGGATCATCAGGAGATAAAATTGTTGTTGAAGAATTTCTCGACGGAGAGGAAGCTTCTATTTTAGCAGTCACCGACGGAAATGATTTTGTATGTCTCCCCTCAGCCCAGGATCATAAAAGAATAGGGGATAATGATACAGGAAAAAATACCGGCGGAATGGGAGCGTATTCTCCCGCTCCGGTTGTTACATCAAAAGTATTAAAAGAAGTCGAAGAAAAAATTATTGTTCCGACCTTAAAAGGCCTGCAGGCTGAAGGAAGGGCATTTTCAGGCTGCCTTTACTGCGGATTGATGATTACAAAAGAGGATGTTAAAGTAGTTGAATTCAACTGCAGATTCGGTGATCCGGAAACCCAGGCGGTTCTTCCGGTTATTAAAGGAGATTTTCTTAAATTAATCTGCTCCGCAGCGGAAGGAAAAATTGATAAAACTGCAGTGGAATATTCCGGAGGTTCAGCAGTATGTGTGGTCGCTGCTTCAAAAGGTTACCCCGATGAATATGCAGCAGGCTATGTTGTCGAAGGAATTAATGAATTCGACAGCGATAAGAATATTTTGGTCTTTCAGGCCGGGACAAAAGAAAAAGACGGAAATGTTGTAACCGGCGGGGGAAGAGTGTTGGGAGTTACTTCCGTAATAAGTGAAAACAACCTGCTTGAAGCGCAGAAAAAAGCTTACGGCGCTTTAAAGAAAATCAATTTTAAAGATATCTATTACCGCACCGATATTGCAGCAAAGGCTTTGAACTAATTATTTCACCTTCCATTCCCGGAATAGGATGAAAAGAAAAAAATTCATGCTGCTGGCAAACGGAAAACCGCCGCAGAAAAAAATAATTAATTTCCTGCAGCAGGAAGGATACTCCGCGCTTGTTTGCGCAGACGGGGGAGCAAATAAAGCCAAGCAGTTAAACTTAATTCCGGATTTCATAATAGGAGATCTCGATTCAATTGATAACCAGACTTTAAAGTTTTATCAAGATAAATCAAAAATTATAAAACTCTTGCGCCAGAACGATACCGATGTTGAAAAGTGTCTAAAGGAAATGATTAACCGTAGTTATGGGGAAGCAGTTTTACTTGGTGTAACCGGGGATAGGCTGGATCATACTTTCTGCAATCTCGGAATTGTCATTAAATTTTTTCACCGGATAAAACTGAAAATTATTGCTGAAAATTCTCTGTTAATACCGTATGCCGGGAACGTTGAGCTTCACACAATTCCCGGCGAAATAATTTCATTATACGGTTTTGATACAAAGACAAGAATAAATTCACAAGGTCTTTTTTATTCTTTGAAGAACATTTCTCTTCCATTCGGAAAAAAAGAAAGCACCAGCAACATTGCAGAATCAAATAAGGTTACTCTGAAAATTGCAGGAGGGATTATTTTTGTCATCCGCGATCTCAATCTTCTTATGAAGAATAATCTTCTTTAAGTTCGTACGATTCTTTCTTCGGCGGCATCGGGATAATTTGAGAAAATTCTTTTTGATAATTTCTATATTCTTCTCCATGAAGCTTAACCATATCTCTTTCCTCGAACCTGATTGCAGTAAGAATATATCCGGTAGTTACAGCGGCAAACAGAAAATGTCCTGCAGTCATAGTCGGCATGAACCAGAAAGCCATCATGAATCCAAGCATTAAAGGATGACGCACAAACCTGTAGAATAAAGGCTTAACAAATTTATGCGGTTCTTCCTTCCGGTTTTTTAAGTTTAAGTAAACCTGCTGAAGTCCGAATAAATTAAAATGGTTGATCATGAAGGTGCCTGACAAAACAATTAACCAGCCTAAAAATGATAATGACATCAGAACTATACTCTATACCTGGCTTTCCGCAAACCAGATTGTATTATTCATAGGCCGCCAGAACCAGAAAAGCAGAATAAGCGCCGTGCTTGAAAAAAGTACGTATGTGCTTCTTTCAATCGGTTTTGGGATTATTTTTGTCCACATTTTTTTAAAACCCTGTCTGGCCATTACACTGTGCAGAATGCCGAATAAAAGGAGTAAAGCCATGTCGATCATTAAGGCATTCCCGGTTCCGCCCTGAAATCCGTAATCGATGGATTTTGGTACAAAAAGATTACCCACAAAACCAATGGCATAAAGGAAAGTAACGAAGGAAACAGAATAGCAGACAACCCCGTAAATGAACGAAAGAATCCTTCCCATTTTATCCTCCGAAATAGTTATTATTATTATCGGGGATAAAAATATATTCCGAATTCGATCCGGTTTTTACTAAAAAGTTTTTAAAATGTGCTTAAAAGTTTTTTTAGTGAAATTGGGGGTTTGCAGAGAGAGATTTGTATTTTAAAGGAGGTTTTCCAAATTTTTCTTTGAAAATCCTTCCGAAATGCGATTGGTTTTTAAAACCGCTCTCAAATATAATTTCATCGATATTTTTATTGCTGTTTTCAAGTAAATTTTTTGCACGTTCAAGCCGTTTTTCAGTAAGCCATTTTCCGGGAGGCATTCCGTATATTTTTTCGAAATCGCTTTTGAAGAGTGAAAGGCTTCTGCCGCATAATCTTGCAAACTCATCAAGCCGAAGATTATAGAAATAATTATCCTCCATTACTTCCCTGACTGAAATTTTGGTGCTCATGCTTAGGCTTTTAAAATATCCGGCGTGAACAGGGTTTTTTTGATTGGAAAGAAGATATATAATCAATTCTTCAAATTTGATCTTTAAAAGATTTGCCGGAGGCGGATCGGGGAGAGGGAAGTAGGCTAATACCGATTGAAAATATGTTTTCAGCACTTCATCAATTTCAAGCCGGATAACCGAATCACACCTTTTTTCCGGATCACCGCATATGATTTTCGGGTTATGTTTTTCAATTACGTTTTTTATAAAATCATCCGGGACAAAAATTGTGAGGACGCAGTAATCCTGATCGAAATACTGCCGGACAACATTCGCACCTTTTTTTATAAATACACATTCGCCGCCCTGAACCATGTACTCCGCTTTTCCTGTAATCCATTTTTTCCTGCCGTTCAGTACGTAAACAAATACATTATTATGAGATCAAAGTGGAACTTCCGGCTGGTCTATTATGCATTTGTATTCGCAGAAAAGGAGCTCATGGACTTTAAATTTCTTAAACAGATTACTGTTTAAAATAAAATCATAAATATTGATCATATAATTTCAATATTTTAGGGATTGCAATAAAAAATATATAAAAATCCTGAAGCCGAAACATTTTTGAGTTCTTTAATTTCAGAAAAGTGTGATAAAGGCGAAACAGGAATTCTTCTTTTATTGAAATTTTCTTCGATTCATGGTAACATTTAACGCAATAGACATTCTCATCATAATTTTTTTCTTCCTTTCGGTAATTGCAATCGGATACTGGGCAGGAAGAAAAGATCAGCTTTCTGCCGCCGATTATCTTTTATCCGGGAGAAAAGTAAGTCTGACTCTTTTTGTTTTAACGAATGTCGCCACATGGTACGGGGGAATACTCGGAGTAGGGGAGTTTACTTACCGCTACGGACTGCTTGCATGGTTTACTCAAGGATTTCCTTACTACATATTTGCTTTTCTCTTTGCATTATTCTTTGCAAAAAGAATACGTCTTGCATCGTTGTTTACAATTCCCGATAAAATATCCGGAACATACGGAAAAAAAGCCGGTCTGTTTTCTGCAATTTTAGTTTTCGTTTTGGTTTCGCCGGCTCCTTACCTGTTAATGACAGGGAATCTGATCTCGCTGATTTTCGGAACCGGAGTTTTTCTAAGCCTGGTTATAGGTATTGTTCTTTCGGCGGCTTATTTATTCAAGGGAGGATTCAGATCGGATGTTTACACCGATGTTATTCAATTCTTTATAATGTTCGCCGGATTTATCCTGATATTTTTTACAGCGTCAAGCAGATTCGGGGGATTTGAATTTTTATCATTTAATCTGCCCGAAAATCATTTAAGATTTACCGGCGGAGCTTCCCCGGTTTTTATAATTGTTTGGTTCTTGATTGCACTTTGGACCTTTGCAGATCCCGGTTTTCATCAAAGATGTTATGCTGCAAAAGACGGAAACACGGCTGTAAAAGGGATAATCATTTCTATTTTTTTCTGGATTTTATTCGATTTTTTAACCACATCAACCGGGCTGTTTGCGAAAGCTCTTCTTCCTGATATTGATCAGCCGGTTTTAGCCTTTCCGCTGCTTGCAGAGAAAATTTTGTCTCCCGGCTTAAAGGGATTTTTTTATGCGGCATTGTTTGCAACCATTATGTCTACGCTGAATTCATTTTTGTTTTTAAGCGCAACCACAGTAGGAAGAGATTTTATATTTAGGATTAAAAAATTTAATAAGGAAGAAAAATTAAAATCATATACGGTTTACGGACTTTTAATTTCGGGATCTGTTTCCGTCATTCTTGCCTGGGCCATTCCTTCAGTTATTGAAATCTGGTACACAATCGGTTCCCTTTGTATTCCGGGAATCATTTTAACTGTCGTAAGCTCATATTACGATAAGCTTAAGATTAATGATCAGATCATGCTGATTGAAATGATCTTGGCGGTATCTGTGAGCATCATTTGGTATTTTTTAAGAAAAGAATTTGGGGGCAGCATTCTTTATGAGATTGAACCGATGCTTGCAGGATTGTTTACCGCGGCTTTAATTCACTGCATAGGATTAATAAAAGAAATGAAGAATAAGAAAAATTCTGTTTGAATAACTTTTTTTGCGTGCAACAAGAATCTTTAATA
>Ga0105100_10001420_pt1 | contig 14079 bp, 6 predicted proteins | sample PPLLak12cMay2015_2_FD_87033 | JGI IMG/M metagenome (GOLD analysis project Ga0105100, IMG submission 87033) | Freshwater sediment microbial communities from Prairie Pothole Lake near Jamestown, North Dakota, USA - PPLs Lake P8 Core (1) Depth... | ecosystem: Environmental > Aquatic > Freshwater >...
AGAGACAGAGAGACGGAGTGAGGGAGAGAAAAAGGGAAGGGGAGACGGTAATCGGTAATCGTTGTAGAGACGCCATTAATCGCGTCTCTGCTATCTCGCGATTTAACAAATCCACCTTATTTAAAATCAGTCTGAATAACCTTTTCATGAGGGTTTTCGTATCTAAAAATTCTGATTATTTGTATTTTTGTGGATTCAGTTCAAAAAAAATTATAAAACATTAATTATAAGATAGTTATCATGACGACGCAGAAAAAATTTATAACCTGTGACGGTAATTATGCAGCATCGCATATTGCCTATATGTTTAGTGAAGTGGCCGCTATCTATCCGATCACCCCTTCTTCAACTATGGCGGAGAATATTGATGAGTGGTCAGCCAACGGAAAAAAGAATATGTTCGGCGAAGTGGTAAAGGTAGTGGAGATGCAATCTGAAGCCGGTGCGGCAGGCGCTGTTCACGGGTCCCTTCAGGCTGGTTCCCTTACTTCAACCTATACGGCATCCCAGGGTTTATTGCTGATGATCCCCAATATGTATAAAATATCCGGTGAATTGCTCCCCGGTGTATTTCATGTGTCAGCACGCAGTCTGGCCGCCCAGGCATTATCCATTTTCGGCGATCACAGTGATGTGATGAGTGTGCGCAATACGGGATTCGCCCTGTTTGCCACCAGCAGCGTGCAGGAAATAATGGACCTCGCCGCATTGCCCCATCTTGCAGCCATTAAATCGAGAATACCCTTTTTGCATTTCTTCGACGGGTTCCGTACATCAGCGGAGATCCAGAAAGTGGAAGTCCCGGCGATGGAAGACCTGGCTCAGCTTGTTGACCAGAAAGCCCTGAAGGAATACAGGGACCGTGCATTGAATCCTGAACACCCCGTCCAAAGAGGTACAGCCCAGAACCCCGATATTTATTTTCAGTCGCGGGAAGCTGCCAATAAATTTTATGATAAAGTTACCGATATCGTTGCCGATTACTTAAAGCAGCTGAGTAAAATTGCCGGCCGCGAATACAAGCTTTTTAACTATTACGGAGCCCCTGATGCTGAAGAGATCATTATTGCCATGGGTTCCGTTACCGATACCACCCGCGAAGTCGTTGAATACCTCAACGCAAAGGGAAGAAAAACCGGCGTGGTCGTTGTTCATCTTTACCGCCCGTTTTCTGCAAAACACTTGCTGGAAGTAATACCTCAGACGGTAAAACGCATAGCTGTGCTTGACCGTACCAAAGAACCCGGAGCAAACGGAGAACCATTGTATCTGGATATACGCGATGCGTTCTATGGCAGGCCCAATGCTCCCATGATCATCGGCGGTCGTTACGGCCTCAGCTCGAAAGATACCACACCGGTTCAGATCGTCGCCGTATTTGATAACCTGGCATCCGGAGAACCAAAGAAAGAATTCACCATTGGCATTGACGATGATGTGACTTTCCATTCCCTTCCCCTTAAGCCTGAAATCAGCATTACGCCCAAGGGTACTTTTGAGGCTAAGTTTTGGGGACTGGGGTCCGACGGTACAGTGGGTGCGAATAAAAACTCCATTAAAATTATTGGCGACTCCACCGAAAAATATGCCCAGGCTTATTTTGCTTACGATTCCAAGAAATCAGGAGGGATAACCGTATCCCACCTGCGTTTCGGCGATAGGCCCATCATGGCTCCCTACCTGGTCGGAACCCCTGATTTCGTGGCCTGCCATGTGCCTGCCTACCTCGAAAGATATGAGTTGCTCAAAGGCTTGAAAAAAGGAGGCACCTTCCTGCTTAACAGCATCTGGGATGCTGAAGAGACTAAAAAAAGGCTGCCTGATACCATTAAAAAATACATGGCCGAAAACAATATCCAGTTTTATATCATCAATGCAACGAGCATTGCAGAAGGCATCGGCCTGGGTAATCGCACGAACTCCATCATGCAGTCATCCTTCTTCAAAATATCCGAAGTAATACCGTTTGATAATGCCCTTTCAGAAATGAAGAAAGCTATTATCAAAACCTTTGGCCGCAAGGGAGAAGAAATTGTGAACATGAATCTTTCGGCTATCCAGCGTGGTGCAGAAGTTGAAAAAGTTGAAGTTCCTGCGGACTGGGCCAGGATTGAAATCAAGCTGAAAAAAGACAACCGTAATATTCCGGAATTTGTCAAGCATGTTGCTGAGCCCATGAACCTGATGAGGGGTGATGACCTGAAGGTTTCTGCCTTTAACGGCCGCGAAGACGGAACTTTTCCTTCCGGCCTCACAGCCTATGAAAAACGTGGCATTGCGGTTAACATACCCGAATGGCAACCCGATAAGTGCATCCAGTGCAATCAGTGTTCCTATGTATGTCCTCATGCCTGTATCAGGCCATTCCTGATTGATGAAAATGAAATGAAAGGGCTGCCCAGGGATACGGTTACCCTTAAGGTCACCGGTAAAGGGTTTGAAGCATACCAGTACAGGATGCAGGTTAGCCCGCTCGACTGCACCGGCTGCGGTGTATGCGCCGACATTTGCCCTTCCAAGGAAAAGTCCCTGATCATGAAGCCGCTGGAGACACAGCTTGATGAAGCCCAACGATGGGATTATTTTGCGGAGAAGGTGTCCTATAAAAGCCACCTGGTTGAAATTGAAAAATCTGTCAAGAACAGTCAGTTTGCCCAGCCTTTGTTCCAGTTCTCAGGAGCCTGCGGAGGTTGCGGTGAAACACCCTATATTAAACTGATCACCCAGTTATATGGCGACAGAATGATCGTTGCCAATGCAACAGGCTGTTCCTCTATTTATGGCGGATCAGCTCCATCGACACCCTATTGTACCAACAGAGAAGGCCGCGGGCCTGCCTGGGCTAATTCATTGTTTGAAGACAATTCAGAATACGGTCTGGGTCTGGCAATAGGTGGCAACAAGCTCAGGGATCGCATCGAACGTAAAATGAACGAGGCCCTTAACGGAAATTCCAGCCTTGCTGAAGCTACGAAAGAAGCATTCCGGGAATGGCTCGCCGGAAAAAATGATGCACTGCTGTCGAAAATCGCTTCTGCCAAAGTGGTTCATGAACTTAAAAAGGAAAAAGATCCGGTTGCCCTGGAAATACTGGAGCTACAGCAATACCTGGTCAAAAAATCGGTCTGGGTGTTTGGCGGTGACGGCTGGGCTTATGATATCGGTTATGGCGGACTTGACCATGTGGTTGCCTCAGGCGAAGATGTAAATATCCTGGTGTTGGATACGGAGGTATACTCCAATACTGGCGGCCAGGCATCCAAGGCTACTCCGATCGGAGCCGTGGCTAAATTTGCCGCATCGGGCAAGAAAGTCCGGAAAAAAGACCTGGGCGCCATGGCCATGACCTATGGGTATGTATATGTTGCCCAGGTGGCCATGGGTGCAAGTCAGAACCAATATCTCAGAACCTTGCGGGAAGCTGAAGCCTATCACGGACCGTCATTGATTATTGCATACTCACCCTGTATCAACCATGGTCTGCGTGAGGGCATGGACAAATCACAGGATCAACAGAAGAAAGCTGTTGAATCCGGTTACTGGCATCTGTACCGGTTTAATCCGTTACTCGAAAAAGAAGGGAAAAATCCTTTTGAACTGGATTCAAAAGAACCCGACTGGAGTAAATTCCAGGATTTCCTCAACAGCGAGGTAAGGTATACCTCTCTTCAGAAGGCATTCCCGAAGGAATCATCCGAGCTGTTCCAGGCCGCCGAGGAAAGTGCAAAATGGCGGTACAACAGTTACAAACGAATGGCCTCCATGGTTTATTCGCAGCAAAATCAGTGATCGTTTTCTTATGTAAATGTTGCCCCGGAAGATACCTTCCGGGGTTTTTTTTGGGGGGATTTAGTGGTTTAGCTTTTTAGGTGTTTAGCGGTTTAGGTCAGCAGGCAGGCCCTGACTCCTCTCCAGGGTGGAGAGGGGCGGCTCGAAGAGCCGGGGTGAGGACTGTTTGCGACTTACCGGCTACCGATTAACTCCTGCCTTCAGAAAGGGTGATCACAAGGATCGCCCCTACTTTCCATTATTCCATCCTTCCATATTTCATGCAAAATATATACTTTTGCATGCTAAAAAAAACATACTTGGCCAGATTACTCGCAATAGACTATGGCAGAAAAAGAACAGGGATAGCTGTTACTGACCCTTTGCAGATTATCGCCAACAGCCTCACAACGGTAAAAACACAAGACCTTTTCCTTTACCTGGAGCAATATTTTAACCGGGAACAGGTCGACACCATTGTGATCGGATACCCGAAACAGATGAACAATCTGCCTTCTGAGGCTGTTATATATGTTGATCCTTTTATTAAAAATGTGAGAAAAAAATGGCCGGATAAAAAGGTGGTGCTGATGGATGAAAGATTTACATCAAAAATGGCATTTCAGGCTATGATAGACGGTGGCGTGAAGAAAAAGGACAGAAGAAATAAGGAACTGGTTGATGCGATCAGCGCTACCATAATCCTTCAATCCTATATGGATTCAATAAAAAACAGAGCATTTTAAAAATGATTTTGCCATGGTTCATCCGATAGTTGTATATGGTTCCCCCATCCTGAGAAAAACGGCAAAAGATATTGAGCGGGATTTTAAAGGACTGGATACCCTCGTCAATGATATGTTCGAAAGTATGGATAAATCTGATGGAATGGGTCTGGCAGCCCCGCAGATCGGGAAATCCCTCCGCCTTTTCGTCACGGACGGATCATCGCTGGTTGAGGATATTCCTTCGATGGGCGATTTCAAAAAAGTATATATCAATGCCAGGCTTGTTGAAGAAGACGGAGAACCCTGGGCTTTCAACGAGGGATGCCTGAGCCTGCCCAAAATCAGGGAAGATGTCTTACGAAAACCGCGGATCAGACTGCAATACTATGACGAAAACTGGCAGTTCCACGATGAATATTTCGACGGTGTGAAAGCCAGGATCATTCAACATGAATATGACCACACCGACGGAATCCTGTTTATCGACCGTATATCGCCAATCCGAAAAAAACTGTTAAAAGGAAAATTGAACGACATCACCAAATGCAAGGTGGATGTGGATTATAAGATTAGGGTGATGAAATAATGTAAAACCGGTAATCAGTAACCGGTAACCGGTATGAACATTGCAGAGACGCGATTCATCGCGTCTCGATACAAATATCAGTATTAATGCACCGGGTATTTTTTGAATATGCCCTCTGATTTCAGCAGCAGGTCAATATACTGTGCGCGTTTATATACAAAAGGATCATTAGTATTCATATTCGAAAGTTTACCCCTGAATTCATCCAGCTTTTTGTATCCTTTTGCTTCCATCCAGGTTTCCATATCCTTGAGGATGGTCTTTACATATTCAACCTTATTCTTGTACACGGTACTTACCATCTGAACACAATCAGCACCTGCCAGGAGCATTTTCACCACGTCGGAGCCGCTGTAAATTCCGGTATTGCTGCATATGGAGGCAGCAATCGTCCCGTATAACAAACCGGCGAACCGCAGGCTTAGCTTATTATCTTCAGGGTTACTGAGGTTGAAAGGTGAAAAATGCTGCTGTCTTTCAATGTCAATATCCGGCTGGAAAAGCCTGTTGAATAAAACAAATCCGTTTACTCCCAGTTTATCCATCTGAGAAACAATATTCAGCGGATTGGCATAGAAAGGGCTCATTTTAACGCTGATGGGCAGTTTAACTTTTGATTTTACAGCCTTGATGATCTCCAGTTGCTGCAAGGTTACGTCTCTTCCGTCAAGCTGGGGTTCCCGCGGAACATAAAAGAAATTGAATTCCAATGCGTCAACGCCCGTCTGTTCAAGCAACTGTGCATATTCGATCCATGACTCGGTATAGATGGCATTTAAACTCGCTATAACGGGAATATTTACACTTTCCTTGGCTTTACGCACATTGACCAGGTGTTCTTCAGGGCCTGCATGCTCAATGGTCGGAAACAGCTTGACCATTTCAGCATTCCGTTCATTATATTCTTCCAGCTCATCATCAAGCTGAGCGGCTTCAAGCTGAATCTGCTCTTCAAAAAGAGATTTGTACACAATGGCCGCAACACCTGCATCTTCAGCTCTTTTAAGCATATCAAGATGGGTGACCAGGTTACTTGCCCCAAGGATTACCGGGTTTTTCAATTCAATACCCAGATATTTGGTTTTTAAATCCACCATTTTTAATTATTTTATTGTTTGTTGATTATTAATCATTCCTTTTCAGACCCAGACAAAGTTAGGAATATTATTCAAATTTGTTAACGGGGAATTGCCGCGGGGAAAAAAATTAATAAATTTATAACCGGATTGCCATTGTCCAAATCCATTCCAAATGGAGTTATTGCAACCGTTAAGAAAAATACCGTTTTTGCGCATTGTATTACCTTATTTAACAGGCCTGGCGGCAGGTTTTTATGGTATACCCCCTCAGCTCCTTTGGTTGTTCATAGTTTGTTTTATTTTCCTGACGATTGTGCTGATAGCCGTGAGGGCCGGGGAACCTATCCGTTACTGCCATACGTGGATCTTCGGTGTACTGTTATTCCTCATGCTCCTCCTGTTGGGTGCGGGAAATGTCCTTTGCCGGAAATTTGTAAAAGACCGTTTTGCCATTAAGGCATCTGAATGGCAGACGGCAAGTCTGGTCATCATGGATACCCCCGAAATCCATGCGGAAAATGCAAGGGTTATTGCCCGCATCTGTCACCTTGATGGCCATCAGCAACTGACATGGCTGAAAACAAAGGCATTGCTTACCCTTCCCCTGGATGCCAGGAGTAAAGCCCTTGCTCCGGGGGATGTATTGTTGTTGCATGCGCACTTTCTGCCGGTTCCGGGCCCGCTCAATCCGGGGGAATTTGACTACAGCGGATACCTGGCCCGCCAGGATATCGATTATCAGGTTTTTGTGAATAAAAATGCATGGAAGGCAGCGGATCATAAAACCATGAACCTCAAAATCCTGGCCCTGCGTTGCCGTGATAATCTGCTGGACTGTTACCGGACTTCCGGCATGACCCACCGGACAATAGCCGTATTATCAGCCCTGACCCTGGGATATAAAACAACGCTGGAAGAAGAAACCACGGAATTGTTCACCAGGGCCGGTGTTGTGCATGTCATGGCTTTGTCAGGCTTTAACGTTGGCCTTATTTACCTGATGGTCAACTTTTGCCTTGGATTTCTGCGAAACCGGAAAGCTCTCGTTTTATTGCGGTTACTGATATCGCTTGCGGCCGTCTGGGCTTTTGCCGTAATCACAGGACTCTCATCATCGGTAACCCGTGCCGCTATTATGATAAGTCTCTATCTTGTAGGAAAAACCATAAGCCGGGATACACATCCACTGAATATATTGTCAGCCTCGGCTTTCCTGATGCTGGTATTTTCACCGCTCAGTTTTCTGGACGTTGGCTTTCAGCTATCCTTTGCGGCAGTGACGGGCCTGATTTATATTCAGCCTCAACTCTGCAGGTTGGTTACCCCAAAATACTGGCTGCCTGAAAAAATCTGGAGGTTGTTTACCTTTTCCGTTGCGGCCCAGCTGGCTACCACACCCTTAACTTTATACTATTTCCACCAGTTCCCGCTTTTTTTCTGGATCACCAACCTGTATGTTGTACCCCTGGTTACCCTTATTATTTATTTGTCCGTCCCCTTTATCCTTTTTTCTTTTATCGAACCGGTCAGGGAATTATTGGCCGGCATGCTGGAATTTATGATTAATACATTGTTATTGCCGCTCGAAAAACTGGGGAACATTCCGGGCGCACTGGTTGAAGGTATTTTTATCAGCCGGGTACAGGTTATGTTGTTGTTTTTAATGCTCATTGTGGCAGGGAAATTCATGCTGCAAAAAAAAGTTGTTTTTGGCCTGGCCATGATGTCTGTGTTACTTGTACTGCTGGTAATAAATGGTTTCCGGCTGAATGCTGTTAACCGGCAGCAATATCTTACGGTCAACTGCATCAGGGGCGCCAGCATAATGAATATTATTTCGGGAAGGGACAATAGCGTCCTTTGTTTTTCAGACAGGCTGCCGCAGGACAAAACGATTCGTTATGCTTTTCAGCAATGGTGGATCAGACATGGCGTATACCGAAACCCGGAAACCCTTATGACCGGTCGCATCCAAACGGATACTCATTCGTCGTATTCATTGCGGCATAACGTTCTCGGTGAAAATGTCTTTATGTGCATTTCGGGCATCCGGCTCGTTGTTTGCACCGATGATGTATTTGCACAGGTCGGAAATCAAACAAAAATGAAAATGGATTATGCCGTTATTACAAATAATATAAGGCCGGACATAAAGAAACTGATGAATCATTTCGAAATGGGCACCGTCATTATTGATTCCAGCGTGGGTCTTGAAACCTCCAAAAAATGGTCATCCTTGTGCAGCCAGGAGGGTATCATTTGCTGGCCGGTGAGGGAGAAGGGGGCGTTTGTGGTGAGGTTGAAATGAAGGCGGGAATGAGAAGAGGCAGCAGCAGGCAGCGGCAGGAGGCAGTAAACGGTAATCGGCATCCAGTAACCCGTATCCCATAAAAATATTACCTTTGGTTTTTCGGGTAAAACCATTATTAAATACGATTATGAAATCATGCCATAACTTATTATTAGCAATATGCCTTTTCTTTTTATCGGCAGGTTGCAGCAACGATAAGTCTGCGAAGCAGGCGGTCAGCAAAACCCATTCATCGGTATGGGTTGCCGACAATGGCGATGGCACCTATAAAAATCCGGTACTGCATGCTGATTATTCCGACCCTGATGTTATAAGGGTAGGGGATGATTTTTATATGACAGCCTCTTCTTTTACCTGTGTTCCTGCCCTGCCCATATTGCATTCCCACGATTTGGTCAACTGGAGGATCATGGGCCATGCGCTTAAATACCAGATACCCCGGGAGGTATACAATAAGCCTCAGCAGGGCAATGGGGTATGGGCGCCCTGCATCAGGATTCACAATGGGGAATATTATATTTATTATCCCGATCCCGATTTCGGTATATACCTTGTTAAGGCTGTTGATCCGGCCGGACCCTGGTCTGAGCCGGTGATGGTGAAAAGCGGAAAGGGACTTATTGATCCTTCACCGCTGTGGGATGATGACGGCAAGGTTTACCTGGTGCATGCATTTGCCGGCAGCCGCGCAGGCATCAAAAGCATCCTGTTGGTTTGCCGCATGAACGATGAAGGGACAAAGGCTCTTGATGACGGGGTGCTGGTTTTCGACGGCCATGAAAAACATCCCACCATTGAAGGCCCCAAGTTTTACAAAAGAAACGGATATTACTATATTTTTGCGCCGGGGGGCGGGGTTAAGAATGGCTGGCAGGTCGTCCTGCGTTCGAAAAATGTCCTCGGGCCTTATGAAGATAAAATTGTAATGGCACAAGGCCGGTCACCTGTCAATGGACCTCACCAGGGAGCCTGGGTGGAGCTGAAGAACGGGGACAGCTGGTTTATCCATTTCCAGGATAAGGGGCCATACGGCCGTGTGGTGCACCTGCAACCGATGCAGTGGAAGAATAACTGGCCGGTAATAGGACAGGATGATGATGGTGACGGGACCGGGGAGCCTATAACCGGATATAAAAAGCCGGAAGTTGGACGTTCATGGCCCGTTGCAACACCGGCCGCTTCGGATGAATTTGACGGATCGTCACCGGGAATGCAATGGCAATGGAATGCAAATCCCGGGAACTACTGGGCTGTTCCCATGGCTGAAAAAGGATTGCTGCGGATGTATGCAGTGCCATTGCCCGATTCATTCCGGAACTTTTATGCTGACGTTCCGAATACCCTGTTGCAGAAATTCCCTGCCCCGGCCTTTACAGCCACTGCAAGGATTGCTTTCCGCCCGCGCAGCGAAGATGAAAAAGCCGGCCTTATCATCATGGGCAGGGATTATGCTTACCTTTGGGTGAGAGATTCTGCAGGATCTGTTATCATGGGACAAACCGTCTGCCTGAATGCCGATAGAAATGCACCGGAGATCGAAATCCGGGAAAAATTTACCATGGCTGATACCCTGCTGTACCTGAGGGTTACCGTCAGCGATTCGGCTCTTTGTACATTCAGCTATAGCAGGGATAATAAGCATTTTCAGATGGTCGGCCAGCCTTTCAGGGCCAGGGAAGGAGGATGGATCGGGGCTAAAGCGGGACTTTTCATGGTAAGAAAGGGCAAAACCAATGATGCGGGGTGGATGGATGTGGACTGGTTCAGGGTGGAATGAGACGGAGAGAGGGAGAGACTGAGAGATGGAGAGAGGGAGAGAAAACTTCGGCGCATACGGCACGGCAGAACCCGGATTTCTTGTCACTTGTCCCTTGTCCCTCGTCCCTTGTCCCTCTTCTTGAATTCCGCCGGTGTCATTCCAAACATCTGCTTAAAGCATTTGCTGAAATATTTCACATCATTGAATCCGGTCATAAAGGCTGTTTCAGATACTCCGCGGCCTGATTTTATCAGAATTTCGGAGGCCATTTTCAGCCTTGTCTGGCGCAGGAAATCAACCGGCGACTGTCCTGTAAGCCCTTTCAGCTTGTTATAGAAAACCGTACGGCTATATGCAGAGATATCGACCATCTTTTCAACATTAAATTCAGGATTGGAATAATGGGTTTCAATGATGCTGATAACATTTTTCAGAAACTCTTCATCCCTGGCTGTTATCCTGACATTTTCGGGGTGTGTCGTACTTTTGTCACGGTATTTGCTGATAATGATCTCGCGCTGCTTCAGCAGGTTCCTGACAACCGTGCTGAGGTATAATGAATTAAATGGTTTCAGGATATAAGCTTCCGCTCCTGATCCGATGCCGATGATCTGGTCTTCGATGGCTGATTTTGCCGTGAGCATAACGACAGGTATGTGGGAAGTCTCGAAATTATCCTTGATCCTGCGTGTCATTTCAATGCCATCAAGCTCGGGCATCATCACGTCGGTTATGATGATATCAGGATGAAATTCCTGGAGGCAGGCCAATCCATCCAAACCGTTTTTAGCGGTTTTGATTTCAAAGGAGGGTTCGAAAATATTCCTGATATAGATGATGATCTCAATATTGTCTTCAACGACCAGCATTTTTTGTTTTGCAAAATCTTCTGAAGTAATTGAGGCAGCTGACTCAATGTCATAATCTGCGTTTTCTATGGGAGTAATATGATTGACATGATCTTCAACACACTCAGGATCTTTGAAGTCATACTGTGCGTAATGTTCTTTACCAAGCCTGGTGCGGATAGTAAAAACAGAGCCATGGCCCGGTTCGCTCTCAACCAGGATCTTACCTTTATGCAGTTTCATGATCTCATAGGAGAGATTCAGCCCGATGCCTGTCCCTTCAAGCGCTCCATAGTTGGATGACAAGGGCGTGAACCGCTGGAATAAAATGTCCAGTTTGTCTTTTTGAATGCCAGGCCCCTGATCGCTGATCAAAATATCAACATATTTATTATCAACTGACCTGAGGTCAACCGAGATTTTTTTTCTTTCCCTGGTGTATTTAAAGGCATTCGACAGAATATTGAAGACCACCGAATCGAACTTCTTGGTATCCACAAAGACGGACAGCTTTTCATTATTATGGGGAAACCGGAAGTCGATGTGTTTCTGACGGGCTATAGGTATGAAATGATCGCATATCTCATCAACAAATGAAACAAGATCAATTTCCTCGACATTAAGCTTCATCTTGTTTTTTTGAACTTTCCGGAATTCAAGCAACTGGTTCACGAGCCTGAGCATTCTTTTCCCGTTGCGTTCAATGATATTGATCCGCTCAGCAATGTATGACGGCAAGCCTTTCAATGCCCTGATATCTTCAATGGGGCCGAGGATAAGGGTTAACGGTGTCCGGATTTCATGGGATACGTTGGTGAAAAACTGAAGCTTGATATCGTTCACCCTTCGTTCAACTTTCAGGTCATTCTGAAGTTTGTAATAATTAAGGAAGATCCTGCGGGAAACGAGAATGATAACAACCGAAAGCAGGGCATACAGGATTTTGGCCAGGGTATTTTTCCACCAGGGCGGCGTGATGATAATATGCAGCGCACGCGGGCTGTCATTCCATGTTCCGTCCCAGCTGGCCGCTTTTACCATAAAAATGTACTCACCCGGCGAAAGGTTTGTATAGGTTGCCTTGGTCTGTCCCCCGATTTCATTCCAGTTGTCCTCGAAATTCTTCAGCATGAACTTGTATTTATTCTGGTTGGGGGCAAAATAACTCAGTGCGGCATATTCAATGCTGAAACTCGACTGGTTATATTCGAGGTATATTGTATCGAGGGTAGAAATATGCGCACGGATGGGAGCATTCGGATCACGGAAATCGACGGTCCGGTTAAAGAGCTGAAAGCCCGTCAGCACCAATGGCGGCCTATATTGTGTGTTGACGATGTGTTCAGGATCAATAAGCAGCGTTCCGTTGATGCTACCGAAAAGCAGTTTCCCGTTCTTCAGCTCCCAGCATGTATTTTCGCAAAAGTTTTCGGAGTATAGCCCGCTGTTCATGTCATAGTTCTTAAAAGACATATCGGCCGGGTTAAGATCGGAGATGCCTTTTTCAGTGCTTAACCAGATGGATCCCCTGTTATCCTCCAGGATTGCAAAAACAGCATCATTGCTGAGCCCTTCGCGTTGCCTGTAATGAGAGAAAGTGGCGGATGCAGCATCCAGTTTTGCAAGCAGGTTTAGTCCTCCCCCGAAAGTACCAAACCATAAACGGTTTTTGGAATCTTCAAAAATGTGGATAACATCATTATTGCTAATACTTTGCATATTCTGGGGGTCATACAGAAAGATCCTGAAAGGCAGGGAATCGCCCGGAATACTGCTGTTTTCTAGCAGATTCAATCCGAAGGTCGTGGCAACCCAAAGCCGTTTATGCGAGTCTTCAAACAAATGCCGTACATTGTTATTGGAAAGCGAGCTGTTTTCCTTGGTAATCCGCTTGCAGCTTAGTTTATCCGCAGTCCTTGAAACAACTGCATTGATGCCCCCTCCGTATGTCCCTATCCATATCCTCTGATAGGAATCCTGCAGGATGGAATAAACAAAATTATTGCTTAACGAAGATGTATCATGCGGATCATTCTGATAAACATTAAATCGCAGATTCTTATAGGTATCAGGCCTGTTCGTTACAGGCTTGTTGCTTACCAGCACTCCTCCTCCTTTTGTACCCATCCATAAATATCCCTTGTCGTCTTCCATCACCGAATATACGTTGTATCCGGGTATGAGAGCGCCTTTGGTGGACAGGTTCTCGAGTATCGCATGCAGCTGCAGACGGGGCGTATAGATATAGATCTTTCCTGATTTTGTAGCCATCCAGGTAAAACCGTTACTGTCCTGGAACAGACATCGTATCACATTGTCTGCAAGGTTCTCAAGGTTCGGTTTTGGGATAATCTGTTTAAATGAAGGGTTGGCCATGACAACCAGGTTGATGCCTCCGTTGAACTGGCCGGTGCCAACCCAAAGCAATCCCGATTTATCTTCGGTGATACAATGTACAAAGTTGGAACTGATGGTATAAGGAGAATTGGGCGTATTGCGGTAAAAGGTGAAATTATCCTGAGGCCTGTTATACCAGGCAAGACCTCCGCCATGGGTGCCGATCCACAGATTGCCGTCACGGTCCTCATAAATATAAGGGCGCTCATCTTCAATCAGGGGCTGGATTTCTTTTGGCGAAAGGGTAAAGTGCTTAGCGCTTCCATCCCCGGGATTGATCCTGACGATCCCGTATTGCTCAGTCTTCAGCCAAACCATTCCAAAGCTGTCTTCAAACAGGGAAATAGTCTGCATGCCGTGCTGATTTATTTGAATCAACCGCCTGCTGCCGGTATGGTAAACATAAGTTCCGTTTCCGCGGGTGCCAATAATCAGGACATCTGACCGGGAGACCCGCCGGATAAAATTTATATCAGCCGTTTTCAACATACTAAAATCAGGCGGGTCATCGATGATCCGCTTGTTTTTAAGATCATACAACAGGATGCCGTTCTTCCGGGTCCCGAAGAATACAAAATCGTCCATTACCTCAGCACAGGTGAA
>Ga0105100_10001421_pt1 | contig 14064 bp, 14 predicted proteins | sample PPLLak12cMay2015_2_FD_87033 | JGI IMG/M metagenome (GOLD analysis project Ga0105100, IMG submission 87033) | Freshwater sediment microbial communities from Prairie Pothole Lake near Jamestown, North Dakota, USA - PPLs Lake P8 Core (1) Depth... | ecosystem: Environmental > Aquatic > Freshwater >...
AATAAGTTGGGCCTCAAATTGACTTGACAGGCAATAGGGTTGTGGCTATACTTTGTATAAACTAAGGAGATACGAATATGGTCACTAAAGTTCAGAAATGGGGCAACAGCCAGGGGCTCCGCCTTGCTAAGCAGGTCCTTGAGGAGGCTCACATCTCGGTTGGCGATCCTGTTGATGTGTCCACGCGAGACGGCGTGATTGTCATTGCTCCCGTGAGGCACGTGCGAGGGAAACAGAGCCTGCGTGAACTGGTGTCTCGCATCCCGAAGAATTATAGGCCAAAGGAAGTTGACTGGGGAAGGCCAATTGGCGGAGAGGACTGGTAGATGACAATTTACGTCCCTCAAAAAGGTGACTTCATCACCGTCACCTTTGACCCTCAGTCTGGGCATGAGCAGAAAGGCCGCCGGCCTGCCCTGGTAGTGAGCAACGACCTGTTCAACAAACATACAGGTCTCGCCATCGTCTGCCCCCTCACCAACACGGATCGGAGCTTCCCCTTCCACGTGTCTGTTTTGAACGATCCAAATGTCACGGGATTCGTCATGGTTGAGCAAGTCAAATCGATTGATTTCCGTGCACGGAAGGCCAAACGCATCGGGAGGGCTTCAGATAACGTGCTTGAAGAGGTTCTGTCCATCCTTGATGCTTGTATCTATTGAAGGCCCAACAAGACGCCCCTCTCCAATAGCAGCGCAAGTGAACCTTAACGTTCTGTTATAAATTCCCTAACAGACCTTCTATGAACCGAGACTGCTCCCTCTAGAGTTTGAAGCCCAAGAAAACCTTTCGGCAATTCCTGTCTTTCTTCAATTGATATCTCGCTGAGGTTGAAATCTTTTTTCAATTTCAGAATATTTTCATTCCTCTGGCCTTTTAGATTCGAGATCTCCTTTGGGTGGCACAGGAATACAACTCGACCATTTTCTTGAAATCTTTGGAGAAGAGAGGTCGCCATGTCAAAAAAAATGGCCGAATCAATAAGCTGGTGAAGAGCTGGATGATAAGGACCTGCGAGAAAATCCCTTTCCAACTCCTTGGTGGGTTGAAGACCAATCCGGGCCACTCGAATGGATGAATTTTTTAGTTTGAGAATGCCTTTTTTAAGCCATTGAACGGCGTCATCTAAAGGCAAAGGGGAATACCTTCCCTCCTCCCAGAGCATTTCAAGAGGAGCACCTTTGAGGACGAGCGTGGGATGGATCCTGACGAAATTGGGTTTGAGCTCAATGACTCGATCGAGGGTTTGGAGAAAACGATCACAGGAATCACCTGGAAGACCTATCATGAGCTGAAGTCCTACCTCGAATTTCTTATCTTTTAGTCGGGAAACAGCATCAGCCGTATCCGCTGCACAATGACCTCTATGGGCAAGGAGGAGGACTTCATCGATCATGGATTGCACTCCGACTTCTACGGTCTTCACCCCGTATTCTTTAAGCAGGGAGAGAATCTCTTCATCCAGAGCATCGGGTCGAGTGGAGATGTGAATGGAATCGATGAGGCCAGAAGCGAGGAAGGGCTGGACTTCTTTCAGATAACCAACTTGCTTATCTTTATGGATTGCTGTGAAGCTTCCACCATAGAAGGCAACCTGTTTTTCCCTATCTTCTTTCTCAGATGGGAATCTATTGAGAGAGGCTTCAACAAAGTTTCGAACCGACGAGGGGGAAGGGGGTCCTCCACTCGAAGCCTTCTGATTGCAGAAGAGGCAACGCTCACGGCAACCCATGGCAGGGAGAAAGATGGGAATGATCAATGGACTTTTGGTCATATGATCTTTCATTTCAACCTGAATTTTGCGTAAAAATGTCATTCCCGTGAAAACGGGAATCCAGAAAGGGCCAAAGATACTGGATTCCTGCTTCCGCAGGAATGACGAACTGCAATGTTTTTATCGGAAGATTTCAAATGCTCTTGGCCAGAATTTTAGATTTCAGATTTTTCAATTTGCGATTCGCGATCTGCAATCCGCAATTCTTCCAAAGCATTCCTGGCAGCGTCCTGTTCTGCCTCTTTCTTGCTTTTTCCCTTTCCCGATCCTTTCACCTCGCCCTTGATGGTGACGGATGCCTGGAACCATTTATCGTGATCCGGCCCGGACTCATTCAACACTCGATACTGGGGAGAGACTCCATGAGTCTGTTGGGAATATATTTGAAGGAGACTTTTAAAATCGTCGGATAGCATGGATGACGTTTTCATTTCGAGATAGGGCTCAAAATGCCGTTGAATAATCTCTAAAGCCCGCTTGAATCCTGAATCCATGAAGATGGCTCCGATCAAGGCTTCATAAGCATTGGCCAGGATGGAGGATTCCATCGTCCCATTTGCCTGTTGGCTTTTTCCGAGGAGGAGATAGCCTTCTATTTGAAGTTCTTTAGAGAGGGATGCGAGAGAACTCCTTTTGACTAATTGCGACCTCATCATGGAGAGGGTCCCTTCCTGGGCCTCGGGGAATCTTTGGAGGAGGAGGTAGCTAACCGCAAGACCGAGAACCGAATCTCCGAGAAATTCTAAGACCTCATTGGCTGTTTTTTCTGAACGATTAGTTTCATAGACAAAAGACTTATGCGTGAGGGCCTGATCGAGCCATTTGATCTCTGTGAATTGATGACCCAGACGCTCTCCAAATTCTTTTAAAGATGTCAACCTCTCGTCGTCCATACCGTTCTCCGAAACGTTTCCGACCATGCCCTTTTCGGCCAACTCCGTCACCGTGACGGTCCATTCTTGATTGACCCAATCCCGATCTTTTTTGACCCTGTTTTGATCCGCGAGCAGAACAGGGACGTAGTTCCGGGAAAGACCTTTCAACCTCCCGGTTTCTTCTTTGCGGTCTTCCACCAGGACGCTCAGCTCTTGGTTGAGAAACTGGCTGTAGAATGCCTGGCGCTTCTGCTGACCCAACTCCCTCATCCCCTCACCCCTTTTCTTGATCTCTTTATCATCCACCTGTTGAGGAAAAAGGAACGCAGGGGTTCCCTTTCTCCTGGAAAAAGGGAAGACGTGGAGATAAGAGAAGGGTAGGGATTCAACCAGTCGGTAGGTAGATTTAAATTTTTCTTCTGTCTCGCCTGGAAATCCTACAATCACATCCGCGCCGATGCAGAGTTTTGGAATCTTCAGATGGAGTTCCTGGACGAGATCGGAGAGGAAGGACCGGTCATAGTCTCTGTTCATCTTTTTGAGTATCTCATCGTCTCCGCTCTGGATGGGGATGTGAAGGTGAGGACAGATCTTATTCGACCCTGAGAGAATGGAGATAAGCTCTGGAGAAAAATCCCCGGGCTCAATCGAAGTGAGCCGAATTCGGTCAGGGGTCTTCTCTTTTTCGAGTTGCTTGATGAGTTTCTCCAAAGGAAAGGGAGGATCGAGGTCAAGTCCGTATGCGCCAAGATGGATGCCGGTGAGAACGACTTCTTTAAATCCCCTCTCTTTCAATACCTTTACATTTTCACTCACCCTTTCCGGTCGGAGACTTCTCGATCGACCCCTGGCATGGGGAACGATGCAATACGAACAACCGGCATTGCAGCCATCCTGAATTTTTAGAAAAGCACGGGTGTGGTGACGAAAAGAATGAAGAGGGGTTTCTGAAAAGAGCTCCTCCTTCTGGATATCACTCACGTGAACTGTTGGAAATTCGCCCTTTCGCATCGAGGGAAGGAGGTCAGGGATCTGGCTCTTTTCTTCGTTTCCCAAAACATAATGCACGCTTTTCATCTTTAAGAAGGCATCTGGCTCCACCTGCGGATAACATCCGGTTGCAATGATCAAAGACTCCGGGTTGTATCGGGAGGCTCTCCGAACCATCTGCCTCGATTGAAAATCAGCTCGATGGGTGACGGTACAGGTATTGATGATCGCAATGTCCGCCCCTTCTTCAAAGTGGACGAGGCGATACCCTCTCTGTTCCAAGGCATCCATCAGAGCTTCAGATTCAAACTGATTTACTTTGCAGCCAAGTGTAGCAATGGCTATGGTTTTCATTATTTAGTGTCTGTCCATAAATTAATGGCTTCCAAAAAGGTTGTCATTCCGGCGAAAGCCGGAATCCAGGGTTCCCGGTGAAAACCGGGATCCAGTATTTGAGATGGTTCCCGACTTTCGTCGGGACGACGTCTGGATGCCCCCGTATCAAGTACGGGGCAGGCTCCTCAGGTCCGGCATGACGGAAAAGGGGCGTTTATAAACAGGCTCTAATTAGTCTGCTCCGTTTAAGCAGGATAGACCGGACATTCCTGTCCCTACCATCAGAGTTGAATTAGCTTGATATTGCCCCAGACACCCATCTTTTCTTCGACGATGATGAGCGCTCCTAAAATCCCTGCGATTTCCCTTCCCCGTTCAAGACCCAATTCGATATCTTTCTTCTTTTTTACGACATTGGCGACAGCCGTGGCTGCTGCGTCCGCAAGGGCTGCAGATTTGGAAAGAAGGCAGACGGCATTCGCTTTCCCGAAGCTGAGGGAAGGGCCAACCGTTCCTGAAGAGGTGCAGACGCCCAGAGGAGAGTCTTCGGGTGAGATCACGATCCCTATTTTTAAACTGAGAGCAGAATTGCCTGCATAGATCCCGATGATCCGCTCTTTGGAGGTAGCAAGATAGATATCCCCGCCATTTTCGACGATCACCTCTTTCGAGAACTTGAGAAGGTCTCTCGAGACCATTTCGGCCATGGCTCCAGCCACAGCTGCCATCGGACCGACACGGGCCAATTGAGAAGTTCGAATCATCTCCCGAACCATTTCCGGAGCATGCGGGTCGCCCGCAAGAGGGACAAGGCTTTCTTGAAACTGAGGGTTCGCGGCAATATAGGTTTCGAGTTGATGACGGCATGTTAATACCGATTCTCTTGTCTCTTTGGAAAGGTCTCGCTCCGCCCGGACGAGGAGATCGGTTTCTTTAACAATGACTTCAAAATTGATGAGGTCATCGGTTTTCACCAGATTTCGGTAGGTTCGCTCTTCGTACATGCAAGCTCTTCAAACCAACATTATAATATTCAAAAATCTAAAGTGTCAATTTTACCCAACTATTTGATTTCTTGCGTTTTCTTCTAAGAGGGATGTAAAACTTTTGAGAGAGACAGTCGCCTTTCTCTTCTTATATTGCGTTTCGCCGGCCGCAGCCTGATTCAATGAACCTGGGTTGGCGGAATGCTTCATTCAGGGGTTTCGCTGACTATATGAGAACCGCTGAGTTTGAAAATCATTTAAATAAGTTGGCAAAACTTGCCCAACGCAAGCGGACTGCATTGATGTGCGCCGAGGCATTGCCCTGGCGTTGTCATTGCTCCCTGATCTCCGATGCCCTTGCAATCAGAGGAATACAGGTAGCTCATATCCTCAGCACAACCCATCTTCAACCTCATCGGATGGCTCCCTTTGCCCGGTGGGATGGGAAGTACCTCGTTTATCCGGCTGACGAAACGTCTGTCGAGTAGCCTCGGGGTCATCAGTTCGCAGTGCGAGCGGAGAATGTGTCGAGTGCCCAGGCGACCCTTATCTCGGGCGTCGAGAAAATTTCTGGAGGGGCGTTGTCGATGAGTTCGAAGCGCCTGAGGAGCCCCGCCTGGTTTGCAAGCTGGATTTGGAGTCCCGGTCGGGCATTCAGTTCGAGAAGCAGCGGGCCTCGCTCCCGATCGATCACCAGATCCACTCCGAGGTAGTCAAGGCCGGTCATATCGCCCGTTCTTGCTGCGATGAGGAGCATGCTCTCCCAGTGAGGCACCTGTATCCCTGTCACGGGTTTATTCGTGTCCGGATGGTGAGTCACGATCCTGGAGCGATGGACGCCTTTCAGCGTCGTCCCTTCCCCCATGTCGATTCCAACACCGATCGCCCCACGATGAAGATTGGCCTTGCCATCAGAAGCCCGGGTTGGAAGGCGAGCCATGCTCATTACGGGGACACCACGATAGACGATGATTCTGATGTCCGGTACACCGAGATAGGTGATGGCATCGAAGACGGTATTGGGATGAACAAGCGCCTCGATGAAGGCCCGGTCTTCGAGCCCCTCAAGGGAATAAATTCCGGAGAGAATATCGGAGATGTGGTAGATGAGGTCCTTCAACGGGATGACCTCTCCGTTTTGCTTGGTGAAACCTTCTGCTGAATGGCCTGAGATAAGGATGATCCCGCTGCCACCCGCACCCCGGGCGGGTTTGACGACGAACTCCTTGTGGTCGCTCACCCACTCCTCGAGCTCGCCCATATCCCCGTGATGCTCGATCACGTGGTACAAAGGTGGGGTCGGGATCTGATGCGCCTTTGCCAGTTGCTTTGTCTTGAGTTTGTCGTCCACAAGCGGAAAGAAGGGCCGAGGGTTGAATCGCATGATATATTCGGCATTCCGGCGGTTCATCCCGAGCACCCCCACTTCTCTGAGCCAGTGGACGGCTTTTAAAATCATGATGACCTCCAAAATCCCCGGAAGCGAAAGAGCTCCAGAAGCCGGTAGCCGGTGTAACGGCCAAGGAGCACCTGAATCGCGGCGATGACAAAAAGGAGTTCCGGATAGACAAAGAAGGTGAGTTGAAGGGGTTCGAGTTGATAAATCTTGTAGGTGATCACTGCAACTCCGGCGCTTCCCACTGCAGTCCAGAGCGCTTCCCGTGTGCCTGACTCCTCCACGATGACAAAGAATCGCTCGATGGTCATGGTGAGAATGACGAAAGGTAGTAATCCAACGGCCATGAATTCGCGGAGGCCGAGTTTGTTCCCAAGCAGGGCGAAGAAGATAATACAAAGGATGACGAGCGTCAGGATCACTGATAGCCGCGGGACAAGGAGAAGACGAAGTGTATCGATCTGACGGCGAACGACATATCCGAAGAGGACAACGCCCCAAAAGATGCCGAGTCCATAGGCCAGGCCAGTATTTCGGAAGGCGAGAGCCATGAGAACCGGCAAAAAGACCCCAAATGTTGGGAAGCCAATGATGTTACGGAAGAGGCATATCATCAGAGCGCCAATCGGAACCAGAATCAGGATTCGGAAGGTTCCCTGGAAATCGACGGGCAGGCGAAACAGCGACCAGCGGTCGAGGAACCGATTTGAACTCATAATACGCTCGAACTGCATGCGCCACTGGCTAATGATCAGACGGTTCAATGTCCAGCGGATCTCCGACAGTTCGCCGTCGACCACACGAACGACGGGCAGTCCCGTTGTTAACGGGAGAAATGGAGCGGGTTTTGGATAAATCTCTCCTTTCTCCGGTTGGAGATGCTCCCACTCTTGGCCGGTCCATACCTCTATCCAGGTCAGGGTCGAACTTGCGATGCTCTCAGCGAGTTGCAAACCCTCAACCACTCGAGCAGGGAGATCACCCGCTCGTAATAGCAAGAGGAACGCTTCCAGTTGGCCGTGTCTCTCGTGAAAAGCTGACCATTCTCTGAGATCTTCATCCTTCGGAAGCGGGGTTCCCCAAAACCCTTTCATCGCCGCCGCAATTCTTCGAAGTCGGTCAGATGGCGGGAGGGGATCCCATTTTCTTGCCAGGCGTCTTGCTAATTCCTGTTCTTCCTTTCCGACACTTGGCGGGTAAGGTTCAAGGTTTGGCATTCTATTTTTAACGGATCTCTGAGGTCGCACTTTGATGGTTGCGCTGTATCCAATGGTCTCACCTTCCTGGCTGATCGTCCCCGACCAGACGCCAATCTGATTTAGTCCTTCACGAAGGAGATTGAAGCTGATTGTTCCGGAGCGAATCCGTTCCTCGGCAATCATTTGCCCCCGATGTGTGGAAGGGAGCCCGATCATCACGGCAGTTTCCTTTTCTCCACCCTTCACACGGGCATCCATGGAAAGATACCACACCCTTTCTGGGGCCGCGGGGAGAATCGGGTATTTGAGCCAGATGATACGGTAGCTGATGAGAGCGAAAGAGAGCATGAGGAGCGCCACTGTCAGTAAGAGTGTGGGGCGCTTCATTTCGAAAACCCCTCTGGGCAGCTTGGAGACAGGCAGTGGGACCGTTCGCAGTCAACGATAAAGTAATCCTTCAGGGCATTACGTCCCAAAATCAATGGATACTTGACAGTGGAGCGGTCATTGAGATTGACCCTGACATGGAGTATTTTCGGGCCCATACAGAATGTGATCTCCACGACGGCTCTTTTTTCCTTAAAATCCGCGCTTCGAATGTTCTGCCACGCTTTCACTGGTAAATGTAACTCCAAGCCGCCATACCGGTTAGGCAGCCTGAACTCAGCGATGTTATTCTTAACCTTGAGTTCCCTTGCGTCGAGGGATGACGTATCCGCTCCTGTATCAATCCGTGCCGGCAATCTCACACCCCACGGCATCAGGATCACCTCTTCCACTTCGCCGATCGTGATTTTGTCTCCAGCTTCGCCTTTTCCTGAAACGAGAAGGATGATTAAGAAGAGGAGAAACGTCAGGCCCGTTGGTCTGAGCATCCGGTGTATTCGGAATCTTTTTTGCCCGCTCCCCATCTTCCTCACTTTATAAAATGGTTAAACCTTCTTCGGCAAGTAGAATCAATTTTTTATTGGAGAAAGAGCGACCGAGACGCCGAGTTTCCCGTTCAATGAGTATCCGGGCAACTCGGGGGGAGTATCCTCCGTCGCTTGACATCCACAAGAAAATTTTCTCTGAGGGAATTACGTCCCAAAATCAACGGGTATTTAACCATGGAGCGATCGGTGAGATTCACCAACGTACGAAATCGCTTAGACCCGAGACAGATTTCCACCTCCACGACGGGTCTCCGTTCGAGGCCCTCAGGGGTTCGAATATGGCGCCACCCCATGATGGGCAAGCGGATCTGCAATCCCCCGTACTTTTTGGGCAGCTTGAATTCAATCTTATCATCCTGCACTTTGATTTCGCGCGCATCGAGCGAAGATTTCGCAGCCCCGGTATCGACGCGGGCTGGAAGTTTTATCCCCCACGGCAAGAGGATGACGTCTTCGACTCCCCCAAGGACGGTTTTCTCTTCCGCAGCAGCGATTCCAGGAGTGAACAAAAAGACCGGAGCTAAGATCGACAGAGAGACCACACCCCACAACCAATCCAGCACGATAAGACCCCCTCAACTTTTTATCACAACGTCAAAAAACTCTTACTCAATTATACCAAATTCAACTTGAAGTGGGTAGTGAACTTCAGTCTTCTTCTGATAGAAGAGAGGATGAATCGGGCATACAAGCTCCCAGAGAGACCATGAGTTCCCGGCTCTCCATCAGTGTGGATGCCGATCCCTCTTTGATCACGCGACCATTTCTCAGGAGATATCCCCGCGCCGAGATATTGAGAGAGAGCTCGATCTCTTGCTCTACAATAAAAAGGGTGAGCCCGTTCCGATTCATTTCCTTGAATATGGCGAAGACTTCGCCCATCAGACGAGGAGCTAACCCTAAGGAAGGTTCGTCCAGCAGGAGGAGCTTAGGGCGCCCCATCAGGGCCCTTCCGATGGAGAGCATCTGTTGCTCGCCTCCACTAAGGGTCCCGGCTCTTTGATGGATTCTTCCTTGAAGCCCGGGAAGAAACCGGCAGATCCGTTCCAGATCTTTTTTCATCTCCTTCTTTTCGTTCCTGTAGAGGTAGGCTCCCATGACGAGATTATCGATGACAGAAAGGGTGGGGAAGATGTGCCGTCCTTGAGGAACATGTCCGATTCCTCTGGAGACGATCTGATGAGGACTGAGGTTCGTGATATCCTCCTCTTCGAAAATAATCCTTCCCTCCGTGGTCTTTAAGATTCCAGAGAGGGTGAGCAAGAGGGTAGTCTTTCCGGCCCCATTGGGTCCCAAAAGGGAGACGATCTCTCCTTTCTCGATCTCGAGAGAGACTTCATATAATGCGGCCAGAGGTCCATATTGTACGGTTAGTTTTTTAATTTTAAGCATCGTTCTTTTGCCTAACCCCCTCACCCTTCCCCTCTCCCCCCGGAGGGAGAGGGATGTGGTGAGGGGGGGTGTGCCGTGTTAAGTAAGCCTCAATGACCTCCGGATTCCTTTTTATGCTTTCGGGCGTTCCCTCAGCAATGAGCTTGCCATTGTGGAGGACAGCGATCTGGTTGGCGATCTCCATCACCATCCCCATGTGATGTTCGACGACGAAGACCGTCATTCCCTCGTGATTGATCTTTGAGATTTGTTCCGAAAGCTGCCGTATCTCGGTAAGCGTCAGTCCAGACGCGGGTTCATCCAGGAGGAGCAGTTCCGGTCTCATCGCAAGGGATCGGCCTAATTCCAGAAGTTTTTGTTTGCCATAAGGGAGTTGGGAAGCCATGGACTCCCATTTACCCAAAAGGCCCAGAGAATTCAGAATCTCCTTTGCCTGCCCCAGTGCCTCTTTTTCCGATCTCCCGATCCAAGGGAGCCAGAGCCCGCAGGAGAAGAGATTACCTTTCAACCTTCGATTCATCCCAACCATGACGTTCTCCACGACGGTCATGTTTCCCCAAATCTGAAGAGTCTGAAAAGTTCTTCCTATTCCAAGGGATGATATCTCGTGGGGTTCCATTGAGGTAATATCTCGTTCTTTGAAGGAGATTTTCCCCGAATCAGGCTTCTCCACGCCAGTGATCAAATGGAAGAGGGTGCTTTTGCCGGCTCCATTAGGCCCGATCAGTCCCTTGATGCTTCCTCTTTCAATTTTTAGTGAGACCCGGTCAAGAGCCCTTATTCCGTCATACTCCTTGGTGATCTCTTCGATCGAGAGCAATGGCATTAGAGTTTCCCTTCGTCCCTCTTCTTTTTTTTCGCCCAGTAACCGATTAGGTATATCAGTCTGACATTCAAACGCGTTCCAATACCATCGGGGAAGAAAATAAGTAGCAGGGTCAAGATCACACCATAGATGGGAAGGCTGTATTCCTGGTATTTACTTAGAAAATCCATCAGCCATGTAAGAAGGATCGCCCCGGCAACAGGCCCGTAGAGATTTCCCGCCCCACCCAGAATGACCATCATGACGATGAGAACGGTGAACCCAAGGCTGAACGCCTCGGGGTTGGCGGTTGACATGATGCAGGCAAAAAGACTCCCGGCTAGTCCGGCGAAGGCTGCGCCCAAGACAAAAATTTGTAGCTTCATCCGGGGAACATTGATCCCCACGCTCGAGGCCGCATCCTCGCTCGCTGCCACCGCCAGAGTGGCCCGGCCCACCTTTGAGCGAACGAGATTTTTGGAGAAGATAAATAAACCGATGAGTACTCCCCAGATGAGGTAGTACTGTTTGAGATAGGTATCAAAGGAGAAGCCCATTACAGAAAACCATGGAATGCCAAAAATCCCGATGACACCACCCGTGAGATCCGTAGACTCCCTGACAATGACCAGAAAAATTTCTCCAAATCCGAGTGTGGCCAGAGCCAAGAAATATCCCTTCAGCTTGAGAATGGGCCTCCCGACCAAATAAGCGATCACAGCGGCAGAAAGAGCCGAAGCCAAAAAAGCCAGAAAGCTTGGAAGAGCATAACGAGTGGTGAGGATGGCTGTGGTATACGCTCCGATTCCAAAAAAGGCGGCGTGACCCAAAGAGATCTGCCCCGCATAACCAATGAAAAGGCTCAATCCCAAAGCCAGGATGGCGTAGATTCCCGCCAAAACCATAAGATGATGGAAGTGTGAATCAGACCAGATAAGAGGCGCCAGACAGATTGCGCCGAGATAGTAGAAGTCCTTCTTTTTAAACTCCTTTTTATGGTAGAGGTATGGATCGGGTGCGATTAAGGAAAGGAGCCACAGGGGCGCCAGATAAAGGAGGTCCCGTTTTCTAAAGTCGCTTTGTGATCCTTGCTTTGTTTGAGAAAACATGTTCTTCCGGGCATTCACGTGTAAAACTCCAATTATCAAATTCCAAATCCCAAATAAATTCCAATTTTCCAATTCCCAAATGACCAAAACTTTTGTAAGTTTCTATTGAATTTTGGACATTGGGATTTTGGTGATTATTTGATTATTGGTGCTTGGGATTTGGTGCTTCATTATTCGTCTACCATCTGCGGCTATCGATAAACGGTGACCCCAAGATTCCCTTCGGACGAAAGTATAGGATCAGCAATAAAATGACAAAAGCGACTGCATCCTTATACCCCGAGGGGACAAAAACCAAGCTTAAAGCTTCTGCAACCCCAAGGACGAAGCCTCCGAGGATCGCACCGCTGTTCTTTCCCCAACCTCCCAGGACGGCGGCGATGAACCCCTTCAAACCGAGGATCGTTCCAGAACTATAGCTGGTGAAGAAGATTGGTGTGATCAATATTCCGGCAACGGCACCAACTCCCGCGCTCACTCCGAAGGCCAAAAAGACCATAAGGTTTCTTGATATACCCAGGAGATCTGCCCCTAAAGGATCCGTTGAGCTTGCCTCCATGGCCTTTCCCAATAAAGTTCGGTGAGAGAGGAGATAGAGAAGGATCAGCAATACAAAGGTGGATAAGAGGATCCAGACACTCTGAGGAAGGACGGATATTCCCCCTATTGAGAGAGGTGACCCGCTGGAGAAAGGAGGAAGGGCTTTAGGGAGGGTTCCGAAGATAAGGCCACTCGTACTGCTGAGAAAGATGGAGGCTCCCAGGGTGGCCATGAGGAGGATCAGCACCGATGCCTTACGCAGGGGATAGATGACTGAGACATGCATCATGAAGCCAATGAGGATGACGATCACGATGGCGATGAGGGCAGCGAAGGGGTATGAAAGATTCACCACTTTCAGGAGGAAGAAAGTGATGATCCCTCCTAACATGACAAACTCTCCTTGAGCAAAATTAATGATCTGGGAAGCCCTGGAGATGGTCACAAATCCTAATGCCACCAGGGCATAAATTGCCCCTATCGTAATACCAGAAGCAAGGAGTTGGGGAATATATGTCCAGAGGTCCATGACGTCCGATGGTCACAAAAAAGGGTGAGACCGTACGACAACTTGCTCACCCTATTTTCACATAGAACGTATATGGCCTTCAACTTTTATTCGAATCCGGGGAATCTGATCCGCTTGAACTTCCCTCCTTCGATTCGAATAAAGACCATGTCCTTTTTGCTCAAGCCGTCATGATCCGTGGGGCTATAATTATAAATTCCATGACAATTCTTAAACCCCTTTGTATTCTCCAAGGCATCCCTGAAGGTTGCTCGTGTGACTTTTCCTTGACATCGTTTCAGGGCATCCTCGATCAACGAAATCGCATCATGGGCATGACCCGCGATTTGATCAATTCCCACTCCGTAACGCTCTCTCATCCGTTTATCAAAATCGAGGATGACAGGTCGAGCGGGATCGTTTTCGTCGAGCTGATCAGGGACCACAGGTTTTCCAGCACCGAACTCAACCCCTTCCATGGCCTCTCCACCCAGGGCAATGATAAATCCGAATCCAAAGGCATGGGTTCCAAGGATCGGAGTCTTCACGCCAAGGGTTCGCAAGTTCCTGCAGACAATAGGGCCTGGAGGGCCAGCAGTACAGGCATAGAAAGCGTCCACTTTTTCTTTCTCAATGATGGGTTTGAGCTTGATGAGCTGGGGAGTCGTATCGATGTCAGCTGGTTTGTGAGTCTCCTTCGAGATGATCACCTTCATCCCCTTTGCCTCCCCGAACTGTTTATAATACTCGGCCAGGCTCTTAGCCAGAGGGATCGCCGCAGGGAAGACTAAAACCTTTTTATATTTCCTGGCCAGGGAGAGGTCTACCAGCTTTTGAGAGACGATGATATCACTCTGGGCGATGTTAAAAGCCCACTTCTGCTTTAGGGCTCTCACCATAGGATTAGAAGGGCAAATAATAATGTTGGTGATTTTTTCCCTCTCAGCAATGGCCCTGGTCGTTCCTTGTAAATTGTCTTCAAAAGGACCTACAACGGCGATAATTTCTTTATCCTTGGTGAATTTAGTCATATTGGCAGCAGCTCTATTTAAATCGAAACCATTATCCTCGAAGATGAGTTCAAGAGGGTGTCCATCAATGCCGCCCATCTTATTGATCCTCTCCGCTTCCAACACCATGGCATTTTTCATGGTCTTGGTGACCTCTGCCCAGGGTCCGGTGAACTCAAGATTGGCCCCGACCTTATAGGGAGATTTCT
>Ga0105100_10001422_pt1 | contig 14057 bp, 9 predicted proteins | sample PPLLak12cMay2015_2_FD_87033 | JGI IMG/M metagenome (GOLD analysis project Ga0105100, IMG submission 87033) | Freshwater sediment microbial communities from Prairie Pothole Lake near Jamestown, North Dakota, USA - PPLs Lake P8 Core (1) Depth... | ecosystem: Environmental > Aquatic > Freshwater >...
GCACAGTACTTCGTGATCGCCGCCGTCAGCGTCGTCTTCCCGTGGTCAATGTGCCCCATCGTCCCCACGTTCATGTGCGGCTTCGTGCGCTCGTACTTCTGCTTGCCCATGATTGCCGTCTCCGTCCTTGTCTGTGAATAGCCGCCGGGGAGCCCGCTAGCGGGCACCTTCCAGCACGCTGCGGGTGACCGATTCCGACACTTCGGCGTAGTGGTCGAATTCCATCGTGAACACGCCCCGGCCCTGGGTCATCGAGCGCAGGTCGGTGGCATAGCCAAACATCTCGGCCAGCGGCACGGTGGCATCGATCACCTGAGTCTTCCCCGGGCGTGCATCGATGCCCTCGATCGACGCTCGCCGCGCCGCCAGGTTGCCCGAGATTTCCCCCAGGAAGTCCTCGGGCACGACGACCTCCAGCCGCATCACCGGCTCGAGCAGGATCGGCCGGCCCTGCTGCACGCCCTGCTTGAAGGCCAGCGAGCCGGCCATCTTGAAGGCCATCTCGCTCGAGTCGACCTCGTGGAACGACCCGTCAATCAGGCGCACCACGACGTCGGTGACCGGATAGCCGGCCAGCACGCCGCCCTCGGCCGCTTCGATTACGCCCTTGCCCACTGCCGGGATGTACTCGCGCGGGATGGCGCCGCCGACGATCTTGTCCTCGAACTTCACGCCGGAGCCCTTCTCGCCCGGCGCGAGCGAGAGCACCACGTGGCCGTACTGGCCGCGGCCGCCGGTCTGCTTGACGTAGCGGTATTCCGACTTGGGCACCGCCCGGCCGATCGATTCGCGGTAGGCGACGCGCGGCCGGCCCATCTTGGCCTGCACCTTGAACTCGCGCAGCATGCGGTCGACCAGCACCTCGAGGTGCAACTCACCCATCCCCGAGATCACGGTCTGGCCGGTGTTCTCGTCGGTCCCGACGCGGAAGGTCGGGTCTTCCTCGGAGAGCTTCTGCAGGGCCTCGCCCATCTTGCTCTGGTCGATCGTGGTCTTGGGCTCGATCGCCAGGAAGATCACGGGCTCGGGGAAGGTGATGCTTTCGAGCACGATCGGGTTGGCCTGATCGCACAGCGTATCGCCGGTGAAGGTCTCTTTCATGCCCAGGACTGCGGCGATGTCGCCCGCCAGCACCTCGGCGACGTCCTCGCGATGGTCGGCGTACATGCGGATCAGCCGGCCCACTCGCTCGCGCTTGCCCTTGGCCGAGTTGTAGACCATCGAGCCTTGCGTAATCTTGCCCGAATACACGCGGAAGTAGGCCAGCCGGCCAACGTAGGGGTCGGTGACGATCTTGAACACCAGGGCGCTCAGCGGGGCGTCGTCCTTGGCCTGCCGCGTTTGCGCCTCATCGGTGCCGGGCTTATTGCCGATCACCGGAGGAACATCCACCGGCGAGGGCAGGTAGTCGATAATGGCATCCAACAACGGCTGCACGCCCCGGTTGCGCAACGACGAGCCGCACAGCACCGGGGTGGCCTTGCCCTGGATCACGGCCCGGCGCAGGCTGGCTTTCAGCTCGGCCTGGCTGATCGGCTGACCCTCGACGAACTTCTCCAGCAGCCCCTCGTCGGTCTCGGCGATGTGCTCGATCATCTGGGCGCGTGCGTCGCTGGCCAGCTCCTGCAGTTCGGCAGGAATGGGGCCGGACACCGGGTCGTTCCCCTGCTCATCCTTCCAGATGATCGCCTCGCCCTGGATCAGGTCGATGACACCCGCGAAGCCGGCCTCTTCCCCAACCGGGAGCTGGATGGCAATCGGGTTGGCGCCGAGGCGATCGCGCATCGACTGCAGGGTGTTCGCGTAGGATGCGCCGGGGCGGTCCATCTTGTTGACGAAGGCGACGCGCGGCACGTTGTAGCGATCAGCCTGGCGCCAGACGGTCTCCGATTGCGGCTCAACGCCCTGCACCGCGTCGAAGACGATAATGCCGCCATCGAGCACGCGCAGGCAGCGCTGGACCTCCGCCGTGAAGTCGATGTGGCCCGGCGTATCGATGATGTTCACAATGTGGTCGCGCCAGGTCGCGGTGACCGCGGCCGACACGATGGTGATGCCGCGCTCGCGCTCCTGCTCCATCCAGTCGGTGACGGTGGTCCCGTCGTCCACCGAGCCAATGCGGTGGGTCCGACCGGTGTAATAAAGCACCCGCTCGGTAGTGGTGGTCTTACCGGCATCAATATGCGCGATGATGCCGATATTTCGGTAGCGTTCCAGCGGATGCTCGCGTGCCATCAGTCCCACCCCTGCCGCATTCGGCAGGCGGCTCCTTCTACCAGCGGTAGTGGGCAAAGGCCCGGTTGGCCTCGGCCATCTTGTGTGTCTCTTCCCGGCGCTTGATGGCGGCGCCGGTGTTGTTGGCGGCGTCCATCAACTCGCCGGCGAGCTTCTCAGCCATCGAGCGGCCGGAGCGGGCGCGGCAGGCGGCCAGGATCCAGCGGTGCGCCAGGGAGATGCGCCGGTCCGGCGCAACTTCCACCGGCACCTGGTAGGTCGCCCCGCCGACGCGCCGCGGCTTGACCTCAAGCACCGGCGAGACGTTCTTGATCGCCGTTTCGAAGACCTCCAGGGGCTCGCGCTTGGCTCGCTCCTGGATGATGTCAAAGGAATCGTATAGAACGCGAGCCGCGGTGCTCTTCTTGCCACGCCGCATCAGGCTATTGACAAACGCCTGCACCATCTGGCTGTTGTAGCGGACGTCCCCAACTACGCCTCGCTTCTCTGCCTTGTTCCTTCGCATCGATCCGCTCCCTCTCACCACAGGCCGGCCGGGCATCTCTGCGCGGCCGCCTTCGATCCCGCGACTTTGGTTAGGCTTCCTTCGGGCGCTTGCCACCGTACTTGGAGCGCCCCTGACGACGACCGTCGACGCCGGTGGTGTCGAGGGTGCCGCGCACAATGTGATAGCGCACGCCCGGGAGGTCCTTGACGCGCCCGCCGCGCACCAGCACCACCGAGTGCTCCTGCAGCGAATGGCCTTCGCCCGGAATGTACGCCGTCACTTCCATCATGTTGGTCAATCGGACGCGGGCCACCTTGCGCAGCGCAGAGTTCGGTTTCTTCGGCGTCTGCGTGCGAACCTGGGTGCACACGCCGCGCTTCTGCGGAGCGCCCTTGGCCACCGGAAGGCGCCGCTGCTTGTTGGCATTGAAGATGTACTGCAGCGCCGGCGCCTTCGTCTTCAGGCGCTTGGTCTTCCGGCCTTTGCGCACCAGTTGGTTGATGGTCGGCACGATCACCCTCCACACGAAGCCGGGGCTCCACTCGCGGGCCCCTGGCCACTAAGCGAGGCCATCGATGTAGCGCGATGGCCTCGGCTAGTCGAAGTCCTATTCAGCTCGGATGGGCTCTTCCCACGCTCCCATCCGTCGGACTAGTTTGGCAACGGATAATTAGTTTACCATGCCCGATAAGCTTCCGTCAAGCTCTGGAACAAGAGCCTGGCTGGCCGAAACCGACCACCGGCGCGCCCTGGGAGATCCACCTTGGCCAGCCGGAACGGGATCGACCTTCCAGGTCCTGCCCAGCTCCCGCTGCCTTGACGGTGCCGCCGCCCGCCTGACCGGCCACGCCCGGCGCCGGACTCCTGGCGGGCCGGGCTTCGAGCCCAGGCCGCCAATTCGCCGGGCTCCCGACCCTACCCGCTCAAGCGCCCGCTGGTCGCTCTCCAGCCGCCTCCGTGGGCGATCCCGGTGGGTTTCCCCCCGGAGCCCCCCCCGGGTCGCGGCATCCTGCGAATTCCGGCCCTACGGGCCAACCCCCTCCAGGCGCCAGAGCCCGAAGCCGGCGGCAGGAGTCTCGGCCCTGTCTCGCCTGGCCGAACTCTGCCGATGGAGTCTGGCCTGGGTTGGGCCAGTCGCTACTGCCCGCCAGCGCTGCCAGGACGGGTTGTGGCCGTGGAGTCGAAGGGAACGCGCCGTGGACTGCCTGATCTGCACGCGTCCGTTGCCATCGCCTGCACGATCTGCCGCGGGCCGGGGCGAGCGTAGCCCGACAGAGTGCGCTTGCACGCCTCCGCCCTTGCCGCCGGCGCGGGCATGAACGCCCGAGGAAAGCCAGGGCCCGGCGGTCGAACTCGCCGGGCCCTGGGGCAGGTCGCGCAATGGGCGAGCCGCAGACTACAGGCTGCCGCGGGGCTCCATGTCCAGCAGACCGAGACCCAGACGCGGCGGGCGGGCCCGCTCTTCCTCCTTGCCAAACTTCATCAACTCACCGCTGTCGGCGATCGCTTCGACCGAAAGGCCCAGGCTCTGCAGCTCCTTGACCAGCACTCGGAAGGAAGCCGGGATGCCGGGCTCCTCGACCGGCTCACCCTTGACGATGGCCTCGTAGGTCTTCACCCGACCCTGAACGTCGTCGGACTTGACCGTGAGCATCTCTTGCAGGGTGTGCGCTGCGCCGTAGGCCTCCAGGGCCCAGACCTCCATCTCGCCGAAGCGCTGACCGCCGAACTGCGCCTTGCCCCCGAGCGGCTGCTGGGTGACCAGCGAGTACGGCCCGGTGGAGCGAGCATGCACCTTGTCCTCGACGAGGTGATGCAGCTTCATCATCAGCACCTTGCCGACGGTGACCGGCTGATCGTAGGCCTCGCCGGATTTCCCGTCAAACAACCGCTGCTTTCCCAGCACAGGCGCCGGGACCCCGGTTCGGGCCATGACCTCCAAGCTGAGCGAGCGCAGCACCTCGGCCTCCACCTGGCCGGGGTCTTGTTCGCCGTTCTCCTGGATCCAGATGCGCAGGCAGGCATCGATCGCGGCGCGGTCGCGGCGCAGGCGCTCCTCGCCGTAGATCTCATCATCTTCGAAGAGCAGCAGTTGCGCTGGATCGTAGCCCCGTTCCTGCAGCCATTGGCGGACGGCTGCCCGCCGGGCGTAGACCGGATCGATCGCGATCTGCTCCGGGTCGAAGCCGCGATCGGCCAGCCAATGTTCAAGGTACACAAGGCGGACTTCGTCTTCGTCGCGGAATGCCTCTTCCTGGTAGTAGCCGGCGGATTTCACCCATTCCCAGGCTTGGCTGGCAACCTGATCCCAGGCTCGATCGACCAGCCAGGCCCGCGCCAGCTCAGCCTCGATTTCTGCTTCGTCGGCGCCGTCAAACACCGGTGTGACGGCGCGGAAGCCCAGGCGGTCGGCAGCCCAGCCGAGATGCGCCTCCAGGATCTGGCCGATGTTCATGCGGCCGGGGACGCCCAGCGGGTTGAGGATCAGGTCAACCGGCGTGCCATCCTCGAGATAGGGCATGTCTTCGATGGGGACCACGCGGGAGATCACTCCCTTATTGCCGTGCCGCCCGGCCATCTTGTCTCCCTCAGTGGCCTTGCGTTTCTGCGCCACCGACACCCGCACCATCTTCTCCACGCCGGGCGGGAGATCACGGTGCTCCTCGCGGGTGAACACCTTGACGTCGACCACCTTGCCGCGTTCGCCGTGGGGCATGCGCAGCGAGGTGTCCTTCACCTCGCGTGCCTTCTCACCGAAGATCGCCCGCAGCAGCTTCTCTTCCGGGGTCAACTCCTTCTCGCCCTTGGGCGTGATCTTGCCCACCAGGATGTCATTCGGCCCGACCTCGGCCCCAACCCGGATGATGCCGTCCTCGTTCAGGTCGCGCAGGGCCTCATCGCCGACATTGGGGATATCGTAGGTGATCTCCTCGGGACCGAGCTTGGTGTCGCGCGCTTCCACCTCGTGCTTCTCGATGTGAACGCTGGTGAATCGGTCTTCCTGTACCAGTCGCTCCGAGATCAGGATGGCATCTTCGTAGTTGCCGCCTTCCCAGGAGAGGAAGGCGCACAGCACATTCTGGCCAAGGGCAAGCTCGCCGCCGGCAGTGGAGGATGAATCGGCGATCACATCGCCCGGCCGAACGCGCTGGCCCTTGATCACTGCTGGGCGCTGGTCAATGCAGGTGCTCTGATTCGATCGGTTGTACTTGCGCAGGTTGAAGATCCGGTGATCGCGCGGCACGCGCACCACGATCTCGCTCCCGGTCACCGATTCGACTTCCCCGGTGACGTCGGAGACCACCACCTGGCCCGAGTCGAGCGCTGCCTGGCGCTCCATCCCGGTCGACACCAGGGGGACCTCAGGTCGGATCAACGGGACGGCCTGAGTCTGCATATTCGAGCCCATCAGCGCCCGATTCGCGTCGTCATGCTCGAGGAAGGGGATCAAGGAGGCGCTCACGCCGACGATCTGCCTGGGCGCCACATCCATGAAGTCGATCTCGGGCGGAGAGGCGAACAGGAACTCACCGTGATGCCGGCAGGAAGCCCGTTGGCGCACAAACTCCCCGGTCTCAGTCAGCGGGGCGTTGGCCTGGGCGATCACCCACTTGTCTTCCTCGTCGGCCGACAGGTACAGCGTCTCGCCGGATACGAAGGGCGGGACGGGCACCGCTCGCCCCAGTTTGGTCAGGGCCTTCACCACCTGCGGCGTGACAGCCTGTCCGTCCTCGGCGATCACGTTGCCGTTCTTCGGGTCCACGATCTGGCCGCGCACCGTCCGGCCGATCAGGCGTTCATCGGCAGGATCGAGTTCGCGGTGAACCTTGCGGTAGGGGGTTTCGATGAAGCCGAAGCGGTTGACCTTGGCATACGAAGCCAGGCGGCCGATCAGGCCGATGTTGGGGCCTTCCGGCGTCTCAATCGGGCAGATGCGGCCATAGTGCGAGTGGTGAACGTCGCGCACATCGAAGCCGGCCCGCTCGCGCCTCAGCCCGCCCGGGCCCAGGGCCGACAGGGTGCGTTTGTGGCGGAGCTCGGCCAGCGGATTCGTCTGGTCCATGAATTGCGAGAGCTGGCTGGAGCCGAAGAACTCGCGAATGGCGGCCACCACCGGCCGGATATTGACCAACGACACCGGCGAGAGCTGTTCCTGATCGCGAATCGACATGCGCTCCAGGATCACCCGCTCCATGCGACGCAGGCCAACGCGCAGCTTGCCCTGAATCAACTCGCCCACCGTCTTCACCCGGCGGTTGCCCAGATGATCGATGTCGTCCGGATTGACCTTGTTGTTGTTGATCTGAATCAAGCGCATGACCAGGCGCACCACGTCCCAGGTGGTCACCCGACGGTGCTCCAACGGCACAATCTCCTGCAGGTCCAGCTTCTGGTTGAGCTTGTAGCGGCCAACCCGCTCCAGGTCATAGCGCCGCTGGTCGAAGAGTTGATCCCGCAGATACTCGCGGGCGTTGTCGAGCGTCGGCGGGTCGCCCGGGCGCATGCGCCGATAGAACTCGATGAGCGCTTCCTCGCCCAGGGTGCGGTGATGCTTGATCTCCCAGGTCGGCTCCTGGCGAATGGTGGTCGCCATGAAGGGGTGATCGGGGTTGTTGTCGACCTGCGAGAAGATCCCGATGAGTTCCTCATCGCTGCCATCGGTGATCGGCGACACATCCAGGCCGTCGTCGACTGCGGACATGGCCCGCAGGAGGATCGACACCGGAACCGTGCGCTTGCGGTTGAACTTGAGCGTGATGTAGTCGCTCTTGCGGGTCTCGAACTCCATCCAGGCGCCGCGGTCGGGAATCAGCTTGGCCGACGCCAGCCGGCGGCCGGTGGCGCGGTCCTCCGGCGCCTCGAAGTACACGCCGGGCGAACGGATCAGCTGGGAGACCACCACCCGCTCGGTGCCGTTGATGATGAAGGTTCCCTTCTCGGTCATCAGCGGGAAGTCGCCCAGGAACAGGTCCTGCTTGATGGGCTCAGAGACCTCCGGGCCGGCGAGCAACACCGACACATACAGCGGCGCGGCGAAGGTCAGGTCGCGTTCGACGCACTCTGCAATATCGTGCTTGGGGTCCTCGAACCAATACTTGAGTTTGAACTCGCGCGCTTCGCGCGACTTGCCGGGGAAGAACAGCTTCATGCCCCCGTTGTACGACTCGATTGGCGAGATCTCGTCGAACAACTCCGCCAGCCCTTCCCGCATCAGCCACTCGAACGACTCGAGTTGGACGTCAATCAACGTCGGCAGGGCATACGCGTCACGCGTGCGCGAGTACCACTTCTGACCGGTGGGGGCCATAGATTGCTCCTGTTTGCGTCCTCGCCGTGCGACGAGGCAAGACAAGAAAAGGCGGGCGACCGATGCGGCACCTCTCGGTCCCTCACGGGCCGCCGCATACCGGTTTGCCCGGCGCCAGCTTGGAATTGCGACTGGTTAATGTACCACGCAGCTGAATTGAAGTCAATATGGAGGGGAGCACCGCCTACCCCGCCCCGGCATACAGCCGCTGGTAGATGGCGTAGACCTCCTGAATAGAACGGATGTACTGCTGGGGCTGGGTCAGGCGCACGATCTCCAGAAAGAGGTCCGGATCGTCGGGCGCCGCTTCCACCCAGATGTCGGCATTCCCAGGGCCGGCGTTGTAGGCGGCCAGGGCGGCGTACGTGTCCCCCTCGTAGCGCACCAACTGGCGGGAGAGGTAGTAGGTGCCAAAGCGCACGCTCACCAACGGCCGGTACAGATCGTCCTGGGTGTAGTCCGGGGGCCAGGCAAGCTGGTCGGCGATGTTCTGGCCAGTGCTCGGGATGACCTGCGCCAAGCCGCGTGCCGCGGCATACGAAGTGGCGAACCCTTCAAACAGGCTCTCCTGCCGCACCAACGAGAGCAGCAGTGTCCCATCGATGCCGTAGGCGGCGGCCTCCGGCAGGATCAGGTCACCAAAGTAAGGGCCGAAGCGAATACGGTTGAAATAGGCCGGCGCATTCATTGTGCCGGCGTCGTCCATGCCTGCCAGATCGAGGATCTGGCGAGCGGCGAAGATCGCCGGCTGATACAGCCCGAGGTCGAGCATCGTATGCATCAGGCGGTACAGCCCCTCGGCATCGTTCTCCAGCGAACTGCGCAGCGAGTTGAACTCCTGCTTGGCCAGCCCATACTGCCCAAGCTCCCAGAACTCCAACCCACGGATCAAGCGCGGATCGGCGGCGAGCAAGGGCGTGAGCTCCGTGAGCGGCTCGGGACTCTCCACGGTGAAGGTCCGGCGTAGCCAGGCCTCGGCCTCGGCACGCTCACCTTCGCTGTCCACGGTGTACGATGGAACGCCCTGCGCCTGGAATGGCAAACGGCCGGCCAGGACATCGGCGGCGCGCACGGAGTAGTACCCCGTCGGGTCGGCGGCGGCGGCCGACTCCCAAGCCTGGCGGGCGGCATCCTGCGCACCTTGCGCAGCGTAGGTCTTGCCGATCCAGAACAGGGCGCGGGCGCGCTCGCCGCTGTCGGCCGCCAGGCTCTCGGCCAGCTCGAAGGCCGAACGAGCGCCAGCCTGGTCACCGGCCCGATAGCGAGAAATGCCGGCCAGGAAGGCGCCGTCGCGTGCCTCGATCGTCCCCGGGTACTCTGCCGGCAGACGCAGCCAAAGCTCTGCGGCAAGCGCCAGGTCATCGACCCGCTCGGCCGTGCGTGCGGCCAGGAAGAGCGCCTCCGGCGCTTTGGGATCTTGGGGCAGCGCCGCAGCATAGGCCAGGAAGGTGTCAATCGCCGCACGATACATGCCCAGGTAGGCCCATTCGGTGCGGGCCTTCTCGAGCATCGCCGGCCCCCAGAGTGCGTCCCCGGGGTACCCATCCACCACACGGTTGAAGTCCGCCAGCGCACCGTTGGCCTCTCCCAGCACGCGGCGAGTCAGCCCTCGATAGTAGTACCCCTGGGGTGAGCCTGCGCCGGCCAGCGCCCGGTCGAGTGCACGCAGCGCCGGCTCATGCGCGCCCGCGTTGTAGTCGACGATCCCGCGTTGCAGTTCATCCACCTCGATCCCCGCCTCGACCAGCCGGACCAATCCGCTGTAGCTGTCGTACGCGCCCGGGTGGTTGTCGAGTGACTGTTGATAGCGGGCATAGGCGGCCGCGGGATCGCCCTGATTCTCCAGCGCCACCCCGCTCAGGAACAGCAGCGTGGCACGAGTTGCGTCATCGGTTGCGATCTGCAACAGGGCATCGAAGTGCTGCAGCGCCGCGACGGGGTCCCCGGCCTCCAGGTAGGCCTGGCCGATCTTGATATCGAGCGCCATCGGGCCAGCCAGGCTGCCCGCCTCGCGGGCTGCTCGGTAGTGGACTTGGGCATCGGCCGGCCGCGCCACCTGGCGCAAGAGATCACCAATGTGCTCCTCGACGTGCGCATCAATCCGACCTGGACGAAGCTCCCCGTAGCGCTCGTAGTCCGAGATCGCCTCGTTCGTCAGCCCGGCCCGCTCCTCGGCCGATCCCTTCAGGTAGTGGGCCTGCGGCAACCGGGAATGGTCCGGGTAGGTGGTCAGGAAGGCGTTGAAGGCTTCGATTGCCTCCCACACACGGCCGCTCTCGAGCAGGGTACGGGCGTAGCCGAAGGAGGCGCGCGCAGCCTGATCCGCTTCCGAAGCGTTCAAGCGAGCGGCGCTGTATTCCTCGAAGGCGCGATCCCAATCGCCATAGAACAACGCCTGATCGGCCGCCTGCAGGCGCATCTGCGGCGCGGGCGTTGGCGTCGGGGTCGCCGTGGGAGGGATCGTCGCAGTGGGCGATACGGTCGGCGTGGCGCTGGGTGGCGGGAGCGTCGGCGTGCCGCAACCTGCGACAGCGATCAGGAGCACGCTCAACGCCACGCTGAGGGAGGCGGTCCAAGGCTTCATGCGGGCATGATAAAGGGAGTCGGGGGGCGGCGTCAAACCGGGCCAATCGCCCCCGCCCGGGGGCGAGGCCGGGTGGAGCCCTCCGGCAAAGCTGCGCGGGCAGGAGCCGACGCGCCCTGCGCGGAGCGGTGTTAGACTATGCCATCTGGCCGGGGCCTTGCCTCGGCGTGTGCTTGGCCCCACCGCTGCCCCTGGCAGCGGATTCTTGCGCCGGGGGCAATACGGGACGACGGCTGTGGACATCCTGCTGACGGGATCGATCGCCTACGACTACCTGATGACCTTCCCCGGCTACTTCCGGGAACACATCCTGCCCGACGAGTTGGATCGAATCAGCCTGTCGTTCCTGGTCGACAGCATGATCCGGCGCCGCGGCGGCATCGCCGCCAACATCGCCGTGACCCTGGCACAGCTCGGGGAGCGGCCTGGCGTGATGGCGACGGTCGGCGAGGACTTCGGCGAGTACCGCGCCTGGCTCGAGGAAAAGGGAGTCGATACCACCTACATCCGCGCCATCGACGGTCTGTTCACGGCCTCGTTCTTCGTCACCACCGATCGCGCCAACGCACAGATTGCCACCTTCTATAGCGGGGGTATGGCCAGGGCCTCGAGCTTGCGTCTGGCGGACCTGCCCAGTCGCCCGAAGCTGGTGATGATCTCCGCCAACGACCCGGAGGCCATGTCGGGCTACGTTGACGAATGCCACGAACTCGGCCTGGCCTACATCTACGACCCGAGTCAGCAGGTGGTGCGGTTGGACGCCGAAGCGCTGGTCACTGGCGTGACTGGATCGCTGGCCGTCTTCGGCAACGACTACGAATTCCGGCTGATCCAGGAGAAGACCGGCCTGTCCCTGGAGCAGATCGATGCGCTGGCGGGATTTGTGGTCATCACGCGCGGCGAGCGGGGGGTGGACATTCTGGCGGACGGCCGCAAACTGCACGTGGCAGCGGTGGCGCCGCGGACCATTGCCGATCCGACCGGAGTCGGTGATGCCTTTCGCGGCGGCTTCCTCAAAGGCTTCCTGCACGACCTGCCGCTGGACGCTTGCGCCCGGGTTGGCGCACTGGCCGCCACCTACTGCCTGGAGCACCCGGGCTCCCAGGGTCACACCTTCGACCTGGGCATCTTCGCCGCGCGCTACCGCCAGGTTTTCGGCGAAGCGTTGGATTTGTCGTAGGCAGCTCCGGGGCACCGGCTGAGGCCGTCCCCGACCCGAGGAGGGACAACGGATGGGAACGTCGCACGATGTCAAGGATCTGAAGCTGGCCGAGGGCGGCCGCAGGCGAATCGCCTGGGCCGAGGAGGAGATGCCGGTGCTGCGCCAGATCCGCGAGCGCTTCGCCAAGGAGCGCCCGCTCAAGGGCCTGCGCATCTCCGCCTGCCTGCACGTCACCACCGAGACCGCCGGCCTGATGCGCACGCTGCAAGCCGGCGGCGGCGACCTGGTGCTGACCGCCAGCAACCCGCTCTCGACGCAGGACGACGCCGCAGCTTCTCTGGTGCACCACGACGAGATTCCGGTCTATGCCATCAAGGGCGAAGACACCCGGACCTACTACCAGCATATCCACGCCGCCCTCGACCACAAGCCTCACCTGACGATGGATGACGGCGCTGACCTGGTGAGCAGCCTGCATAAGGATCGACGCGACCTGCTGCCCGAAGTGCGTGGCGGCACGGAGGAGACGACCACCGGCGTGATCCGCCTGCGGGCGATGGCCGCCGACGGCGCGCTGGCCTACCCGGTGATCGCCGTCAACGACGCCATGACCAAGCACTTCTTCGACAACCGCTACGGCACCGGTCAGTCCACCATCGACGGCATCGTGCGCGCCACCAACGTGCTGCTGGCCGGCAAGACCTTCGTCGTCGCCGGGTACGGCTGGTGCGGCCGCGGCCTGGCGAGCCGGGCGCGCGGGCTGGGGGCGAACGTGATCGTGACAGAAATTGAACCGCTGGCGGCGCTGGAAGCGGTGATGGATGGCTACCGGGTGATGCCGATGGCGCAGGCAGCTGCATTGGGCAACATCTTCTGCACTGTGACCGGCGACATCAACGTGCTCGACCGGCAGCACTTCGAGGCGATGAAAGACGGCGCCATCGTCGCCAACTCCGGGCATTTCAATGTCGAGATCAACATCCCGGCCCTCGAGGCAATGGCCAGCGAGCGGCAGCAGGTTCGGCCGTTCGTCGAGCAGTTCCGCCTGGCTGACGGCCGGCGGATCAACCTGCTCGCCGACGGGCGCCTGGTCAACCTGGCGGCAGCCGAGGGTCACCCGGCCAGCGTGATGGACATGTCTTTCGCCAACCAGGCGCTGGCGCTCGAGTACATGGTGCAGCACTCCAGCGAGTTGGAGAACAAGGTCTACACCGTTCCCGAGGCCATCGATCGCGAGATCGCTCGCCTCAAGCTCGAAGCGATGAACGTGGCCATCGACACGCTGACCAGCGAGCAGCAGAAGTACTTGAGCTCATGGGAGGAAGGCACCTAGCCCCACGCGCAGGGCGCGGCTGCGGCCCGGGGCGACCCGGCCATTGCGGGGATGCTCGGGCCGCTTGTCTTTGGGATGCAGCTACTCGCTGCCCGGGATCGCAGTGGGCTCGGGAGTCGGCGTGGCGCGTTCGACAATCACGAACACGAAGATGGCATCCCCAAAGAGCGAACCGTCGGGCGCCTTGGCCTGCCAGCGACTGGCATACTCACCGGGAGTGCCCGGGGCTCCGAGCACGACCTGCAGCGTCGCCAGCTCGCCGGCGCGCGCCGGATACAGTGCAACTTCGGCCGGCGCGCTGAACTCACTCTCCCCAAGCGGCACCAGCCGGTAGGCGGCGCTCCAGTTGCAGGTGCCGGTGTTGCGCACCGACCAGCGCTTGTCCAGCCGCTCGCCTGGGCTGGCGAGCGTGCCATCCGGGATGGTCAGATCCTCGACGAAGGCGGCTTCGTTGGTACAGACGGGCGTCGGCGGCGGAAGGCTGGTCTGATCCGGCTGCGCGGCAAGCGTGGCCGGCGCCACGGGGGGTGGCGTCCAGCCGGCCAGGATGGGAGACTGCTGCGGGCGCGCACACCCTCCGATCCAGACAGCCCATCCCACCGCAAGCCAAGCTGTATGCCTGCTGCGCATGCAATCATTATAGACCGTGGATCCGGCCCGCCCAGCCGGCGCCCGGCCTGGACCTGGCTGCGAGCTTTTCGCCGCTAGGCGGCCTGCGGCACCTCCTCCGAGGCGGGCTCCTCCAGCGTGGGCGCGGCGGCGTGAACGCCGGCCAGGATCTGTTCCTCGATCTCGAGCGCCAGATCCGGCGCGGCCTTGAGCGCTTGCCGGGCGTTCTCCCGTCCCTGCCCGATGCGCTGCTCACCGTAGGTGTAGAACGACCCCCGCTTCTCCACCACCCCCAGCGCTACCCCCAGGTCCAGCACATCCCCTTCCTTCGAGATCCCC
>Ga0105100_10001423_pt1 | contig 14053 bp, 11 predicted proteins | sample PPLLak12cMay2015_2_FD_87033 | JGI IMG/M metagenome (GOLD analysis project Ga0105100, IMG submission 87033) | Freshwater sediment microbial communities from Prairie Pothole Lake near Jamestown, North Dakota, USA - PPLs Lake P8 Core (1) Depth... | ecosystem: Environmental > Aquatic > Freshwater >...
ACGGTCATTCATTGCCGGGTTTTTGATGGAACCGTAAAAAGCGGGGATGTCATCCGCCTGATGTCTAATCAGGCAACCTATAAAGTCGAAGAGGTTGGCCGATTCCTGCTCTCCAGAGAAAAACGTGACAAGTTCTCTGCGGGAGAGGTGGGTTATATCTTTGCAGGGGTTAAGACTGTTTCGGACGTGCACATCGGCGACACGATTACACTCGACAGCCGACCCTGCGACAAGCCCCTGCCCGGCTTTAAAGAATTCAAGCCCGTGGTATTCTCTTCCATCTATCCGATCGCTCCGGAGGACTATGGGGACTTGGTCGTTGCCCTTGAAAAATATAAGCTGAATGACGCAGCCCTTGTCTATCAAAAAGATTCGTCCGTGGCCCTGGGCCATGGCTTTCATTGCGGATTTCTGGGCCTTTTGCATCTCGAAATCGTCCAGGAAAGGCTCGAGCGTGAATACGATTTGTCCATCATCCTGTCCGTTCCCAGCGTTCGCTACCGGTTCACACTGAAAGACGGAAGCACCGTGTTTGTTGACAATCCCGCTCATTACCCGGATCCTAATGACATCGAAAAAGGAGAAGAGCCCTTCATTCGCGCCACCCTGCTGATGCCCGAAAAATATTTGGGCTCCGTGATCAAACTCTGCCTGGAAAGGAGGGGTGAAAACTCGAAACTGAACTATCTGGGCCCGGGCCGCGTGGAGTTGACTTACGAGATGCCCCTGGCCGACGTGATTTATGATTTTTACGATCGGTTCAAATCCATCACTCAGGGATACGGGTCCTTTGATTACGATGTCCTTGACTACAGAGAAAGTACCCTGGTCCTGGTAGACATCCTGGTCAACGGCGAGAAGGTCGATGCTTTGTCGCAAATCGTCAACCGAGATCAAGCCCGCCCCCGTGCCCTGCGGGCGTGCGAAAAATTAAAGGAAGAAATTCCCCGGCAGATGTTTAAAATAGCGATTCAAGGGGCCATCGGAGGGGAAATCATTTCCCGTACCACGATCTCCCCTTTTCGCAAAGATGTGACAGCAAAGTGCTACGGGGGTGATATCACCCGTAAGCGGAAACTTCTGGAGAAACAAAAGAAGGGTAAAAAGAGGATGAAAACCATTGGATCGGTCTCCATTCCCCAGAGCGCCTTTCTCGCTGTGTTGAAAACGGACACGGATGACTGAAGGCATAGGGCATGGCGCATAGCGTAGAGATTCTCTAATCCAGCATTTCCGGGTTGATGGTTTTTGGTTTGAGCCTTTCAACCCAAGAAACCCAAGTAACCCAATGAACTCGGAACAAACTTCCGGCCTCTACATTCACATTCCTTTTTGCTTGAGCAAATGTCCTTATTGCGACTTCTATTCGTCAATCTCCCTCTCTCCCCTTCCCCACTTTCTGGATGCCCTCTTCAAAGAAATGGCGATGGTCCGAAATGACTTCAACTCCTTTGACACGGTTTACATTGGCGGTGGAACCCCCTCTCTTCTCACGCCCCAACAATTGGAAAACATTCTGGTAAAAATACGGCAAAACTTTAACCTGATAGGGAATACCGAAATAACCATAGAAACCAACCCGGCTGACCTCAACCAATCTTCTCTTGAATCGATGCGCGAGATCGGAATCAATCGAGTCAATATCGGGGTCCAATCTTTTGATCAAGAAGTGCTGGGTTTTCTGGGAAGAAGGCATTCTGTACAACAAGCCATTCTAGCCATTGAAGCCTCAAGAAAAGCAGGGTTTCATAACATCGGGCTGGATTTGATTTACGGCACCCCGGGACAGACAATAGAATCATGGAGCAATACTCTCGAGCAGGCTGTTGCCTTTGCCCCGGAGCATCTCTCCTGTTACCAATTGACTCTCGAAGCCACAACTCCTTTGGGGAAGAAACTCCAAGCGGGAGAGTTTTCCATTCCCGGAGAAGAATTGCAGTACGAATTCTTTATGAGGACGTCTCAATTCCTGCAAGAGGCCGGATATATTCATTACGAGGTATCGAACTTCAAAAAGGGGACCGATTTAGCCTCCCGGCACAATCAAAAATACTGGGACCACTCCCCTTACCTCGGCCTGGGTCCTGCGGCTCATTCCTTCCAGAGCATTCGTCGATGGTGGAACCATCGCTCCGTTGATCAATATATCGCTACGGTCAACGCGGGGGATCTTCCCGTTGAAGAAACAGAAATCCTCACCATGGAGCAACTCCGGCTGGAGGCACTCTACCTTGGTCTCCGGACGAAAAGGGGAATTAACTTCGAGGATTTTAAGAACCGGTATCAATACGACCTCTTCACCGAAAAAAAGAAAATGCTGGGTAAACTCCAGGAAGAGGGATTCATCCGCATCCAGGATGGGAATCTCTGCCCTACCCCAACCGGCCTCGCAGTCGCCGACAGCCTATCGCAGATTTAGGGAATACAGTATTTTTTTGAACGGGTTGCCCGATTTCATTTGCATTATCTGTATTGGTGTGTTATATAAATTCCGTTCTCGTGTTTTCAATTTATTCCCGCCTCAATTACCTCCAATTGATTACGCGTAAACAGTTCCACAAATAAAACCCAATAGTTGAAAGGAAAATTATGCAAACAGAGAAGTTTGATGCTCTGGCAATCTCTAAAGAATTGCGCAGAGCCGTTCAGGATGTAGGTTATGAAGCCATGACTCCCATTCAGGCAAAGGCTATCCCTCTGATCCTTCAGGGGAAAGATATTATCGGACAGGCACAGACAGGGACAGGAAAAACGCTCGCTTTCGGCCTTCCTCTGCTGAATTCGATACAACCTTCCGACAGGAAAACCCAGGCAATCGTTCTATGTCCCACCCGTGAACTGGCAGTCCAGGTGGCAGAGGAGCTTAAGAGAGTTCTCATCCACAAGAGAGAAATTAAGGTACTGCCTATCTACGGAGGCCAGCCGATAGACCGGCAGATACATGGACTCAGGGCCGGTGCCCATGTCATCATTGGAACGCCCGGTCGCACCATAGACCATATCAACAGGGGTACTTTGAAACTCGATAAAGTGAAGACCGTTGTCCTGGACGAGGCAGACAAGATGCTCGATATGGGATTTGTTGATGATGTGGAGAAGATCCTTCGGAGGATCCCCGCAGAAAGGCAGACTCTGCTCTTTTCTGCGACCATGCCCAAACCGATCCTCGACCTGACCCGGAAATATCAGCGGGAGCCGGAGTTTGTCAACGTGGTCCAGAAACAATTGACCGTCCCTCATGTGGAGCAGTATTACCTGGGAGTCAAAGAAGGCATCAAGCTGGATGTCCTATGTCGCCTCATCGATCTGCACAGCTTAAAGTCTTCCCTCGTTTTCTGCAACAGGAAAAGGAGCGTGGACGAAGTGGTCAGGAAGCTTGGGGCAAGGGGGTATCTTGCTCAAGGTCTCCATGGAGACATGACCCAGCCTCAGAGAGGGCGTGCCATGGACAGGTTTAAGAGGAATATCTCCGAGATCCTCGTGGCTACGGACGTCGCAGCAAGAGGCATCAACGTGCAGGACATCCAGGCTGTTTTTAATTACGACCTTCCCCTGGATAAAGAATACTATGTTCACCGAATCGGCAGGACTGCGCGTGCCGGGAAGAAGGGGCATGCTTTTTCCTTCGTCGTGGGGAGAGAAATCGGAAAGCTCCGGGCAATCGAAGCCTATGCTGCGACAAAAATCGCCTCCCTCCCTGTCCCTTCCATTGCGAATGCGGATAAGGTAAGAACCATCCCTGCTCAAAAGGGCAAAGATATGGGTCGATACAGGCAACGCCAAACGATATACACGTGATGTGGGGCGGCTCCAATTAAAAGCGTTCTTTCTTGCTCTCAGAACAAAAAAGGGAGTTTACCTTGAAGAGTTCAAGAAATAGTATGATCGAGATCTCTTCGCCGAAAAAAAAGAAAATGTTGGACAAACTAATGGAAGAAGGATTCATCTCCGTCTAGAAGGGCGATCTCTACCCTACCCCCACCGGCCTCGCCGTCGGCGAAAAGCCTTTCGTTGATCTAGATTCTCCCGAAGTAATCGTATACATTGCTCTTCCTCTGGGCAGCCTCACTCTTTCCAAAGAACTAAGCAGAATATGCAGAGCCTTCGGAACTTCACTTTTTAAAAAGGAGACAGAATTATTGTGTTCCTTGGTGTCCTTTCTGACTGGCAGTTTTAAGAGACATTTTTGCCTGGCTGGCAATATCAAATATAGTGTTTACTTCTTCCTATAATGTCGTTTTCACATTTTTATTTCATACTACAGAATTTTGAACGCAAATCAATAAGCTTTATGTCACCCTATACCAATGATCTCCTGAAACCCAATATAACAGGAATGTTGAAGTGCAAAAATTGTCATTAGTTCAAAATTTCGTCCCATCCCCCCGATATTGAATTAGTAGATAATTCCAAAAATCCTTCATCGAATCCAGGTGTTACAGATTTTTCGATAGGTGGCACCTTATTTGCTTGAATTCAGAAGACAGGCGGCTTGATTTTTACAAAGCGCTCAAGCGATTTGGAAAAAGGTGAAAAAGAAGGCTGAGGATATGAAACTAAAAGAAGGAGGTGAGATGTGGTTGAAAAGGAGAAGGGAATGGAGTAGAGAGGCAGGAGTCACTCACAATGTATGGCAATTAACCGGAAAATAGAAAAGGAGAATTCTACCAGGTTTCGCTGTGAGCACGGTGGACCCTAAGTTCATCATCTCCCCATTTTTAAGGAGGAAATAGATATGAAAAGAACGTGGTGGTTAATTTTGTTGGTTTTGGCGTTGTCGGTTGGGTGCACTCAGGTTAGGTCACACGAAGTATACCCGATAAAAGAAAACATCTATCTCATGAGTTTTGTTTATAGCTCTCCGACATGGTCGAACGAGAACGGAATCAATTTGTTAATGGATCGAAAAGCGACTGAGTTTTGTCCTGGGTATCACAAAGTTTGTGATTTTTACGGATTGAAACAAGGGCAATTGAAAGCAAGATTTTGGGGCTTCGAATGTCCTTCCAAAAAGGTAAGTAGTTCAAACGAGTATAAATAAATAAAAACTTCCTTTGCCACAGGAGGGCGATCTTACAAATGCCTTGATTACAACACTTACTCAAAAAAAAGTAATCATTGACAAAATGGGAAAAAGGCAGGGCCGAAATGGCTCTGCCTTTGTTTTATCTAATGCCTCTCTCAATCTTGGTTTGTATTCGTAATCATCAATATTCAGGATTGTCTCGCACTGAAGATAGGTTGCCGCTCTAAATCTTTTCCACCTGACCGCCTCTCCCCTTTTCCGGAAAGCCTTATGCTCATAATGCGATTCAGCCTCCATCGGGGAGAAGGAAGAGTGGAAATCTTCAACGGTCACAGATAAGTACTACTCTCCTGACAGTGTAACGTCAGATAAGGTTATTGTAGTATTTATTTACTTTCTTGCAGTTGCGGATGCGACACCCCGGTAGATGTTGCTGGCGGTGGGAGGGCACTCATCAATACAAAAATCAGCCGCGCCTTCTTTTGAGGCACACTGACCCACAGCGATGGTGAAAGCCTTTTTCTGCGTGGGAATCTTTGGGTGTTGGCCGACGAGAAAGGAAAGCCGATCTGACAAGATCCCCTTTTCGTTGAGCCGTTCGAGGGCAAAAATAAAATTACCCATGCAGGTGCAGCAGGCTCCTTCTGCGCTGATGGAACAGGGAAATCTTTTCGAGTAATGCGTAGGAGGGCTGAACCGCTCTATCTCAGAGGGGCGGTTTAGGGATTGAATCCTAATCTCCTTCAAATCACAAGTTCCAAGACCGGCATCGGAACTGTAGGCGATATGACGAATGTCTCGAGGTTTGTATCCAAGGGTATCTGCAACAAAACTATCAACCTCCACCGGGTTGGTTCCCAGAATCATTCGATCCATCACCACAGGATCATGACCGCTCTCGGAATGTAGATCTCCCTGAAGGCCATCGACGATAATCAAATGGGGGATGAGAACACTGTTCAACTGGGCGATAGCTTTGTGTAGATTAACACCATGGAATGCGGTCTTCATCGATCTGGAAAGGATTCCTTTGAGATTCTTAAGACTGCAGGTAATCAGGGTCTCATTGTGGGCCTTCATGAGCGGGACATTGATGAAAAAGTCGCATTCAAGAACGGTCCGGGCAATGTCCAGACTTTTAAAAGGGCCTTCCATGCGGACCGGCTTCTTGACGAATTCATCCCTTTCGAGATCGACCAAGTTCAGTCCATAGCGAGACGCCATATCCCTGTAACCACAATACTCAAATGCCTTCGTGGCGCTGTATCCCATGCCGCTGCCATCCCCAACGGTAATGCGATGAACGCCTCTCTCTTTCAGAATTCCCACCAGAGCGTCTACGACTCGGGGATCCGTATTAATCCCGACCCAGTTCTGACGGGAGACCAAGAGATTTGGCTTTATCATAACCCGATCATCCGGACGGAGCCGATCCATCGCACCCGTTTTTTCCAAGAGTTGCCGGACCATACGCTCAACCTGATTCCCATATATGACAAAAACTTCACCCATAGTTTATCTCTCTGTTAAGAGGTCTCATGCGCAATCATATCATGCGACACCTCATGATTCCACCTCTGCCTGGGTGCGATCACCGGCCGCAATGAGACAGGCTTTAAAAAGTCATTTTGGACAGGCTGCTCAAAAATGCCTAGATGCAGGTTGAGTCTTCGAAATCCCGTTTACGGGGACTCCCGAGATTCTTTGTAGGGAACGGTTTCAAACCGTTTCCTATGACCGTGCGCCGCAATAAGCCCGCCTGCGCTTGACACGGGGAACGCTAAGAGTGCGAGTGCCGTTGCGACGGGTGAGGAACAACTCTTGCCACGCCCCGAGAAGGTGAGCGTGCCGGATGGGAGTAGATGGGCGTTTTTCAGCTGCCTGCAAGCATTACCACTTCTTGAATATAAGGATGCTTGCCCCCACGATCATTAAGAATCCAACAATCGTGTTCCACTTTAGATCTTCTCTAAGATAGAAAACAGAGAAAACACAGAAAATCGTCAAGGTGATGACTTCCTGAATTGTTTTCAATTCTGCCGCTGAAAACTCTCGATGCCCGATCCGGTTCGCCGGCACCTGAAAACAGTACTCGACAAAGGCGATCAGCCAACTGATCAGGATGACTTTGTAAAGCGCGGTCTGTTTGAATTTGAGATGCCCATACCAGGCAAAGGTCATAAAAACATTGGACATGGTTAATAAAATCACTGTCTTCATTCAATTCCCTCTCGCTATTTTTTACTGACCTTTGACTCCGATGCTGCAAAATATGTGCCGCATGAATCCGGGCAAGCCACTCGTAAAGGTTTTGATGCGAAAACCACTATTTGAAGACTTGGAAGATGGGCTTGTCCGGGTTCATTGCTGCAACGACCTGGCTAACTTCTTGTCAGTTGGCGATATTTGATCCGGTGGGGCTGGTCCGCCGCGGCTCCAAGGCGGCTCTTCCGATCCGCTTCATACTCCGAATAACTTCCTTCGAACCAGACAACGGTGCTCTCGCCCTCAAACGCCAGGATATGAGTGGCGATCCGGTCGAGGAACCAGCGGTCATGGCTGATCACCACGACCGAGCCGGCAAAATTTTCGATCGCCTGTTCCAGTGCTCTCAGGGTATTTACATCCAGGTCATTCGTCGGCTCATCCAGAAGAAGGACGTTGGCTCCTTCCTTGAGCATCCGTGAGAGGTGTACGCGGTTTCGCTCTCCTCCTGAGAGGATTCCAACCTTCTTCTGCTGATCGGTCCCCGAAAAATTGAAGCGGGCCACATAGGCGCGCGAATTGACCTGTCTGCTACCAAGCTGGATTGTATCCTGTTTTTCCGAGATCGCCTCCCAGATGGTCTGATTCGGATCGAGGACATCCCGACTCTGGTCGACGTAAGCCATTTTGACTGTCTCGCCTGTTCGTATTCTTCCCGAATCAGGCTTTTCCTGCCCTGTAATCAATCGGAAGAGCGTGGTTTTGCCAGCCCCGTTCGGACCAATCACCCCAACGATTCCACCCGGAGGGAGCGAAAAGGAGAGATTCTCCATCAGAATTCGGTCCCCGTAAGACTTGGTGACATCGCTGGTTTCGATCACGACGCCTCCGAGCCGCGGCCCGGGAGGAATATAGATCTCGAGCTCTTTGGCCACCTTTTCACTCTCTTTCTCAAGGAGGGCTTCATAGGAGGAGATTCGGGCTTTCGATTTCGCGTGTCTGCCTTTCGGCGACATCCGGATCCATTCGAGCTCCCGTTGCAGCGTTTTCTGACGCTCGCTCTCCGTCTTTTCCTCCTGGCTGAGGCGGTTCTCTTTCTGCTCAAGCCATGAAGAATAGTTTCCTTTCCAGGGAATGCCTTCTCCCCGGTCGAGTTCCAAAATCCATCCGGCCACATTATCGAGAAAGTAGCGGTCGTGGGTGACGGCAATGACCGTTCCGAGATACCGCTGCAAATGCTGTTCAAGCCAGGCGACTGTTTCCGTATCGAGATGGTTGGTCGGCTCATCCAGGAGCAGAATATCTGGTTTTTGGAGAAGAAGCCGGCAGAGCGCCACGCGTCTCCTCTCTCCACCCGAGAGGACAGTCACCGGCGTTTCTCCCGGAGGGCAGCGGAGGGCATCCATCGCCATTTCGAGGCGTGAATCAAGATCCCATGCGTCGAGGGCATCGAGCTTTTCCTGCACTTTGCCCTGCTGCTCGATGAGACGATTCATCTCCTCCTCAGACATGGGCTCTGAAAACTTTTCGCTGATCCGGTTGAACTCATTCAAAAGATGAACCGTCTCATGAACCCCTTCCTCTACCACCTCCCGCACGGTCTTGCTCTTGTCGAGGTCCGGTTCTTGTTCGAGAAAACCGATGGTATGGCCCGGAGTCAGGAGGGTCTGTCCATTAAATTCCTTATCGACACCGGCCATGATGCGTAACAAAGAGCTCTTGCCGGAGCCGTTCAGCCCGATGACACCAATCTTGGCTCCGTAAAAATACGAGAGCGAGATATCCTTCAAGATCGGTCTCTTCTCGTGATACTTGCTGAGTCTGATCATGGAGTAAATAATTTTCTGCGACTCATTTGCCATCTCGTTCCCAATCCTCCTGTTCTTCTTTGGGCATTCTCAGCGATCACCGGAAAAACTGAAGTTTAAGTTATCTTATGCCTTAATTCATCAATCAAGTCAAAGCACGATGCTCCATACGATTCTTCTAAGGGGAATTCAGGGGGAAAATAACAGAAGAGGAGTAGGCGGAAATCCTTTAAGCGGAGGCAAGCCATTTTCTGATACTCTTTTCTTCATCTGCCCATGTTTTGCCAAGGCGTTTCTCAAGAAATGTTGCATAGAGGCTGTCGAAAAGCTGTAGGCCTTCCTCAAGAAGAGACATGCGTTCATAGAAGGCGGCTTCTTTTTCATCCGCCTCATCAACGGTGTTATCCTTTTCGATCTGAATCGAGGGGGATTTGAAGGAAGAAAAGTGAAACATCAGAGATCGCAGGGTCATCTTCCACTGGTTTTCTTCCTTTTCGAAGGTGAGGGTTGCTTCGGTGATTTGCTTTCCACTTTTCAGAGCAGCGCGTACCTCGCTGAATTCTTCCTGTGAACCGACGACGCTTACTTTCTGGACACTCCCCTCCCCTCCCCCAAGAAGCACCAGACGATCATTCAGATAAGCGACGAAGGTCTCTCCCTCCCCGCCGGGCCCGGCCTGGTTGATGGAATATTCCGAAGTCTGGTGGGTCGTCTGGTAGGTCAGCCACAGGAGGAAATCCCAGCCCAGCCACTGGTTGTCCTGTATCAAGTTTAGGGCATCGCCGGTGGTCGCCCGGTTTGCTTTCAGGAGGATGGGTCTCACCTTGTCTTTCAGCACCCGCTCGGCCCTTGAAAAAGGATGAAGCATCAGCAGCCTCAGCCCATCAAAACTATTTTTGAAATGGTTTTCGAATAGCTCAATCGACTTTGAACTCAAGCTCGCAAAAGTAACCAATCCTGACCGGGTGTCCCACACGGCGTCGTATGTGGAAGGCACTGGAAGCGTTTTCGCATACAATGCAGCAAGCACGGCCTGGCTCAACTCCTCTCTTTTCTGTTTGGGAACCCGGCGCATGCCCGGGTGGGCCGCAAGAAACTCGCTTTCCGCTTTTTTCAGGTAGGTTCTAAAGATGATAGACGGAACCCGTCTCTGGTCCCGGCGCAGGGTGAATGCAAGATAATGATCCCGCCAGAAAGCCCTCGGAGTGTTGAAGCTGTTTCCGCTCGAGTCATCCAGATGGACCCAGCCGGAGGAGGCCCGGTCTATTGTTTGGTCGATGGACCTGAAACCATTTTTGGCAAGGCGAGCGGAGACCCATTGATAAATATCTTCCTTCGGCTGATCCCCGACAACTCTGAACTGGCAGAGACTGACGGTATTAAAGAGAATTCCCATAACTCCCCCCCTGTATCATGAAAGACGCAGTCGGCCTTTGACGGTCAGACATTGAAAAGAAAATTGATGATGTCTCCGTCTTCGACAACGTAGTCCCTGCCCTTCTGCATATATCTCCCCACTTCTTTAACCTTCTGCTCACTTCCCAGTTTAATCAAGTCCTGATACTTCATGACCTCTGCCCGTATGAACCCGCGCTCGAAGTCAGAATGAATCACCCCTGCGGCTTGGGGAGCAAGGGATCCCTGGCGGTTCGTCCAGGCTCGTACCTCGTCCGGTCCAACCGTGAAAAACGAGATGAGACCGAGCGTTTTGTAGCAAAGCAGGGTTAACCGGTCCAGGGCTGGCTGATCGAGTCGAAGCTCTTCAAGAAAAGTCTGGCGGTCGTTTGGATCAAGGTGGCAAAGCTCTTGCTCAATCTTGGCAGATACTGCAATCCACTGGGAGTCCTGGCCACAAAAGGTCTCCTTGAGTTGATCGATCCGATCACGAACCTCCGAAATCTCTTCCCCGCTATTGAGGATCATGATCATGGCCTTGCGGGTGAGCAAAGGATAGCTGGCAATGAGTTTCTCTTCGACCTCTGTGAATGAAAAATTTCTCAGAAAGCGGCTGGCTTCCAGATGGGCTTTCATCCGGGGAAGCAGATCTGTTTCCAGGGCACTCTTTTGAACGTCTCTCTTCTTGTTCTGTTCTTTTTCGAGCCGCTCAAGACGCTTTTCTATGAAAAGAAGATCGTTCAGTTGTAGTTCTTCGTTAAAAAGCAGGATATCCCGTCGAGGGTCCACCGTGCCATGAATATGAAAGACCGTGTCGTCTTGAAAAGCCCGAACAAGATGGCAGATGACATCTACCTGTTCCAGTCCCCGCAGGACCTGGTCATTGCGGGACGCTTGCTGATCCAGGTCAGGGAGAAGAAAGAATTCGATCTGGGCAGGGGTCTCCTGGCGCGGAGAATAGATCTCCACGAGGCGGTCGAACCGGGCATCGCGCACCTTCGCCAGGCCCAAAGCATTCCCTTTCTTGCCTTCCAGGCTTGGTTCTTTGCCGGTTAACAGCCGGAAGAGTGTCCGCTTACCGACCTGAGGAAAGCCCACAAGACCGAGTTTCATCTTATTCCTCTCATTCTATCCAGCAATACCCTCCATTGATTTTCGGGGACGCAGACCTGCCCCGGAAATACCTCACACGAATCTCAGGAATGATCTTTGGGAAACCTAGGAGATCACTACCTTGGGAGAAACGCTCAGGAAGGATTAAATTGGATTATCGTAAATTATAAGACACGACCCGATCTTTTTCAATCCCAGCAGACCGCCCGCATTGGCAAATGAAGTAGCTTCCCCTCTCCCTGGTGGGGGAGAGGGCGGGGTGAGGGGGAAATCAGGGGCATCAAAAACAATTACTGCGTTTGTATGATTTGCTGGCAATCCTCTTATTTTTCAATACCCGATCAAATCGATCTTTGTCAGAGTGACAAGAGTTGAAATCCGTGGAGCGTTTAACAGATGCCACGCGACATACTGTTCGGCGTACGTGTTCTCAGCGGACACCCCGTCCACCGGGACGATGACCTGTACCCCCCTCAATGCCGCTCCACTCGCGGTGTATAGAACGGCCCCGTGGGATGCGGTTCCAACTGCAATGACTGTTTTGACACCCTTTTCTTTCAGAATCTTTTCGAGATCAGTCCCAAAAAACTTGTCCGGCCCTGAAGCGACCACGGGCTCTCCTGAGACGGGAGCCAATTCCTTGGCGATGTCGGCGGCGGCGGCCCCCGCACTGAGGCTGTAAATCACCGGGACCCCTTTCGCGCGTGCTTCGGTGAGTAGCTTTTGGACCTTTGGGATGGAAGCTATGCATCGGGGCCGCCTTTCGGCATTACAGGTCTGTTTGTTAAAGTCCAGCATGAGGAGAGCTGTCCCCTTAGGATCAATCTTTACCGATTTCAGTTCAGGAGCGGGTGGAACTTTAACTGTATTCCATTCATCGATGATCGTCTGCGAAAAGGCGGGGCTCCACAAAAGGCAGATGGCCACAGCCAGGCTCCAGCCGATGAGGGTGGATCTAAGGACCGTTTCTCTTCTATACATTTTCATCGTTCCTCCTTTCAAAGTTCAGTTTTGTTTCCTTGTGCCGCAAAGTGACGAAAAACACCCGGATATTCAACCCGCAATGACGACTCGCGCAACGTATATACCAGACCTAAAGCAGCCTGTCAATGGATTAGGCTTCACGCGATGTGCAACTATCCTTTTGCTATAGGATCGGGATGGGTTAGAATTAACCTTGATTGCTTCTGGAGGATTCAATGGATCGCATCTTGAGGGGGATACAAATATCGGTTTCTCGAAGGGGTTTTCTCGGAATCACTGTCCTGAGCCTATCCCACTTTGCTCTCAGAGGGATCGGATGGGCACGCGCAGAATACAAGAGGGTGAAAATATTTCTTATCCGTTCCATCGAAGGCACGCGGCAAGTCGATCTCAAAACATGGCGTCTCAAGGTTGGAGGACTGATTGAAAAACCTCTCACTTTCCGTTTCGATGAAGTCCAGGCTCTTCCCAGGAAGATTCAGATAAAAAGCTTTATCTGTGTAGAAGGCTGGGGTTTAGATGGTCAAAAATGGGAAGGCGTCCATCTTAAGGAAATTTTTTCGAAGGTGAAGATCAGTCCGAACGCTAAGTTTGTGTCCTTCTATGCGACCGGAGGGCAATATAGCGACAGCCTTTCCATCCGAGAGGCCCTCGAACCGGAGACGATGCTTGCCTACAGAGTCAATGGCAAAGATCTCTTGCCTGAAAATGGTTTCCCCCTCCGTCTGGTGGTCCCCAGAATGTATGCCTACAAAAGTGTCAAGTGGGTCGAGCGAATCGTCTTTACGGAAAAGCAAGAGAAGGGATATTGGGAAAAATCCGGTTATCCGGTGGATGGCTCTATCCCTGGCCTTGAAAGCTAAGACCATGCTAAGGTTATTATAAGGACTTGGAGAGGCGAAAAGAATCTCCTTAAAAGAGCGGAGTTTCTATGGAAACGAAGTTGTATGTTTATACGGGAACCGGGAATTCACTCTGGATCGCACGTCAGCTGGCGCTGGAATTAAAGGAGACCACCCTTCAATTTATGCCATTTTTATCAAAAGAGGTCCGAGCGAAGGCCAATCGGGTGGGTATGATTTTCCCTGTCCACATCTGGGGATTGCCCTCCCGCGTCATCCAGTTCATTGATCATCTTCAAGTCAAACCCGAGACGTACCTTTTTGCCTTGGCTGTCAATGCCGGCCAGCCCGCTGCTGCATTGCTGCAGCTGCAGAAGCTCATATCAACCCGAGGACGATCGCTCGCCGCAGGCTGGTCCTTTGTCATGCCCTCCAATTATACCCCTTGGGGGGGTCCCGGACCCGTTGACGCTCAACAGCGTCGATTCAGAGAGGCCCAGAAAAAGTTAAAAGGGGTTGCCGGAACGATACTTCAGGCAGAGCAAAAAGAGGTGGACAGGGGACCTCTTTGGCAGAACATCTTCTTTTCCTGGATCTACAGGATGTCTTTTCGATTCGTCCGCAAGATGGACAAGAAATTCTGGGTGGACGATAAATGCAATAGCTGTGGAATCTGCTCG
>Ga0105100_10001424_pt1 | contig 14052 bp, 15 predicted proteins | sample PPLLak12cMay2015_2_FD_87033 | JGI IMG/M metagenome (GOLD analysis project Ga0105100, IMG submission 87033) | Freshwater sediment microbial communities from Prairie Pothole Lake near Jamestown, North Dakota, USA - PPLs Lake P8 Core (1) Depth... | ecosystem: Environmental > Aquatic > Freshwater >...
CACATTGGATCTCCTGCGACTTAGCGGATGTGATTAAAGCATTGGAATGGAGTGAGCACTCGTACCATTCTAGCATAAAATCCACCCGTTTCACGCCAGGTGAAAAGTGTTGAAATCCACCTTTGACCTTTCTGACAAGTTACCATACAATAGAATTAACCATGCGCGAATGGAATTTGAAAACCGGTGGACCCCTGGCATTGACCCTGGCAGCCGACGCCCGCCTGGGAGCCACCAATTACTGCGATGACCAGATTTGGGAGCTGCGGCTGGGGGGCGGCGACCCGCCAGCCCTGGCATTGCAGACAACATACGGTCTGCGGGCGCGTTCACAGCGCATGTTCCCACGCTTCGTGCAAGGAGACCTTGAGTTGACCGACCCGGCGGATTTTGCGGTTCCTCCGGTCGTGCGCCAATTCTATCCCAATTTCATTCGCGTGCATTTTTCTCCTCTTCCGGGTTTAGACGTTGAAGCCGAGTATTGGGTTCCCGACTCGCAGACTGTGGCGGGTCGGCTGAACCTTCGAAATAACGGGCCATCTGATCAACGCGTGCGAATGAGCTGGGTGGCCCAGCTAACCCCGAATGAGGGCCAGCGCATGGCGCCTGCTGAAATCCAGGCGGCTCCCCTTTTGACAGGCATCAGTGATAATTTAGTGCCGGTGGTGTTCATGACGGGTGGACCGCAAGCCGTCAGCAGCCCTTTCCCGGCGCTCAACATGGATCTTGAACTGCAATCCGGCGAAGAGCAGCGCCTGATCTGGTGCCATGCGGCTCTATCGGAAATCGAAGATTCCTTCAACCTGGCTCGCCAGGTTGTGGCGCGCTCCTGGGATGCGGAGATCGCCCGGATCGAAATGATCAATTCAAGCCAGGTAGAGGTTTACACGGGTGATCCGGATTGGGATATTGCCCTGGCTCTGGCAAACAAGCAGGCCCTAGGCCTCCTAGTGGGACCAACCGACCAATTGCCTGCGATATCGTTTGTTCTGAACCGTCAACCCGATCAGGGATATTCTTTGCGCGGGGATGGCAGCGATTATAACCATCTATGGAACGGGCAGCCCGCCCTGGAAGCCTATTATCTGGCGGGCTACTTGCTGCCCGGGTATCCACAGTTGGTGCAGGGCCTGGTGCGCAATTTTCTCGCCGCGCGCGCAGAAGATGGCAGCCTGGACTGGAAGCCTGGACTGGCAGGGCAACGCAGCCATTTGACCGCTGCTCCTGTCCTGGCCAGCCTGGCCTGGCGCGCCTACCAGGTGTGCGCTGACCAGGATTTCCTGGAAGAAGTGTTCCCCCCCTTATTGGAATTTACTCGCGCCTGGTTCAACGAGCGCCACGATCGGGATCGGGATGGTGTACCAGAGTGGGATCATCCCATGCAGACCGGATTTGAAGATCATCCCGTCTTCTCTCGCTGGCAAGAATGGGCGCAAGGCGTGGAAATTTCAACCGCAGAAAGCCCCGCCCTGTGCTCTATGTTGTACCGTGAGTGCCGCGTGCTGATCGATATGGCCTTGAAGCTCCAGCGTCAAGAACCGATTCCCTCGCTGTTATCCCTGGCAGATCAGCTGCGCACCAGCTTGGAAATGGCCTGGCACCCTGAGCAGAGCAGCTATTTGTATTGGGATCGAGATACGCACCAGGCTACGCCAGGTGAGCTGCTCGGGGAACGGGTTGGAACCGGAATTATTGTTTTGCAGCGCAGTTTCCAGGAGGCGGTGCGGCCTCTGGTGCGGGTGCAATCGGGTGCAGAGACAACGCCCCGCCCACGTGTGATCATCAGTGGGTCAAGCGCTTCGGGCCAGCACCGTGTGGAGCACATTGGAGACGATCGGTTTAAATGGTACTTAGGGCGCGGCAGTCTCACTGGTGAACGGGTTTATAGCCAGATCGATCAGGTAGAGATTCAAGGGCTGCGCCCCGGGGATACCGTAGAGGTGTATTCCGTCGATTACACGGTCCAAGATCACACTCTTTTATTGCCGATATGGGCTGGAATCCCAGACCCTGAACGGGCGGAATTAATGGTGCGCGAGAATATCACCAACCCCAAAACTTACTGGCATCCTTTTGGTCTGCCGCCATGCCCTTCTCTACCAGAAGGCGGAGAAAATGGCGTCTGTGGGGCCGTGCACCTGCCCTGGAACTGCCTGATTGCCGAGGGTATGTTGGCGTATGGTTTCCCAACGCATGCCGCTGAAATCGTGAAGCGCTTGATGGAAGCCATCATCAGTAGGCTGAAAGAAGATCAAGCGTTCTTCAGGACATACGATGTAGATACAGGGAAAGGAATAGGCGAGCGTAATGCCCTGAGTGGGCTGGCGCCAATGAATTTATTCCTGGAAGTGTTGGGGGTACGACCGATCTCGCCTTTTCAGGTTTATGTCAGCGGATTTAATCCATTTCCCTGGTCAGTTACGGTAAAATATCGAGGGTTGTCGGTGTTAAAACGTAAGGACAAGACTTTGATCACATTTCCAAATGGTCAATCGGTGACAGTCAAAGGGCCTGCGCCGCAAATGGTGACATTGCAATTGGAAGCAAAAGCATGATGCGAACCTGCGGCGCAAGCGGAGGATTTCAGTTATGCAAAACTTCCGCTCTTCTGAAGAGATATTATCGGAGATGAAACGTAAACATTCCTCTCTCCCTGGCAATAGCCTGAGTACCGGTGGGTCTGATCATTCCCCTGTGCGGCGATTGATGCTGGTAGTCATACAATCGCAGGATTTGAGGCGAGCAACCCAGGCTTTATCCAAGGTGGGCATTTATTTAACTCATCTGCCCAGCACCGGCGCGTTCCTGGCACGCCGTAATGTGACGCTCATGATCGGCTTGCGAGAAGACCAGGAAGAGCTGGCGATCAGTCTCATCCATGAGAACTGCCGGCAACGAGTGGAATATGTATCCACTCCATTGGAGGGAGCGCCGCTACCCATACCGGTTGCTACCCCAATCACGGTGGGTGGGGCCAGTGTATTTACGCTGGATGTTGAGCGCTTTGAGGAGTTTTAGCCATGAAAATGATTATTGCCGTAATTGGCGACCATGACAATGAACCTGTCTCGCAAGCGCTGATCAAAGGTGGTTTCAGAGTGACGCGCATTGCTTCTACGGGGGCATTCCTGAGGCGAGGTTCCAGCACACTCATGATCGGTGTGGAAGATGATAAAGTGGATGACGCGATTCAGTTGCTACGAGATCACACCACCGCTACAGACGAGGCGAATATGAAACGCGCCACGCTTTTTGTGCTGAATGTTGAGCACTTTTCACAGGTGTGACCTACCCGGTATTTTCGGATGAGATCGCCTGGTTCCAGCATATCCGGATATCTGTTTGTAACCAACTAACTTTCTTGAAATTCTTCCACCTGATAGGTGTACACCTGCAGCTTTTGTTGGCGCCACAGGCTTTCTTCAGCCCCCATCTTCATACATAAATGATCCAAAAACTCTGCCGGGTTGGGGATTTTTTCCCAAACCTGAGGTAAAAAGGTGGAACGGCGCAAGCCATCCTGTAGAATCACCCCATCAATTCCGGGGTGCAACCGCTCGGGCAGTTCAAGAGGACGTTCGTAGACCAGGGGTTGAGGCTGGGTAAGGCGAGAAATTTCGATATGAATATAGGGTAACTCTGCAGGATGCACTGGGGGAAAGCGATAATCGTACAGGGCAGCGGCGACAGCGTGCTCACGTACATCTTCTGCCAGAGGTTGGTACGCCTCCAATGCACCGATACAACCACGCAACTCGCCTTGAATTGTCAAGGTGACAAAGGTCACTCCGGGCTGGCTCAGGCTGGCAGGCAGCCTCTCTAAATCCAGCGGCGGAGGGATTCGACCGTTTACGCCGTCTTCGAGCGCCTGGCGTGCCAGGCGCAATAAATTTTCACGCTCATCAGAAGTTAGTAGTTCGGTCATTCAGATTCAAGCTGCGGTAATCGCGATCGTAATAGATCAACGGGGGCGCAAGTTGGTTTATCCGTACTGCCAACACTTCACCGATATAAACGGTGTGATTCCCCGCCACATAAGTTGCAACGACCTGGCAATCGAACCAGGCCAACCCGTCCTCCAGGAATGGCGCCCCCGTAGCGAGAGCGAAGGTGGACAAATTTCCAAAGCGGTCGTCAGAGTCGGGTATGCGCCCGGCAAACCGGTCCGATATCTCTTTCTGGTGCTGGCCCAATATCGTAATGCCAAAAAATCCTGCTTGTTTGACCAGTTGTTGGGTCTTGGTGACCTGTTCCAGCGAGACCAGCAGCAAGGGAGGCTCGAGGGAAACCGAGGTAAAGGAGCTGACTGTCATTCCATGTTGATGACCTGCATGGCAAGATGAAACGATCGTTACACCGGTGGCCCATTGGCGCATCGCGGAGCGGAGTTCTTCTGGGTGAACAGCCATGCAGAGATCATACTTTCCGATCCCAAAGAAGTCAAGAGAGGAACCTCAATCCTTACCAATTCGATCTACAATAAAAATGCCACACCCAAGACAACAGCCAGCATTAACAACAGCGCATGCCAAATTGCCTGGCGCAAGGTTTTAGAACCCGAAAACAGAACGATGCCTCCCTTGACCAATGTATTGGATATGGCCGCGACGACGATCCCGCGTTCAGTTACCTTGAGCATCACTGCCCCCCCAGCGCGGCTGAATTCAGCCATGCTGATGGTTATCGCGTCTACACCTGCCAGCCCCGCCAGCAGGCTGGACAAGTAAACGCCCGCATCTCCGAAATAGACTGATGCTGCTTTGGAAATGAACAAAACCATCGCATATAACCCTCTACCCCGGAAAATCCCAAAGAACCCAAAATAATGGACCTTGCCTCCAGGGAATATCTGCGGTAGAATGGACGTCCGAGAGCCACGCGCCTAAGCGTGGCTTACTTTCCGCCTCCAACCAGCTCACGGCTGAGATTGGGGGCAACCCCGAGGAAAGGAGGCATCCCCATGCGCGAGTACGAGTTAATTTTCATTGTCCACCCCGACCTGGACGAAAACGCGTTTAAAGAAATTATCGAAAAGGTCAAAGGTTGGATCGCCGATGCAGGCGGGCAGGTGGATAAGACTGACCTGTGGGGCAAGCGCAAGCTGGCATACCCCATTCGCAAGCAAGCCGAAGGCCAATACGTGTTCATGAATGTTAAAATGGCCCCTGCCTTCAGCACTGAGCTGGAACGTAACCTGCGCTTTCAGGAAGCTGTACTGCGTTTCCTGATTGCTGTCAAGTAGAATCCGCGGTGTAGTTTGCAAGTTTGGTCTGAATACAGGAGTCGTTTATGAGCCGAGGTCTGAATAAAGTGATGCTGATTGGACGGCTTGGCCGCGACCCGGAAATGCGCTACACCCCTTCCGGACGGCCTGTAACCACCTTCAGCCTGGCGACCAGCCGCAGTTGGAACACCTCTGAAGGTGAGCGGCGCACAGAAACTGAGTGGTTTAATATCGTTGCCTGGGGCAGCCTGGCTGAAATCTGCAAACAATTTCTCAATAAGGGTCAGCAGGTCTATGTAGAAGGGCGCCTGCAAACCCGCCATTGGGAAGACGCCGAGGGGAATAAACATTCCGTCACCGAGATCGTCGCCAATGAGATGATTATGTTGGGCGAACGGCGCGAAATGAACAATGCCGCTTCCGATTATGGAGCGGAAGAAGAAGACGAATTTCCCTTCTGAGAAGGAGTATTAGAACGTGAGCAACCAATCGAATTTTTCTGATCGCGAACGCCAGGGCACAGGCCCCGGGGCTGGACCGCGACGTTTCTACTCTCATCCACGTGTGTGCTTGTTTTGTACAGACCACACAGCAGTCATTGATTACAAGAATGCCGAGCAACTGCGGCGCTTCCTGACAGAAGACGGCAAGATTCGTCCACGCCGCCAGACAGGTACTTGCGCCAAACACCAGCGCGAGCTGGCTCGCGCGGTCAAGCGCGCCCGCCACCTCGCTCTGATCCAGTTCACCGGGGATACGCTGCGCTAATATGGCTAAAAACCCGCGTAAGATCCAGACCCAATTAAGCAGGAAGCACCTGGCGCGCTTAGAACGAGAGCGCAGGCAAACTCGTCTAATCGTGTTGGGAGCCATCGTGGTGATCATTGTAGTCGTCGGATTGATCAGCTACGGCGTCCTAAGCGAATCTGTGTTGAAGGCTTTACAGCCAGTAGCCATCGTCAATGGCGACCGGATCACCACGCGCGATTTTCAGGGTCAAACTCGCTACCAACGCCAGGGATTGATCGGCAACGCAGTCAATACCTACCAGTTTGTTCAGCTCTTTGGCGACAGCCCGGAGACACAGGCAAGCATTGCCGGGCAGCTCATCCAGGCTCAATCCCAGCTGGAGCCCACTACCATGGGCCAACAAGTGCTCAACCAGATGATCCAGAATGTGCTTGTGCGCCAGGAGGCAGAGCGGCGCGGCATCACGGTAAGTGAGGAAGAAATCGAGAAGGCTTTTCGGGAGGCTTTTGGCTACACTCCCGAAGGCACAGCGACTCCAAAACCGACCCTGGTGCAGCTGCCCACTTCTACTCTCTCGGGACTCCAAATGACGCTGGTCCCGCCGACAGCTACCCCCACGGAAACCCCCATCCCTACTGCCACTTCAACGCCAACGATGACGGTGGAGCTAACCCCGACTCCGGTGATTACACCCACGCAGGCGATCTCGCCAACGGTCACCCCCACAACTGCGCCCTCTCCCACGCCTACCGAATACACTTTGGAGGGTTATCAGGAGCAGTATAAACAGACAATCGATAATTTCAATGAGTCGATTGGTTTCAGTGAGAAGGACCTTCGCAGAGTTGTAGAAGATCAACTGCTGAGAGAAAGGGTAATGGAAGCTGTTCTCAACGAGCAAGGTGTTAAACCCGAAGAAGAGCAGGTGTGGGCGCGACACATCCTGGTAGCCGATGAAGCCACTGCCAAGCTGGTTTTAGACCGCCTGAATACCGGTGAAGACTGGTACGCTCTGGCAGCCCAGTTTTCTACCGATACCAGCAATAAAGATAAAGGAGGCGACCTGGGCTGGTTCTCCCGCGGGGCGATGGTGGCTGAGTTCGAAGAAGCTGCCTACGCACTGGAAGTCGGGGAAATCAGCCAACCCGTCCAAACCAGTTTTGGATACCACATCATTCAGGTTTTGGGGCATGAAATGCGCTCATTGAGTGATTCAGCCTATAGTCAATTGCGGGAGACAAAATTCCAGGAGTGGCTGGACCTGCAGCGCGAAAACTCCACCGTAGAGATCCGCGATTATTGGGTTGAGCGCGTGCCAGCCGAACCCACCCTGCCCGTTGAGCTGACGACGTTCATCCAACAGGTTCAGCAGCAGCTCCAACAACCGGCGCAATCCATTGAGACGCCTGCACCTTGATGATCTGGCTTATTTCTTAAGCGTTGGGAGGGGAGCTACTCCCCTGAAATAAAGATCGGTTCTTAATCGAATCTTTGGAATTTAAGATAAACGGGGTCGCAACGACGGTTATGCCGTCGGAGCGGCCCCGGATTTTTTTTAATTTCTCCTGATGGAAGCCGGCGAGTAAAAAAATCGCCAGCGGAGATAAATTTCGCCTTTTGGGGTCTGTATTGTATAGTAATTGCACATATAATATTGACATAACATAGACAATAGAGTAAAATTCATTCGGTAGATGAGCCAGCAAGAATCTGTTTTGGGAGTCAGGAATGAAACATGCCGTGATCATTGGTGCAGGAATGGGAGGATTGGCAACCGCCTTGCGTTTGCGCCAGGCAGGCTTTAGGGTGACGGTATTGGAAAAACAATCCCGACCCGGTGGGCGCAGCAACGTCTTGGAAGAACACGGCTTTCGCGCCGATACCGGTCCGACGATCCTGGTGATGAAAGCTGCCTTTGAAGAGTTGTACCGCTCCATCGGGCAGAACCTGGATGATCGCCTGAACTTCGTGCAGCTTGACCCCAATTACCGTATTTATTACCATGATGGCACTTCATTCGATCTGCACAGCAATATGGCAAAATTGGCTCAAGAAGTTGAGCGCATCCAACAGGGGGGCGCAGAGCAGCTCTTTCACTTCATTGGGGATAGCGCCCGTAAATATGCGCTGGGGATGGATTTTGTCGATCGTAATTATGATCACCTGACCGACCTGGCAAATCCGAAAGCAGGTTTGCGATTGTTAAAAACCCAGGCGCATCAAAACCTGTATCGTCAGGTTGCCTCGTATTTTCACGGAAACGATAAACTTACCAAAGCATTCTCTTTCCATTCCATGTTCTTAGGGCTCTCCCCTTTCGATGCCCTGGCGATGTACAGCCTGATCACGTATGCCGACCTGGCGTTGGGTATGTGGTTTCCGATGGGCGGCATCTACAGCATCATCGAAGATATGGTCGCCCTGGCGCAGGAGATGGGGGTGGAACTGTGTACCAACTCCCCAGTCGCTGAAATTCTGATTGAGCAGGGGCGAGTGGGGGGTGCGCGCTTGGAATCAGGTGAGCCATTACAGGCCGACCTGGTCATTTCCAATGCTGACCTGCCTTACACTTACAGCAAGTTGGTGGCGGCCCGGCATCGGCAGCAATACACCGACGAGCGGCTGCAGCGCATGCGGTATGCCTGCTCTGGGTACATCTTGTACCTGGGCGTCGACCGGGTCTATACCCATCCCACCCATCAAGGCCTGTATTTTTCTCAGGATTACCGCGCCAATTTGGATGCGATCTTCAAGACCCATACTCTGCCCGAGGATCCGTCGTTTCATCTCAATATCCCAACAGTCACCGATCCCAGTCTGGCTCCGGAGGGGCACAGCTTGATTTACGTGCTGGCACCCATGCCAAACTTGCAAGCTGATATCGATTGGGACCAGGCAGCTCCTCACGTGCGCAATCTGCTTGTAGATCGCCTGGAGTCTATCCTCGACCCTAGTATTCGCCAACATATTGTTTGGGAACGCCAATATCGTCCCACGGACTGGCAACACGATATCAATGCCACCCTGGGTACCGCGTTTGGATCGCTTTCGCAGGGCTTTTTTCAATCCTCGTATTTCCGCCCGCATAATAAGGCCCGTGACATTCAAGGGCTCTACTTCGTCGGGCAAGGCACCTATCCAGGTATTGGTATGCCGATGGTAATGATCTCCTCCCGCCTGGTAGCAGAAAGGATTTTATCGGAATGGAAGTAAATATTGACTATCGTCGGGTCAATCCGCTGCCTGCTCAACCAGGGGCTGGCAGGATTGCCAGCGCTTCAGACTATAAGGTGTGCCGTGAAATTATGCGCAAGGCCAGTAAGAACTACTCCACTGCCAGCAATTACCTGCCTGCTGAGCTTCTTCCGCATGTGGAGGCTCTCTACGCGCTGATGCGGGTGGGAGATGACCGTGTTGATGTCTCTCACCAGGGTTTTGATTCACCCGTAGAGGCGATTGACCATTGGGAACACACTTACTGGCAGGCATTTGAGCGCGGCGATAGCCCGCACCCGGTACTGCGCGCTTACCTGGATACCTCGCTACGATTCGGGATCCCAAGCGAAACTATGGCGCCTTATTTTCGCGCCATGCGCGAGGATTTGACAGTAACAAGGTTTCCGACTTTCCAAGATTTACTGCACTATATGGATGGCAGTGCCATCCCGGTTGGCAGGGCGATGACTTATATCCTGGGGGTGCGTTCGACCGGCACGGTCGAGCAGGCGTTGCCAGGAGCGGACAGCCTCTCCATTGCCATGCAGTTGAGCAATTTCTGGCGTGATATTGCGGAAGATTGGTGTAAAGGACGGATCTATTTACCTCAGGAGGACATGCAATTTTTCGATTACCACGAAAACGACCTGGCTGCCGGGCGCCTGACTCCTAAATTTATTGACCTGCTGGAATTCCAATTCGAACGCACGGAGGCGTTTTACAAGCGGGCAAGAACCAGTGTACGCCTGCTTGCCAAGGGACAGTGGGCGGTGATGAGCGCTCTTGAGATCTATCGCGCCATCCTGACCGACATCCGCTCGAGGCGTTACAATGTTTTCGCTGGACGGGCGGGGGCGCGTCCCTGGCAAAAAGCCGGACTGGTATTGAAAGCATACTGGCAGGTAAGACAATCATGACGTATTTTGGCGTGTTAGGTATTTTCATCCTCCCGCCGTTGGGAATTTTGTTGTTGTTGGCTGCCCGTCAGCGCCTCACCCGCCAGGAAATTGTAGTCTTGCTGGCGCACGTAACCCTGGCGCTGATCTACACAACCCCCTGGGACAACTACCTGGTGGCAAATGGGGTCTGGTGGTACAACCCGCGCCTGGTGACCGGTTTTCGCCTGGGCTGGGTGCCAATCGAAGAATACACTTTCTTTGTATTGCAAACGCTCCTGACAGGTCTTTGGTATCTGGTTCTGCAGCGAGGGGTCCCGGAACGGATTGACGTGCAGAAAATCCTATCTACCCGCGCTAAAAATGTGGCGGTAGGCCTGATCGGGCTGCTATGGGGGGCTTCATTGGTCTTGTTGTTCTCTGGCTGGCAGCCGGGCACTTATTTAGCCCTGATCTTAAGTTGGGGGTTGGTGCCGGTGTTGGTGCAGCTGGTTTTTGGGATGGATATCTTGTTGGCGCGAGGCCGGGTCGTCTTGCTGACCATCCTGGTACCCACTATCTATCTCTGGCTGATGGATGCCCTGGCAATTTCTAGTGGTACCTGGACGATCGATCCAGCTCAGACCACAGGTCTGATGGTCGGAGCGCTGCCGTTGGAAGAAATGGTCTTTTTCATGATGACGAATGTCATCATCGCCTTTGGTATGCGATTAATGTTATCAGGGCAAAGCCAGGAGCGCCTCAGGAGGTGGATGGCGACAATACGGGGAGTCAAATTCGAGAGCAGGCTGCTCTTTTGGCTGGCAACCGTGAGCATCTGGCTGGCAGTATGGATCGCCACACCAATGGTACTTTGGTTTGGCGGAGATGAATTCTTTTCACAACTCGTTGAGTTGGGAGTCCTGGCGCAGACGGCAGCAACCCTCACCGCAATTTGGTTGGGGCCCGGAGATCCGGCTTTCCCGGGTGAGAAACAAAGGAATTCCAGCCTGTCCAGGGTGATCCTGTTGACAGTCCAGGTCTTCGGCCTGGCATGGCTGGTGGAGACTCTAGGTCTTGAATTTGGACTTCCGTTTGGTAATTATGCTTATTCACAGGCATTGCAACCCCAGATCCGCGGAGTTCCTGCGATCATCCCCCTGGCATGGTTGATGATGCTGCCAACTGCCTGGGCAGTTGCGGAATTGCTTTTGCAGCCTGTAAAGGAGCGTCTTCGGGGCAGCTATTGGCTGGCATATGCGCTCCTGGCTGGGGCAGCCTTTACCGCCTGGGATTTGTACCTGGATCCGCAGATGGTCGCGCGTGGCTTGTGGAGCTGGCAGAATCCAGTGGGATATTTTGGCATCCCCTGGAGCAATTATGCAGGTTGGTGGCTGGCGGGTACATTCATCACCCTGGTGCTCCGCCCCTCAAAATTGCCGCGGCGCCCGTTGTTGGTGATCTATTCGCTCACCTGGGTCTTTCAGGCGATTGCTTTGGGGATGTTCTGGGGGCAGCCTGGTCCGGCTTTGATCGGGCTGGTGGGTATGGGCTTTTTTAGTATAGCAGCCTGGAAGGCAGAATTGAAGGCATGGCGTTATTTTTCTGGACAGCTGCCGCTTTCTTCATCGGCTCCGTACCCTTCTCCTTAATCCTGGGGCGCCTGGCGGGTGGGGTGGATATCCGCCAATACGGAGATAAGAATCCTGGTGCTGCCAATGTGTACCGCGCTTCTGGTTGGCGCCTGGCATTTCCTGCACTGCTTTTAGATGGGCTGAAAGGCGCCTTACCCGTTGGTTTGGCCTGGTTTTGGGGATTTATCAGCGGTTGGCAGATCGTGCCAGTGGCATTGGCTGCTATCCTTGGGCATGCTTACACTCCCTGGTTGGGGGGGCGCGGTGGAAAAGCGATCGCTGTGACTTTTGGCGTTTGGGCAGGCTTGACTGCCGGGGCGGGGCCAACCATCCTGGGTATGCTGCTGGGCATTATGTTTTGTGCCCTGGCTTCCAGCGGTTGGGCAGTGGCTGCAGCCATGTCTTGCTTTGGGATTTTCATCGCCAGGCAATACGGCAGCGCTCAGCCTGCATTTTTGATGATTTGGCTCGGGAACATGCTCCTGTTATTATGGAAATACCGCGACGACTTGAGACTCCCACCGCGAGTGCGGCGATGGAAAATTCTCAGCCGCGAAATGTCTAGAGAAAAAAGCGTGAACGGTAAACGGTTATGATGAATCTCTTGCTCATTTTCGCAGCCGGCCCGCTGGTGGTGATCGCATGCATGGCTGCGCTCAATGCTCTTACAATCCCGCGCCTTGAGCGCCATAGTCCGCGCAGTTTCCTGCGCGTTTCTTTGCTGGTGCCTGCGCGGGATGAGAGCGCTCATATCTCTACATGTGTACGGCGGTTATTGGCGCAGGATTATCCGGATTTCGAGCTTTTGGTGCTCGATGACGCCTCTACTGACGGCACTGCGGAACTGGCGAGGGCGGCTGGGTCAGGCGACGAACGCCTGCAGGTTCTGGATGGGCTGCCTTTACCTGCCGGCTGGCTGGGGAAGAGTTGGGCCTGCCAGCAGCTCGCTGAGAGAGCCCGCGGAGATTTGCTGATCTTCACCGATGCCGATGTTTCCTGGTCGCCAGGGGCCTTGCGCGCCGTGGTCGGGGGCACCCAGGCATTGCACGCGGATGTAATCAGTGTTTGGCCCACGCAAATCAGCAGCACCTGGAGCGAACGACTGGTGGTGCCATTAATCATGCTGGCAGTTTTAGGTTACCTGCCGGAGCTCCTGGTGCGCCTGACGACCTGGTCGCCCTTCGCTGCAGCCAATGGGCAGTGCCTGGCGTTCAGCCGCAATGCCTACGAGAAGATTGGCGGGCACGCCGCCGTTCGCCAGCAGGTTGTTGAAGACGTTGCCCTTGCGCGCCTGGCGCGCCAGCGCGGGCTGCGCCAGGTGAGTGCCTTGGGTGGAGAGTTGTTATCCTGCCGTATGTACCAGGGTTGGACGGAGGTGCGGCGTGGGTTCGCCAAGAACATATTAGCAGGGCATGGTGGAAGGCCGGCGCTCTTACTGATCTCCGCGGTGTTCCATTGGTGGATTTTTATTGGCCCTTGGGTCTGGATGGTGACAGGCTGGCTTTTCCCCGGGCTGCTGGGCTGGCCTGTGGTTCCCCTTCTGTTGATTTTCCTGGGCGTGGGAGCGCGCGCTTTGACGGCAGCTACAGCTCGCCAGCGTTTGGGCGATGCTGCGCTTCTGCCAGCATCGGTGGGCTTGATGACCGTCATCACCGCCCAGGCATTCGCATGGCATTTTGGGAGCGGCCCCCAGTGGAAGGGCAGGAATTTATCGACCCACAGGATTCGAGAAGAGGATTTATGACCGTTCCGTTCATCATAAATGGCGCTGGCCTGGGAGGGTTGAGCGGGGCGCGCCGCGGCCCTCTTTACGGGGCTTCGTCCAATTCGCCTTGGGTCACTTTTCGCAGACCGCATAACCGGGCACGCGGCATAAAGGGGCAGTATTTTCCGGGGGCACCACTCACCCGGGCGGTGGGGTGCCTATGGTGACCCTCTCCGGCAGGCTAGCCAGCCGCTTACTCCTGGAAGATGGGTATTAGAATGAAGCCGATACCGCTGCCTACCCCCCAGGCAGGGCTTCTGGCCCTGCAAGCCATGTTGCGAGATGGACATCCTCTGGCTGCTTTGCAAGTGTTTCAGCGCGAGCTGGGGGATGTATTTCGTATCAATTTACCCGGTTTTACTCCGGTCGTGATGGCAGGGCCACAGGCAGCGCGCTTCGTCTTGGTGGAGGGACGAGCCGATCTGCGTTGGCGCACGGAGAGCGACCCCGTGACAGCCTTGCTGCGCCACGGGGTATTGGTAGAGGATGGCCCCGCACATGATGCTTTGCGCAGCCAGATGAACCCTGCCTTGCACCGTCGCATGCTGGAAGGTTATCTGCACGCCATGTACGCGGCTGTTGACCAGG
>Ga0105100_10001426_pt1 | contig 14047 bp, 12 predicted proteins | sample PPLLak12cMay2015_2_FD_87033 | JGI IMG/M metagenome (GOLD analysis project Ga0105100, IMG submission 87033) | Freshwater sediment microbial communities from Prairie Pothole Lake near Jamestown, North Dakota, USA - PPLs Lake P8 Core (1) Depth... | ecosystem: Environmental > Aquatic > Freshwater >...
AGAAGAGCTCTCCCTGCGGATCCACCAGCCAGTGGACGCCGTCTTTCTGCGTCACCTGCCATCGCGTGGCCGCCCCATTTTGGCCTTCGGCGTGCGAAGGCGAGCGCAACAAGAGTCCCAGTCCCATGCATAGGAACAGAAGGCCCCATGATCTCAATCTCATTCTCAACACTCAGTCTCACCTCACGAGCGGTTCCAGATGCACCAATCCAATAACAGCCACAACGACACAGCATAACAAATAACGGGCCAGATGCGGGGGCTCCTCACTCGAAAACCATGCGGGGGGTGGGAGGACCTGCAAAGGGACGCCGAGAACCTTTACTGGAAAGCGTTGGCTGCATTGTGGCCGCCTGGCGTGGTCCGCGAAAATTGCACCGGCCCGGTGGTGACATCCTGCAGAAGGATCCCGGAGCGCGACGATTTTTGCACACCTGCGTGCAGTCAGTTACGAAATCTACACCCGCCGAAGGACCAGGAGCATCCTCAGCTTTTGGGCTTCCTGAAGCGGGCCGCATATTCGAGGGGGACCTCCATGATCTGTTCGGGGCGCAGGCGTCCGAACATTTCATAGCGCATCAGGAAGAGCTGGAAGAACCATTGGAGGGATTCCTTCTGGGTATCGTGACACTCGAGGGCGAGACGCTTGCCCTCCAGCTCTTCGGAATCGATGGGCAGACTCACCCACTGGGTCTCAGCCAGTGAATCACCCGCGCCACCCAAGGACTCGGGCGCCGGTCGATTGATGGAGCTCATCCAGCCTTGCGAATCCGGATACATGGGATAATGGACCAGGTAGGTGTAAGCCTGGGTTTCGGCAAAGGGGGGCTCCCCCGACTCCCGAAGCTTCCTGAGCGACTCCAGGACAAAGGCTCCCGTTGCGGCGTGGTCTGCATGCATGTCGCGCGGGTCGGGCAGCACGACCCAGTCGGGCGAAAAATCACGCATAACGCCCATGATCCCTTCCACCAGGCTGGATCCTGAATAGCGGATGGCTCTCATGTAGCTGTTAGGGTAAGCCGGGTGATCGGAGCGGGTGTGAGGCGATCTGTACGGGTGAGCCACGGACCAGTGCGCCGACCACAGATGATCGAGACCCCCGTCGGGGAACCCCAGGAACACGGCATCCCCCTCCCCGAGACCCCATTGGGAGATGGCTTTCAGGGCTTCCTGCTGGCGCATCTTCCCGAATTGAATGAAGTCGTGGCTGTTGGGCTTTGCAATGTCGAGCTCGGCTCGAACCGCATCAGGGTAGCCGTCGCCGTTGGTCATCCAGACGATGCGGGCCGATCCGCCCCTTTTGCGCACCCGCTGAACGAGTCCTGCAACCCCGAGCGTTTCGTCGTCGGGATGAGGCGAAAAGACCAGCAATCTCAGCTCGGAGGGAACTCTCAGGGTTGCGGCCGAATCGGACATGCGCAGTTCGATGCGGCGCTGCGAAGGGCCGGTGTCATTGAGGAACGCCAGCTGCATGCGGGCCGGCGAGCCCGGCACACGGGTGGAAGTGCTCGCGGGCTCCATACTCGGCGGAAACGGACCGGAGTTTTCTGCCCTCAAGGTTTCCATGAGGGCAGGGGTGGTCAGGATCAGGGCCAGAAAGACTATCGTCATTCTCATGTACCGGGGCACCGCAATGGCCTCCCTGCAAAAGGGGTCTTGGACTCGTTGTCTCCGGCGTCGATTCGGGCTCATGGAGCTCTCTATTGCATCCATGCACCTTCTCTCCCGGGCGCCAAATGCCGATTACAAGGTACCCGGGCGGAACACCCCAGGGAGCCGGCCGGAATCCGACGGCTCACAATGGCTTGCAGCAGCGTTTTCGGTTGAAGAGGAGGGTATAAGGGTCCGCACGACGCGCGCAGAATATAGCTCAAAGTCGAGCTCCAGACAAAATGAAAATCCATTCCTCGAACCTCCGGCCCGCTGATGTCCCTCTGGCCGCCTCACCGCCCAGGCCGACATCGGACACCCCCCCGTACTATTACAGCGAGAGTTGAGGCCGGATGCACCTTCAGGGTAGGGCGGGCAAAGGAATCATCTTGCCCACCGGCAGTCAAGCCGCCCTTCTCGGTGGGCAACGCTGCCACTTTTGCCCACCCTGCCTGAGCAATCTCGTTGTCTTGCTACAGCGCTCCGTTATCATCGGCACCGAACTGGGTTCGGTGAAGCGATGCGAAATAGCCGCCACGGCGGATGAGCTCTTCGAACCCTCCCTGCTCGATCACCTCGCCGTGTCGGAGCACCAGGATGATGTCCGCCCGCCGCACGGTGGAGAGCCTGTGGGCAATGATGAAGGTGGTCCGGTCGGCGGTCAGCTGGTTGAGTCCCTCCATGATGAGGGCCTCGGTTTCCGCGTCGACGGAGGACGTCGGCTCGTCCAGGATGAGGATGGGAGCGTTGCGCAAAATGGCCCGTGCAATGGTGATCCGCTGCCGTTCCCCCTCCGAGAGGGTGGCTCCCTGCTCGCCCACGACGGTGTCGTACTTCTGGGGGAGCCTTTGAATGGAGTCGTGGATGCGGGCGAGCCGGGCCGCTTCCTCGACTTCCTCCATGGAGGCCTCCGGCCTGCCGTAGGCGATGTTGTCTCGAACCGAAATGGGGAAAACGAGGGGCGGCTGGAGAACCATCCCGATCTGCCGGCGCAGGGCCTTGAGCTGAAATTCGCGGACGTCCGTGCCGTCGATGCGGACGCGGCCCGCCAGCGGATCGTAGAAGCGCGGCAGCAGGCTCACAAGGGTGGATTTGCCGACTCCCGTCGGCCCCACGATGGCAACCTTCTGACCCGGCTGCACATGAAGATCGATTCCCTTGAGCACCGGCTGCTCTTCCAGATAATGGAACGCTACGCCCTCGTAGTGAATCTCTCCGCGGGCGCCCGATGCCGGAAAGACCCGCGTTCCGTCGGGAAGGTCCCGTTCAACTTCAAGGATTTCAAAGGCGCGCTGCACTCCCACCTTGGCCCCCTGGATGATGCCCCAGGTCTGGCTGATGGTGTTGATGGGCGCATAGAGCGAAGCAAGGTAAGTCGTGAAGACGATGATCTCACCCACGGTGATCTGACCGGAGAGGACGTGCTGGGCGCCGACCCAGACCACGAAAGCCGTCCCGATGGCCATGACCACGTTGATCACACCCGAGTAGAAGGTCTGCAGCGTGTACAGTCGAAGGCTGGCTCCCAGGCTCTCCTGGCTCGCATCCATGAACTTTCGATGCTCTTCCTCTTCCTTGGTGAAGGCCTGGATGATCCTCATGGCCGACATGGCCCGCTGCACCACCGAGTAGACCTCGCTTTCCTGCTGACGGGCATCCATGGCTGCAGCGGAAATCCTTCCGCTGAGAAGCGAGATGGAAAGCAGCAGCGCCGGGCAAACGGAGAGAGCCAGGAGGGTGAGCACCCAGTCGATGCGGATCATGACCGCAAACATCCCGATGAGCAGCACGAGGGCCGTGACGATGGGGAAGAGGCCGTTCATGGTGAGGCTCTGGATGGCGTAGGTGTCGGCCGTCACGCGATAGAGCAAATCCCCCACCTGGCGGCGGCTGTGAAACGCCAGGGAGAGGCGCTGGAGATGGCTGTAGAGGTCGCGGCGCAGATCGTTCACCATGCGCTGACCGATCTTGATGGTCGTGTAATTGTTGGCCAGTGTCAGACCACCCAGAAAGAGGTAGATGATCACGATGCCGACACAGGCCAGAACCAGGAATTCCTGGGGGGTGACAGCGCCGGCCAGGCCCCACGGCATGGGCTTATCCCCCAGCACGCTGTCGATGATCAGCTTCAGGGGCCAGGGCTTGAGCAGTTCGAGGGCGCTGATCATGAAGACCTGGGACAGGGCCACAATGAATGGCAACCGATAGGGGCGCAGGTAAGGCAGGATTCTACGTATCATTGCATTCGGCTTCCTGGGGCAGAGTCGTGCCCGGTTTCTCCCTGCTCATCTCTTGAAATCACGACGGAGTCAGCTTGTCCGGCGTTCCTGTCTTCGGCTTTCAGAGTCAAAACGACCGTTTTCTAGCCCATCCACCCGGGCTAATCAACCCAAAAGGATGAGAAGAAGGTTGCTCCTCAGGTTTCAAGCGAGCGCTTTGGGTGAGCCAAAAGGGCCAGATCTGTCGAGAATATGAACGGCCGCATGGTGCACTGGCTCACAAAGTGGATTGTCAAGGCCAGGCCGATGCATTACATTACGCCAACCTTCTGGACCCGACTTCCTCTGCATTTGGAATGGTTTTTTGGGGATTCGCCCCAACGATTGAATCAAGGCTCGCTCAACCTCGACCTTACTGGAAAGGAAGATTGATGCACATTCGTAAGCGTTGCGCCGTAACGGGAGGTGCGGGTTTTCTCGGCTCACACCTGTGTGAAAGACTCCTGAAAGATGGCCACGACGTCCTCTGTGTGGACAACTTCTACACCGGCAGCAAGCGCAATATCGTGCACCTTATGACGAACCCTTATTTCGAAATTTTTCGGCATGATATCACTTATCCGCTATATGTTGAGGTGGACGAAATCTTCAATCTTGCCTGTCCGGCATCTCCCATTCACTACCAGACCGACCCGGTGCAGACCACCAAGGTGAACGTTCACGGCTCCATCAACATGCTGGGCCTGGCCAAGCGCGTCAAGGCCAAGATCATGCAGGCTTCCACTTCGGAAGTGTACGGCGATCCGAAGGTTCACCCCCAGAAGGAAACCTACTGGGGGCATGTCAATCCCGTCGGCCGCCGTTCCTGCTACGACGAGGGCAAGCGCTGCGCGGAAACGCTTTTCTTCGACTACCATCGGCAGCACGGGCTGAGGATCAAGGTCGCGAGAATCTTCAACACTTACGGACCCCGGATGCACCCCAACGACGGGCGCGTGGTGTCGAATTTCATCGTGCAGGCGCTCAAGGGAGAGCCCATCACCATTTATGGCGAGGGGAATCAGACCCGCTCTTTCTGTTACGTGGACGACCTGATCGAAGGTTTCGTGCGTCTCATGAATTCGCCCGAGGACTTCACGGGACCCGTGAATCTCGGGAACCCCGGTGAATTCACCATCATGGAGCTCGCCACCAAGGTGCGGGAGATGACCGGTTCAAACTCCGAGCTCGTTTTCAAGCCGCTGCCTCAAGACGATCCCGTCATGCGCCAGCCGGACATTTCACTGGCCAGGGAGGTCCTGAAATGGGAGCCCAAGGTGCCCCTGGACGAAGGGTTGCGCAAGACGGTCGATTATTTTGACGACCTGCTGCGCTCGGGAAACGATCCGGATTAAGACTGCGGAGGGGACCTTCGGAAATGACACGTGCAGGAAACGCGGCTGTGCTGAGCCTCGTTCTGCCCGGTTTGGGCCAGTTCTACAATGGGGATTTTCTGCGCGGCATCTTCTGGTTGATCATCACTCCGGGCCTCTGGATCGGCTCGGGTGGTTTTCTTGGGTGGATATGTCACGTGATCGCCGCCATAACAGCTTATCGGCGGTCAGAGAGCCGCGTGAACTGAGGAATGTCGGGGAGAGTCTACGGGCCATGGAAGACAAACACCGCGAGATGCTCGTCAAGCGTCTCACCCCCATGCACCTTTACAAGCTGACGCCAAAGACCAACTGCAAGGACTGTGGCTTCGAGACATGCCTGGCCTTCTCGACCCAGGTCATCGTGGGGCAGGCTGACCTGGATCGCTGTCCCTATCTGGATCAGGATGCCATTCAGCCCATAAAGGATCAACTGGCTGTTCAGCAGGCGGCCGGCATCGGCATCAAGCGGGAGGGATTTGAAAAGGCCCTGCAGTTTCTTCGAGGCGAGATCCTGAAATGGGATTTCGGTGCCATTGCGGAGAGCCTGGGCGCTGAGTTTTCGGAGCTGGGAGGGGTGCGGACACTCCGCTTCAGCTACTTCGGGGAGACCGTTTCGGTTTCCCAGGAAGACATTCTGCTGGAATCCGGCGATTCCCTGGGCCCCTACGATAAAATCCTGCTATACAATTACGCCATTGGGGGAGCCCGGGATCCGTCGGGGAAATGGGTCGGGATGGAGACTCTTCCCAACTCGGTTTCCAAAATCAAGAGCCTGAGAGCACACTGTGAAGGCCCCCTGGCCGAGAGGTTTGCAGGGCGTATGTCCCGGCTTCCGGAGGCGATTTCCGGCATTGGGAGGTCGATCGAGCTCAAGGATGAGCAGGTGGATTTCGCGGCTGAATTCCCCATCCTTCCCAGGCTGAGCATTCGAGTCCTGTGGTGGGATGAAGATGCTTCCGAAGGGTTTGCCGCGAGGGCCAAGTTCCTGTTCGACCGGAAGGTTCTGGATACCCTGGATCTGGAATCTCTCCTGTTCACCTGCGAGCAGTTGACGGATCGGCTGCTGGAAGCGGCCAGATGATTTCTTCTGTTAGGGTGTGTCGAGGAAGTGCACTCCGGGACGTCACCCCCGCGAAGGCGGGGGTCCGGATTCCTCCTCGAGTCTGGATTCCCGCCTTCGCGGGAATGACGAATTGGCAACGCTGAGGGCTTTTTCGACACGCTCTGAAACCTTCCTGTGTCTGGATCCATGATGACTGCCGGAATGCCGCAAACTTTCCTCAAACGCCGATACCGCACGGCCGTGGACCTGCTGGGATATGCCGCCCTCATGCTTGCCATGGCATGGCTCCTGGCCCGCGGGACCGAAAATCTCGGCTACAATTGGCAGTGGTATCGAATCCCCCGCTATCTGTTCAGCTGGGAGGATGGCCGGTTTTCCGCCGGACTGCTTTTGCAGGGGCTGGTGGTCACCTTTCATGTAGCGGGGGTGAGTCTCCTCCTGGCTTTCCTTTTCGGGGTTTCGGCGGCGCTCTTCCGTCTCTCCCGCTCCTGGGTGGCCCGTTCGGCTGCCGTGGTCTACGTGGAGATCATCCGGAACACTCCGCTGCTGATTCAGCTCTTCTTCATCTATTTTGTGCTTTCCCCGGTGCTCGACATCAGCCGGTTCATGTCAGCCGTTTTGGCGCTGAGCCTGTTTGAAGGCGCTTATGCCTCGGAAATCATGCGGGCGGGGATCGTGGCCGTCGACAGGGGACAGTGGGAGGCTTCGCGCAGCCTGGGGCTGAGCACGGGGCATGCCTATCTCCACGTGATCCTGCCCCAGGCCATTCGCAAGATGCTGCCCCCCTTGACCAGCCAGGCCATCTCGCTCGTCAAGGATTCCGCTCTGGTCAGTACCATCGCCATCTACGATTTGGCCATGCAGGCCCAGGTGGTGGTCGCCGACACCTTCCTCGTCTTCGAGATCTGGTTCACGGTGGCGGCCATCTATCTCGTCATCACCCTGGGGCTTTCCCTGGTCGTCCGATACCTGGAGAGACGCTTGGCAGCGGTTTGATCATTCCGGCACCCGATTGTCGGAGTTTTGAAAACACGATGAGGAGAAGGAGGGGATCATGAGAGCGTGGAACATTTGGAGGACATTGCGGCTGGCGTTGCTTGTCGTGGCTTTGACGGCGGGAGTCTGCTCCGCCGCCAAGCTGCAGCAGCAGCTGGCCGAAGAAAGCATGATCGAGCAGGCGCTCAAGCGGGGGGTCCTGAAGGTGGGTTTCTCCACGTTCGTCCCATGGGCCATGACGGACAAGTCGGGGGAGTACATCGGCTTTGAGATCGACGTGGCCAGACGGTTGGCCCAGGACATGGGGGTCAAGGTGGAATTCGTTCCCACCAAATGGTCCGGAATCATCCCCGCCCTGCTGACGGGCAAATTCGACATCATCATCGGAGGAATGAGCGTCAAGGCCGATCGTAACCTCAAGGTCAATTTCACGGATCCTTACTATTACACCGGGATGTCCATCGTGGCGCACAAGGAGCTCGCCAAGGGATTTGACAGCCTCGACGATTTCAACAAGCCCGATGTGGTCATCGCGGTCAGGATCGGGACCACCGGCGTGGCTGCGGCCAAGAAATACATGCCCAATGCCCAGTTGAGGCAGTTTGATGAGGAGTCCCAGGCTGTTCAGGAGCTCCTCAACGGCCGAGCCCATGCGTTCGTGAGTGAAGAGCCTCTGCCGGCGTTCCAGGCGGTCAAGAATCCGGACAAGCTGTTCCTGCCGGTGAAGGAAGCCTTCGCGCGGAGCCCCATTGGGCTGGCCGTCCGCAAAGGGGATATGGACACTCTGAACTTCCTCAACAACTGGATCCGCCTGATCCAGGAGGAGGGATGGCTTCAGGAGCGCAGGCACTACTGGTTCGAGACCCGTGACTGGGAAGGCCTGCAGTAGGGGGCGCCCTTTGGGACAACCTCCAAGGTCTGGCCGAGGGCAGTTGTACCGAATTCAAAAGAAAACCTGGAAAGTTTCGCCCCTTGACGTGATGGTGCTCGCGGCACTCGCGGTGGTGGCGGTCTACGTGATCCATGGCATCGATGCCAAGGTGCACTAGCGATGTAACGGGGCCGCCATCCCCAAGTACCTCGCGCGCCATGATGCTGCGTCGGGGGGGTGGGTGCCCGGGCTGCTGCTCCAGGGCCTGTTCACCACCATCCGTCTGAGCATCTGGACCACTTTGCTCGCCACACTCGTCGGGCTCTTTGTGGGACTCTGGAAGGTCAGCCGCAGTCTTTTCCTGCGAATGGTCGGGTCTACCTTCGTGGGGCTCGTCCGCAACACCCCGCCCCTGGTCCTGGTGTTTCTGTTTTATTATTTCCTGAGCGACCAGATCCTGCCGCTGCTCAAACTGGATGAAATCCTGCACCGGCAATCCCCATGGGTCCAGGATTTCGTCTCCCTGATTGCTGCTCCGCCCATCCGCTTCAACAGCTTTATTTCGGCCGTCATCACCATGAGCGTTTATGAAGGGGCCTACATTGCCGAGATCGTGCGAGCGGGCATTCAGTCCATCGACCGCGGGCAGTGGGAGGCGTCGGCGGCTCTCGGGCTCTCGCGGTGTCGGCAAATGATTCACGTCATCCTTCCACAGGCCGCTCAGCGCATCCTTCCCCCGATGGCCGGCCAGTTCATTTCGACCATCAAGGACTCGGCCATCGTCTCGGTGATATCAGTCCAGGAGCTGACGTTCCAGGGCATGGAGCTCATGGCGGCGACCTACCTCACCTTCGAGGTCTGGATCACCATCACTCTTCTCTATTTTGTGCTGACGTTCGGATGTTCGCTGGCCGCCGCGCGGATCGAGGCAGCCATTCGGAGAAGCCCGGCATGGGCGGGACGATAGAGGCTCACTGGCTCAGCTTCAGGCTTTCGAACGCCTCCAGGACATCGGCAACCGTGATGGATTCCATGCAGGCGTGATCGGTGGGACAGCGCCGCTTGAGGCAGGGGGCGCAGGGAACCGGCTTTTTCACGATGCGCGCGTTGTCGCTGAGCGGCGATGTGGTGGTGGGGTCGGTGGATCCGAAGAGCGCCACGATGGGAATGCCGAAGGCGGCCGCCACGTGCATGGGGCCGGAATCATTCGTCACGAAAAGCCCGCACCGTGCGATCACCGCCATGAGCTGCCGGACCGAGGTCTTACCGGCGAGATTCAGGCACGGCGTGTGGAGGGCAGATTCGATGTCCCTTGCAATGGCCGCCTCGCCGGGTCCTCCCGTGATGAGAATTCCGCCGTCCAGTTTGCGGGCGAGGGAATCCGCCACCTCAGCGAAGCGCTCGGGAAACCATCTTTTGGCGGATCCATAGGCGGCGCCCGGGTTGATGCCGATCCAGAAGCGATGGCTCGAAAGCAGCCGCCCGGCCCACTCCATCTCGTCTTCCGTGCATTGGAGCAGCAATCGGCCGATTCCACCTTGAATTCCCGACTGCTCGAGCATGGCGCGATAGTAGTCCGTGTGATGAAGCCGCCGCTCTCGTCTGCCGATGGGCACACCGTGAGTCAGCAGGAGTCCCCTTCCATCGGTCCGGTAGCCCATGCGGATGGGAATCCGCGCCAGGTAGGCCATCATGGCCGCTTCGATGGCGTTCTGGAACAGGATGGCCAGGTCGAACCGCTCCCCGCGCAGCTGCCTCGAGAATCCCCAGAGCCCCTGCATGCCGCGGTGCTCCCGCTGCCTGTCGAACACGATGACTTCGTCGCAGAACGGGTGCGGAGAGAAGAGCCCGGCCACGGCCGGAGGGGCGACGACCGTGATCGTCGCATCCGGGAATGTGGCGCGCACCGCGCCCATGGCCGGAGTCGTCATGACGGCATCGCCGATCCAGTTGGTGGAACGGATGAGAATGCGGGATACGGGCTCGGACGGCCAGGTTTTCATCAAGCGGTTCCTAAAAGAGCCCGGGAACGGTTCCGCTGCTCAGCAACAGAAAATAGAGAACGGCTGACACGATGAGAAAGAGGCAGGGGATCCAGAGGTGTCGGTACACCGCCGTGATGTTGGTCTGGAAATAGGCGTTGGAGAGGATCAGGCACAGGTGCAGGGGCGAGAGCAGTACACCGAGGAAGCCGCAGACCAGTGCCAGCATCATGTAAGGCAGCATGTACTGGGACTCCCCAAAGGAATGAACCAGCGAGATGATGATGGGGAAGGTGGTTCCCACGAAGCCGACCGTCAGCCCGATGACTCCGCCGATGAGGAAAGGGAGGATCATGGTGATGGGCAGGAGCGGAATTCGCCAGCGCAGCAGTTCTTCACTGACCTGCGTCACGGCCCGGCTGTCCTCGAGCATTCCCTTGAACATCAGGATTGCCGCCACCATGGCGAACATATGCCAGAGCTGTCTCTGAACCAGAATCTCGCGCCGATTCTCCCGCGAAACCCCGTTGGCTCGCCAAACCCAGCCGATGGCGAGCAGGAGCGCCAGGATTAGCCCCACCTCCTTGCCGATGGCGATCTTCCACATTTTCAGGATCGGCGTCAAGATGGCGCCCGACCCCAGCCCCAGCCCGATGACGATGATGATGGGGGCCATCTCCCGCAATATGGGCAGAAGGGGAGGTCGGTCCGGCACGGGCGGCCCACTGGCAGCCGGAGCGCCTTCCCTCAGAGCCTGCAGAGGCCAGTAACCCGCCAGCAGAGCAACGCTGGAGAGAGGGAGAGAAAACAGGACGAAGGTCCCCAGGTCGATATTGGCCAGGGTGGTGGTGAGCAGCACGCCGGGGTAAAGAGGCCACCAGTACTCCCAGATGTGGCGAAACCAGTAATTGATGTAGCTCAGAAGCGAGTTTGAAATGGACAGATGCTTTCCGAGGGTCTTCACCATGGGGGCGGAAAAGATGGCGCCGCCGGGCATGGGGAGCAGCCCGATGAGCGCCGGGAAGATGACGAGGTTCACGCGCGGCGTCACCACCAGCCCCTGAAAACGGTCGAGGAGTCGCTGCATCTGCCCCGCTTTCTCCATGCTGTGGCTCAAGACCAGGATGAGCGACACGATGATGCCGAGCGAGACGGTCTTGGCATCCGTCAGGGAGTGGGCCAGGGACTGCAAAATGGCGAGGGGCGCCATGCCGAACAGAAGCCCGAGAAGGATTGCGCCCATCAGGAATGCGCTGCCCAGGGACCATTTTTTCTGGATGGCGAAGAGAATGATCAGGAAGGCAAAAAAGATCCGCAGGATGGCTGGAAGAGCACTGAAAAAAGTCACGTGGTGACAGCACCTCGTTCCCGCGGGAGCGGTGATTCAGGAGAACAGTTGATCAACGGATCTGCTCCAGACCATGGAATCTTCCTGTACAATCTCGATCTGCCGGGACACTTTTCTCATCCAGCATCCAGCATCCAGCATCCAGCATCCAGCATCCAGCATCCAGCATCCAGCATCCAGCATCCAGCATCGGCTGCAAACCTGCCGGAAACCCCGCCGCCGCTTGATCCTACCGGCTCAGGGTCCTCATGAGCTCTTCGGCCACCTCGACCGCTTTGTGCTCCAGGGCTGAACTGATGCTCCCATTTTGAGACAGCAGCGCCAGCTTCTCCCGATCCACCATGAAAGGGGGCTCGCCGGCCCGCCGGATCACATCCACCTCCAGGTCCAGGTAGCGTGCGCCGAAGGGGTAGATCTCCACCGGGGTGTTGATGTTGTAGTACTCGCCGATGGGCTTTCCTTCCCTGGTGAAGTAGCTGTGCCTGACCACCCAGGATCCTTCGTGGATCTCCGTCAACCCGTAGTCGCCGTGTCGAATGGGAATGTCCAGGCCGTCATAGCGACCGTCCGAGAAGGATCGCTTGAACACGATGCGGTCTTCACTGGATTCGATGAGCATGCCCTCCCGAAAGCGAGCCATCTTTCCCGAGGGGCGGATGTGCTCCAGCCGGACGATGCCGCACTTTTCCAGGGGGAACAGAATCGTTTCCTCGAGGAGCCTTCGTTCCAGGGCTTCCTTTTGTTCCGGGTGCCGCAGGAGGTCGATCTCGGCCCGCTCCACGGTCTTGGCGTCGATGGCCCGCAGCCGATGATGCCGAGCCAGCGTCGGTGTCACCCCGACCCGAAGGGCGTCCAGAGCTTCCTTGGAACCTCCGGGAAACTCGACACGGCCTCGGAGGAGGCTCTCGTCGTCGTCCTCCGGTGAGAGGTTTACCACCACGGCGTCCAGGAGCCTTTCCTGGAGGAACGTGATGAACTGGCAGAGGCGCTCAGCCCCCCCGACCATCTCGATTCCCTGAAAATCATCCCGATCGCATATCAGAATGTCGTGCAGGCCTTCGGGAAAATCCAGCCCGAATCGCTCGCGGGTCTTGGGGGAAGGGTCCACCACCACGTAATCCCAGTCCAGAAGCAGACGGGTGATGGCCGTGCTGTACACTCCTCGTACCTTGATGCGAGCGTTCATGGCTTTTGTCCTCCCCATCCAGGATTTTCACAGCCCTTCATGGACGATGATAGCCGATGCCGTCGATCCGTAAAAGGTTTCCTTCCCATTTCGTCCGCACTCCGAGCATTTTTTCCACCAGCCAAAGGTTGGATGCCAAGTGATCCGTCACTCGGGGCACGACGTACTCGGTGCGTCCCTCGGCGAGGGCTGCGAACAGGATGAGCTGGTCGGCGAGAAACCGGTCGGTGGTGGCGCCGGAATGAAGGTCCTCGCGGAGTGCCTTCACCACGTGAGCGGCGATGTTTTCGGAGCGTCGGCCCCGCTTGCCGGCCTGGTCGGAACCCAGTCTGCAGCCTGTTCGGGTTTCAACCCAGATGAGCAGGGCCGCACCTCTTTGCACGGCGCGATCGTCTTCGAGGATGTCTATATTCGCAGAAAGTCCAGCCCTCTTCAGGAGCTCCCGGGCCTCATCCGCCATGCGGTGTGCGACCTGCTCCTCGCGAAGATGCGAGGCCAGGGCGATGCCCCTGACCTGGCTGATCTCCCCCTGCTTCCTGGCCTGCAGGGGCTCGACGGGGCCTTTTCGAGGGGACACTTCCAGGAGAAGCTCACCCTGCCCCTCGGGGATGAATCCGGGGCGCACCATGCTGACTGAGGCCCGCACCCCCATTCGCTCCAGGATGGGGAGAAGCACGTGCTGCATGTGGAAGAAGGTGGGAGCGTGATCCTGAAATAACCCGCCCCGGATGGTGAAATGCGATGGTGCATCCCCAAAGATGCCCAGGGGCAGAACGCAAAAGGCCAGCATCGTCGCCGAGCCGGCTGTGCCGATATCCCAGTCGCGCACCCCTCCCCGGATGTCCGGGCCGGGTCGGTAGAAGACCTCCAGCGACCCTACCTCGTCGCCCTCAAGCTTTCCCGAGCAAAGCTCGCAGCAGGCCCTCATCGCCTGGAGATGCTGGGGCCGCAATCCCGGCTTCTCCCGTTTGGCTCGAATGCGAAAGAGGTGAAGAGGCTCGCCGAGCAGCGTCGCCAGGGCTCCGGCATATCGCAGCAAAGTTCCGCTCCCCGAGTGCACCGCCCCCTCGATTTCCAGCATAGAGCCTCCCCCGGCGGTCCAAGATCTGTACGATTCCTCACATATTCAACCATAAGGTCCCGGTGCCTGCGGAACAAGTCCAGCGCCTGTCTCCCGTTCTCGGCCACCCGGTTCATGCGCCTGATGCGGCTTTCCCGATCGGTGGCGATCACCCTCGTTGAGCTTGCGCATCTGCCGGAGATGGCCTGCAGCGATCCATTCTACCGGCGTCGCGACCCGCCGAGGATGCCGCCCAG
>Ga0105100_10001427_pt1 | contig 14047 bp, 7 predicted proteins | sample PPLLak12cMay2015_2_FD_87033 | JGI IMG/M metagenome (GOLD analysis project Ga0105100, IMG submission 87033) | Freshwater sediment microbial communities from Prairie Pothole Lake near Jamestown, North Dakota, USA - PPLs Lake P8 Core (1) Depth... | ecosystem: Environmental > Aquatic > Freshwater >...
ATCGGGCTCGGGGTTATTGACCTGTGTTCTCCGGGATATCCCCCTTGGCATTTTGTAGACGCGGCGTGTTGGGCTGCGTGGCATGTCCTCTTTGTAGAATGATCCTTTCCCTTTTCAAGACGTCTGACAGTACCATCCGAGAAATCTCTGGGCATCTCGTGTCAACCCGCTGGTTCCGGGCTTCATGGGGCAGTCATATGGGGGGGAACGCAAAGAGCTCATTTGGTAGCGAATGGGGGATGAATTCGCGGATGTCGCAAGTGGTGGTTCTACGTTCAGAATGGTGTTTTGGAGTTTGGACCAGAATCAGGGCTTTATCCGTGAGATGATGTCCGGTGACAACCCACGACTCTTCGTTGGTTAGCTTCCCGTTGGCTTCTCTTCGTGTGACCGTGTGGAGCTGAAGGGGTAGAAGAGGAGGGCCTGAGGTTCTAGGAGGCGCCGCGGTCCTCGTGCTAGAGACTCGCGTCACAGCCTGTTGAACTCTCCAACCAGAGCTCATACCCTGTTGCAGACAGCGTTACATTCGGGCTGAAGGCTCTGGTGTGCCATGGGTGCCTCAACCTCTGGCTATTGCCGAAACTGGGATGAATAGTAAGACCTGCGTGGGCGAAAAAGTGAGACTAGCTCATATGCAAGCATAACCAGGTAGAATGCTGACGAAAGGGAGTGTGCATACAAGTGTTGCTTGTGCCTCTCCCTCGAACATCTGCCCGTATAGCGGGCGTGAATTGAATACGCGTAAGAGAAGCATAAACCCACGTGTTGGCCAGACATGCGAATCATGATGTTCAACGCGCTGCGTAGTAGGTTATTGCCCAGGCTGGTGGTCTTCTCAAAAGGCATGGGCAATACCGTTGAATCAAAACCGGTGAATGATAGCCCCTCTGCAAGGTAATAGGGATTTATGGAACGTTCTGCCCAACTTCCAGTGTATGGATTGCAGGTATTCGTAGGATGTTCAATGGCTACTGCTATCTGCCCATCCTGCAAATACCTGTCCACCTCTCGTGCTATGTCACGAGACATCAAGCCCCGGGTGGCAATACCAAGTCGCTGAACCTCGTCTTCGCTCAAACTCGGCGCCAATCCCCTGACTATCTTTGTCCTTTCTCTAAGGAACGCTCCAACGCGGTATTCTTCTAGGCCGACGGTCTCCGCTTCCTTCTGCATCTTTGCCGCGCGCTTGGTAAACGGGTACCAGAACATATTGGCTCCAGAGCAAAGCATCATCACTGCGTCTCGATTGCATATCGAATGCAGTCGTTCAAGGAAGTGGTCGATGTCGTAGACATGTTCAAGGACGTCATAAGAGGTGATGGCGTCAGCTCTGATTTGGTGCGCTTCCAGGAATTGAGCCAGCTCAGCAATGTCTCCACAGACATAGTGGTTCGCTTGAAGCTCTGTGTCGCCTCCAATCTCTTTCGCTTGTTCACACATAACGTGGTCAATATCGTTGTATACCACTGTACCAACACCCAGTTGTCTTGCCAGCAAGGAATGAAGGCCCTCTCCCCCTCCGTCTTCCACCAAGACCATGTCAGCCATCGGTTTGCTCGATTCACTTATGGTCCGGCCCACAATGTATGCGTCACGTGATAGCGCCAACTGCAGGCCCGGTAGTATCACCGAGAGATACGTGTTTGGGAACCTAGATTGAGTATTCTGCAGCTTGGGAAGAAGGGCAGTGACTGCGGACTCCACCTTCTTGGCTACGCCGGCGTCGAGGGACGATTTCCAGTGACTGTAGAAAGGGTTACGGCGAGGTATTTGCATTGTCATATGAGCGGGTCTGGGCGAGTACTCAGATCATATAACGGGAAAGCGGAGGGCTGTCAACCTCAGCTTGCATACAGAAGGGCGGGCAGTTGGTAGCGCATGGGGGATTCGAACCCCCGATCTCCTCCTTGAGAGGGAGGTGTCCTAGGCCAGCTAGACGAATGCGCCACTCATATGGATTATACCGATGTCGTTGATCGAGGACAAGCCTTGATGTACTTCTGCGAAGGAACCTGGAGGCCCGACGCTTCGGCCATGGGGCACAGCGCTCCTGAGACGACGTTCAGGGCAGTCGGAGATCAGGTCGTGGTAGTGAAGTGATGGGTTTGCGCAGGCATTTCGCCATGCGAGTGTGCTACAGAGGAGGGCTGTTCCGCCGCCGGTGTTACATTTCCGTGGCAGGGATATCTCATGTGCGTCTCAGATGAGGGACGGGTGTCGACATGCTGACTAACTCAGTGTCAGACGCATGGTGTCTGTTGCGACGTTATCATGAGCGGACGATATGGAGATATGGCGTTCACTATGTCCAGCGAAGTGCTCTGCGATCAAGCAGTAGAAGGTAGTTCTGGGATTCGCAGATGCGCGTAGATGGGTGGAGCTTCCTGCTCGGGATTTCTGCCGGCATTCTCGTGGTTCTGGTGCTGTTTGTCGCGTTCAGCGGGACCTGAACGCTGTGTGGCTGGGGAACCAGGATTCGAACCTGGGCTAACGGATCCAGAGGATGGAAACCGAGACTTTCAGCCAGATAGCAAACCTCTCGTCGCGTCGGCTTCTCCAGCGCTATCTCTCTCTTGGCCAATCACCTCCCTCGTCCAACAAGCCCCGCTAGAAGACCTGTGCCGCTCCGTATCCCATCGGAGGTCAGGATGCTACAATATGGCCGTGGATTCTAGCCTAGCTAGGGGGTAGTCCCATACCAGGTATTGCGCCACTGAAGAAGGACAAGATCATACGGCTCCTCAAGGAGGGAGAGACCAGCTCAGTCATCATTCATCATTTCGAACAAAGTGGGCTGCAATCGTGCCTACGTTAACACTGTGAAGAATGAGCTTGTTCGGTCCCAGCAAGCCTGACGGGCGTCACCGGCGGGCCTTCGATCTCTCATAAGCGCTTCTGGTTTGGCGGAAAACTGGAGGTGATTCCAGGAATCGACCTTCCAGGTTCTTGAGCAGGGGATGGAGTCCACAATCTACCCCAGTCCACTCCACCGCATGTCAACACCTCATTGGGCACCGTAGCGCTTGACAGCCTCATAGATGGCATCGGCTCCAAATTGCACGGCTCTCACCGGCACCCGTTCGTCGGGACTGTGCCCCAGTTCCCAAGCTTTCAGATGAGGTGGCAGCAGCATCGGCGTGAATCCGTAGGTCTGGATTCCAAGTCTACGAAAGAATCGACCGTCCGTGACGCCACTGAACAAGAAGGGAATAGGGGTGCCTTCGGGGTCAGCCTGGCGCAGAATTTCCGCCAGCGTATCGAACCACCCCATGTCTGGCTCTGCCGTGCCGGGATCGCAACGAGTCACTTCCAGTGTCACGTCCTGCCCCACGATCCGACGTAACTCGGCTATGAACTGATCAGGACTGAATCCTGGTAGGAGCCTCCCATCCAGTGCAATGGTAATCTCGCTGGGGATTACGTTGAATTTCTCACTGGCGTGAACAACCGTTGCCGCTACGGTGTTGCGGAAGAGCGGATCCAGGGCCACCCTTCTGGAACCAAACATCGCCAGCATAACGTCGGTCATCACGGGGTTCAGAATCTGCCGCAGAAGCAGGTTGGCAGGGAATGACATGGATTTTGCCATGGCCTCGACAGTCTGGCTCGCTGCCGGTGTGACATGAACCGGCAGGCGGCGACTGTCCAGTCTCTGCAGCACCTTGGCCAACCTGGCCATGGCGCCGCCGCGAACGGGCATCGACCCGTGCCCCCCTGCCCCTCTAACCACTGCTCTGATGGTGCAGAGTTGCTTCTCGGTCACCATGATGGGATAGATCCTTCTTGTTCCAAGATAGACGCTGAAGCCGCCGGCTTCGCCGATGGCATAGCGGATGCCATGGAAGTGCCCTGCATGGTTCTCAACCAGGTACTTGGCCCCGAAGTCACCGCCGGTTTCTTCATCGCACAGGACGGCGAGCACAACATCCCCTGCCGGAACAAATCCCTCGGCCTTGGCCCGAAGCAGGGCGGCCAGCATCATGGCGATGCCGCCCTTCATGTCCAAAGCCCCTCTGCCCCATACGCAACCATCTGCCACCCTGCCCTCGAACGGGGGATACGTCCACTTCTGGCCGGCCGTGGTGACCACGTCAACGTGTCCATACATCAGCAGCGGCGGAGCATCGCCTCGTCCGGGCAGCTTGGTGATGAGGTTTGGCCGGTTTGGATCGCAGCCAAGGAGCTCGGTCTGGAATCCGGCCGCAAGCAGCAGTTGATTCACATAAGCCACACAATCAGCCTCGTTGCCAGGCGGATTGGTGGTGTCAAAACGGATGAGATCCTGCAGCAACTGCACCGGCCGTTCGTGAATGACGGTATCCTTGCCTGAACCAGAAGCTGCTATGATCGTTCCTCCGATCTACATTTTTGGACGTGAAGACAGCAAGCATCGAACCGCGCTGTTGCTCACAAGCTACGCCTCCCGGCACAACCCATCACCGCAATGCCTTCTGCATCAAACACTAGTCGCAGGTGCTGCACTGCTGTCGCCATCTCCGGCGGACACCTCGTCACCGTCCTGGTTCGATGGCGGAAACAGCATCAACGGCAGCTTGCGTCCGGCTCCTGCGAAGCTGGCCTCGGCCACAGTTGCTGAGTGCTCTTCGGCGGAGGCTCCGGCGCCCGGCTCTCTTGACATCATCTTGACGCAACTGTTAAGCAATACCTGATCCCCGTAGACCAAAGCCGTGTCGGAGATGTCAACAAGACCACCAGCCTCAAGAAGTGATCGCTGCTCTTCAAACTCGAAGTAGTGGTACTCCCGCTCTTTGCGTAACTTGCCATTGTAGTAGAACATCTTGATGGTTGGCACGATTCCTTTGAGAAGCTTCTTGACAGTAACCCACAACCCTTCGTCCCGGATGCCATATTCGATGTTCCTGAAGTAGATGGCCGTCGGTTTCCATCCGGCCCTGGGGTTGGCCACCACCGCTCGCCCGCCGGGCTTCAGGATGCGTTGGAACTCCTTCGCGGCTTTCAGTTGGTCACGGGCAGAGAGTGTGTAGAGAACGTTATTGCAGACTATCCCATCAAACGCCGCATCTCTGAAGGGCAGTCCCTTCGTCAGGTCGCTCAGCAGAACACAGCAGTCGCGTCTTTTTGTCGTGTGGCACTCTATGGCTTGTCGGCAGAAGTCCATGGCCACCACCTGACAGCCCAATCCCTGGAGCCGAAGAGCGAGGTTTCCTGTGCCGGAGCCAACGTCCAGTACGAGTGACCCCGGACTGGGAGCCAGTTCCCGGCAAATGGCATCCAGGAGTTCCCTGTACGTAGGAACCGAATTCAGAACATCGTACACCTTGAAGTACTGTGCCCAGAACTCACTGCTGAGCATGGCGCTCTTCAAATCCTTTCAGCGGAACTCATCGGCACTATCAATCGATCTTTGTGCTGCCAACCATCGCTGGCTGTGGCGTGCCAATACTAAGGAGCGTCAGAGCCTTGTCCGAAGGATTGACGTGTGGCGGCTTCAGGTGACCCAGATCGGCGCCCTCAGCCTGCCGTTGGGCTATGTAGTTGGCAAAAGCACCCTGAGGCAGAAAAGCAACCTCTACGTGCTGTGAACCGATGTCCGGTCTATCCTCAGTGTCGTCATAGATGTTGTAGGGATTGTGGTGATACTTCTTCTCCAGTTTCTGCAGTTCGCGGCTGAAGACAGCGGCGACCTCCCGCTCAGCGGCGCTGGTTCTGGTGTTGGGTTCGATATACAGGCGCAGCACAGCCCGACCATTCAAGACCTCCTTGCGGGCCGCCCATTCGACATACGGCACTCCGGTATTCTCTAGAGCTTCCCAGATAATCCTCTCGGTGAGCCTGCCAAGACCAGCAATGTCGATGACATAGTCGGCGCGGCCATAGAAGACCATTTGTGGGAGGTCAACGTCGGAGTGGTCATTGCGCAGCGAGACGATGCGGATCGTGTCACCGATCCTGAATCTTGCCAACGCGCCGCCATGCAGGTTGGTGATGACGATTTCGTAGTTGCAGTCCGGTCTCACCTCATCCAGAAGCACGGTCCGCGGTTGGTACGTGTGATCGAGTTCCCACTTCTGGTGTTCGTCCTCGGGTATGAACTCAAAGAAATTGAGGTTGGGGACAAAGGTCATTCCTGTATAGTCCCAGGTCTGCATGGCGTATATGCCACCCTCGGTGCCACCGTACAGCTCCAAGGGCCTTCTGCCCCACATACCCTCCACCTTTTCCTTGAATATGGCGGAATCGGTGCCTCCTCCCATAATGACCTTCAGATCCCAGAGGTCTTTGGGCAGCATGGGGCGACGAGCCAGTCTGCTTCTCAGAAGTCCCCTACCCAGACGAAGAGCCGCCTTTGGATGAGCGACGAGGAATCTGACGTCGGGCTTCTTGGGCTCGTCCCGCATCTGATCTCCCACCACCGCCAGAACCGATGGGAGTCCTCCAAACGCATCAAGTCCCTCATCAAGGGCTTGAGCAAAGGCAGCCTTGATCCTCTCGGTGAAGGTCAGTCCTTCAGCGTTTGACGGCAGGAAATCGAAGTCGAAGGCGCGTCGGGTGAGCTCCCCGACGGCCCCAGAGGCATACTCAGGACCTCCCACAGTGTAAAGAACCTTCATGTGTTCTCTTACCTTAGAAGTATCTCCCCGGCTTTGGGATATCGCTAATAAGGCGCAGGCAGCGCAGACCTTCTCGCATTCTGCCTCGAAACGTTCCGACCAGGGCACCCATTTAACTTCGTAGGTGCCGCTGTAGCCGGAGGTCTTCACCCAACGGGCGGGTTTCGCCGGCAGAACATATTCACGGCGCTCCTGAAGATCAGGGCAATAGTCAGCATATACGGTGAGCGGGACCTGCCTTCTGAACTCTTCCACAGTCTCGGGTTTGGCTCCGCGCATGACCTTCTCACCAATGGCAGAGCCCTTCAGCAAGTCGATCTGTTCCAGGAGGAGCCTGTTCTGGATACCCATGAACTGGGCGAGGGAGAGGTCGATGAAGCCGCAGCAATCGAGCCACAGCTCCTTCTTCTTGCCCTGCCTCAGTAGATCGATTGGTCTGGCCATAACAAACCCCCTTTGCCAATTCTGCTGAAAGTGGTCAGACGCTCACCCACCTCAAATCCTTTGGTAGTGGGAAGCCGCCTACAGACAGAGGGGCCGAAATACAATGCCTCCGGCCACTGCCCTAGACTGACCATTCAGCCCTCTCGGGCGCCCTGTGCTGCGGTCCCTCCGGGACACCGCATGAGGCGATGATGATCCAATACACTCTCGACAAGTCGTCATGGAAGCTAGCACAAGGGGGCGTCTCTTGTCAATGGGTGTACCTCGAATCTCCGTGATCAATCTCTACGATGCGACATTCCATCCCACAAGGTGACCGAAAGGAATCTGTGATAGTCTCGCTCGGACTTGAGAACATGGCGTGATTCGTAGCCGCTACTATTGGGTGGGGTGAGTGTAGCCAGATTGACATAGCCTACTTGTCTGCTAAACAGGTAGGGCGACCTGCGACGCCGAAGAGGAAGTTGTCGCATCCTTGACTGTGTTCAATGATCGAGAGGCAGATTCGGCAGAGCGTACTGTGATGTAGCAGGTACTTGGACAGATGAGCGGATACGCCTTGATACCCCTTGTAGCCTGCGTGGCCTTACTAGGTCCACTGATCGCCTTGTTGCTGCATCGCCCCAGGCCCACACAGAATCTCCTGATGCTTCTCTTCGTCATCCCAGCCATGCTTTGGAGCCTCGCTGACTTCTTGCTGCGCAGTCAAGTCCTGCCAATCGACCCGCTGACCATGGCCAAGGTCATCATCTGCGTGGGGATTCTCATGATAGTTCAATACCACCAATTCCTGCGCTCGCGCGCCGGCAAGAAAGGTGGGAAGGCACTGCTGGCGTATGTTCCGTTGGCCGCCGTCATCGGGCTGACTACATTAGGCTGGATGCCCCGGAGCATACAGGTCAGCCATGACTTCGTCATGATTAGCTACGGCCTCTGGATATTGCCGGTAGCCCTCTTGCTGGTGGCCTTGATAATCCATGACGCACACCTGCTCCTGAAAAGGCACAGGGCTTCCGAGAGCCTTGTCGAGCGGAACCAGATTGCGTATCTGTTGGCGGCGACTTCGATAGGGGCTATCATGATCCTGGCTGGACTGACCCCTTGGGGTAGTGAATTTGCCCTCCCTCACCTCGGCAATCTCGCCACGGCGCTCATTATCGTGCATGCCATGGTAGCCTGGCACCTCGCGGACATCGGCCTCGCACTTCGGCGCTCCCTGGTAGGTTTCTGGATTGTAGCCAGCGCCGCAATCTTCGCGGCGATCCTGCTCTGGGTGGTGTCACTAGTACTCAAGTTCGAATTGACCCCCGGCGCCGTGATAGCAGGCATCGTTTGCGTTCTACTGTGCATGGTCTTCGTCTATTTCTTCGGTCGCCTATCCCGGCGCTCTATCGAGGCTATCCTCATGGGCAAGAGATACGAGTACCGCCGGCAGTTGTCACGGTTCGTCTCCACAAGATCAGTCATTACGGACTTGGATCAGTCCGGCCGGGAATTGCTGGATCTCCTCTGTGGATCGATTGGCTGCGAGCGAGCCTGGCTGCTGCTTCCCATGTCGGAAGAGGGCGACTTCCAGGTTCGATGTTCTCACATCGCGGATAGCGCACAGGAAATGCCATCGTTCAGCCTGGCGCACGACAGCAGCGTACTGAACTGGCTGAGAGAGGAAGCACGGCCTCTGTCCGGAAGGCAGTTACAGACGCTCTTGAGGTCAAACGTGCAGGGCGGTTCTGACAAGGGCGATCCCAAGGCCAATGCAGTGCAAGCGATCTTTCCGGTCCTGAGTGAGGGCAGGCTGGCTGCCATTGTGGCCCTTGCAGGAAAGACAACCGGGGGATCATATAACCTAGAGGAAGAGGACTTGGTGAAAGCCGCACTCGATGACCTCAGCGCCAGAATTGACCAGTCAGTCCAGCATGAGGAGATGCAGGCTAGACAAGAGGACCTGATGGTCCTCAATCACCTGATGGCCATCCTCACCTCCACCGGAGACTTCCGTGATGCTTTCGACCGCTTCTCACTTGAACTGCGGAAAGTGGTTGGAGCTGATGCCATCGCCATTGCTCTAGCCGATGGGAATGATCTGCACCTATTCGCCCTGTCGTCCAGTATGCCCTTGCCTTGGAAGGCAAACCAGAGAATACCATTGGCAGGTACGGGAACGCAGCGGGTCATGAGTGAACGAAGAAGCCTGTTCGAGCCCGACTTGGCCACATCCAGCCTGTTCCGCATGGGCGACGGTTATCTGAAACAGGGCATCCATTCGGTTCTCTATCTGCCCTTGGTTTCGGCAGGGATCAGTATAGGTGCACTAGTCGTCGCCAGCCGCCAGCCGCAGGCTTACGACAGGCGAAGAATAGGATTGCTGGAGAATCTGGCTTCCGGTATTACGACACCGATCGAGAATTCTCGACTGTACTCGCAGACTAGGGAGAAGACCCGCCTTGACGAACTGACTGGGCTATTTAACAGGCGCTATTTCGACGAAAGGCTGGACGAAGAGGTAAGCCTCTACAGTCAGTCCGGACGTCCACTCTCACTCCTCATGATAGATCTTGACCACTTCAAGATGTTCAATGACATCTACGGACATCGCGCTGGTGATGACCTGCTGAGGCAGGTTGCTCGGCTGATCGGGAATTCGATTCGGGCTGGAGATCAGGCGTTTCGCTACGGCGGCGATGAATTTGCCGTACTCCTGCCCCATGCGGATATCAATTCCGCAGGCCCCGTTGCAGAGCGTGTGCGTCAACAGATTGAGCATCATATGCAGTCAGCTTCCATAGGTGTGACGGCCAGCGTTGGTTTCGCCAGCTGTCCAGCCAATGGTGTCACTGCCGGCGATCTGGTTACGATGGCCGATGCCGCCCTATATCATGCCAAATACCATGGGCGCAACCGCAGCTCGCCCGCCACCGCCATTCAGCCCGCGTCCCAGAGCATTCCAGCCAAGGACACGAGGGGCCCCAACCTGGCTGTGGTCTATGCCCTCATGGCCGTGGTTGATGCGAGGGATCACTATACCTATGCCCATTCCCACCGGGTGCGATCCTACGCCGCGGCCTTGGCCAAGGCCGTTGGTTCGCCAGCCGACCTGGTATCCCGAGTTGGCGTGGCTTCAATGCTGCACGATATTGGCAAGATAGGCACCAGAGACAGTGTGCTGGCCTCCGGTAAGACAGCGACACCTGAAGAACTGGCAGAGCTGCGAGCCCACCCTCGCCTGGGAGCTACCATCGTGGCCAGTGTCCCCGGCCTGGCCGAATGTGCCCCTGCCATTCTCCATCACCACGAGCACTATGACGGTAGCGGCTATCCCGATGGTTTGGCCGGTGAGGGCATCCCTCTCGAGGCGCGCATCCTGGCCGTAGCAAACACGTTTGCTAATATGATATCCGACCGGGGTCAACAACCTGGTTTGCCATGGGAAGAGGCTCTGGAGGAGTTGAAACGCCATGCGGGCACTCGGTTTGACCCGACTCTGATAGAAGCTTTTGTTGATTCAGTCGTGGCTTCTCAATTCGCCATGGAGTCGGTGGCGAACGGTGACCATGGCGATGCCATCGGTCTGGCGCAAGAACCGTCAGTATTAGTACAGAGAACATAGAGGAAAGATAGGCCAATCACCTAATCTGAGTTGTAGAACCAAAGAGCTGACGAGATGAGAGTGAGTCCGCTGTCAATCGATGAAGGAAGCCGCCTGCTTCTGGACAACACTAGCGAGAGTGTAGCCATTGTTCAGGACGGGATGGTGAAGACAGTCAATCCCAGCCTCCTGAGACTCACCAGCTACTCGGAGTATGAGCTGACCGCCAAGCCTTTCATAGAGTTCGTTCATCCTGATGATCGGCAGATGGTCAGTGAACGCTACCTGAGGAGGATGAAAGGAGAGGACGTTCCTTCAGGTTACTCGTTCAGGGTCACTGACAAGCAAGGCGACATTCGGTGGGTGCAGATGAACGCGCTCACGGCTATCTGGCAAGGAGCGCCGGCCGTTGTCTGCTTCCTTACGGACGTCACCGAACGCCGGATGGCGGAGAACAGGCTCAAGCAGAGTGAGGCTGAGTACCGGAACCTGTTTGAGAACACCCAAGACGGTGTGGAGGTTATTGACGCCGAAACCGGCAGGATAATCCTGGCTAACCAGGCGGCGGCGAATATGTTCGGTTTTGATTCTCCCGGCGAGATGGTGGGCGTAGATCCGATTGAGTACATCCCCTCAGAAGACAGAGAGCGGGTCGCAGGCATGATGCTGGAATATATGCTCGAGAAGGACCTGCACAATTTGATGGAGATCAGGGCCCGGACCAAAGATGGTCGGCTCATATGGGTCAGTGCGATCGGTGTCAAGACTGAGTATCAGGGGAGGCTGGCCGGGTTGGTCTCACTGAGAGACATAACCGAGCAGAAGGAAACTGAGGAGGCCTTGCGGCAGAGAGAGAGACACTACCGGCTGCTGGCTGACAATGTCTCCGATGTCATCTGGGTCACCGACCTGGATATGAATCCGGTCTATGTGAGTCCATCAGTCACTCGGCTGATTGGGTACAACGTGAACGAGGTCATGAGTCGGACTCTCGCGGATATCTTGTCCCCCTCTTCACTACGGTTGGCCCAAGCGGCCTTCCTTAGGGCTCTGAACTTGGAGAGAGGCGGTGGATCGTCACAACCACCGCCCATGGAAGTGGAGTTGGTTCGCAAGGACGGCTCTACCGTTTGGGTCGAATCAACTCTGAGCTTCATTCGTGACGCCGATGGTCTTCCGGTTGAGGTAATGGGCGTCCTGCGAGACGTCTCGGAGCGAAGGAACGCGAATGCTGTCATTCGAGACAGTGAGAGACGGTACCGTCTCCTGGCCGAGAACATCTCAGACGTCATCTGGGTCACCGATATGAACTTGAAGCCTACCTACTTCAGCCCCTCCGTGACCCGGCTAACGGGCTACAGCGTTGAGGAGGTAATGGCTGGCTCGGTGCAGACCAGCTTGACGCCGGAATCCGCCAAGGCAGCGGCTCATGCCTTCGCCAAGGTACTGACTCTGGGGGAGAAGGATCCGACAAGGGCACCGGCTGGTGGAAGCATGGAGTTGGAGTTGAGGCGCAAAGATGGCTCCACTGTCTGGGTAGACACCACTGTGAGTTTCCTGAGGGATTCAGCTGGTCGGCCAGTGGAGATCGTGGGGGTCCTACGTGACATCAGCGAGCGACGGAGGGTGGAAGAGAGGCTGCGAGACAGCCTGAACAGACTTGAGAAGACAATGGATGGCACCATACAGGTCATGGCTTCCATTGTGGAGACAAAGGACAGCTACACCGCCGGTCACCAGCGGCGAGTGAGCCAACTGGCCTATGCCATTGCCCAGGAGATGGGCCTGTCGAGCGATCGCATCCAGGCGGTCTGCATCGCCGGGCTTCTCCACGATTTGGGCAAGATATCCGTACCCGCGGATATCCTCAGCAAACCGGGCGGCCTCACGGAGATCGAATTCGCCCTCATCAAGACCCATCCTCAAGCTGCCTATGAGATCCTGAAGAGAATAGAATCCTTCAGCGAGATTGCCAGGATCGTGGTGCAGCACCACGAAAGAATGAATGGGTCAGGCTATCCCTTCGGGCTTCGTGGGGAGCAGATCATCCCCGAGGCGCGGATCTTGGCCGTCTCCGACGTGGTGGAGGCCATGTCTTCTAACCGTCCCTACCGTCCTGCATTAGGCCTGGACAAGGCTCTGCAGGAAGTCGCCAACGAGAAAGGCATCCTCTATGATGCAGATGTGGTCGAGGCTTGCCTTTGCGTCTTCCTTGACCGAGGATTCAAGTTTCAATCAGAACAGAGTTGATCTGGCGGTTCTTGGATCACCGTTCCCTGACAGCTGCAAATTCCTGCAAGTAGACATACAGATGGTGGGCGATACTGGACGAAAGACAGAACTAGGGCCTTCGAACTTAAGTTCAATCTGGGAAAATGGTGGAGTTCGAACCCCTGCAGCCGGAGCACATAGAGCCATCGCCAAAGCTATCGAATTCCTAGCCCCCGATTTTCGCTGAAAGCGACTCCGCTTCGATGTAGATGCGCGTGCACTCGGGATGAGTGCCTTGGATATCGCGCTCAATGCGCTGGATTGCCTCATGCATCTGCTCAGCGGTTATGCTGGGCTTGAAGTTCACACCGAGGTTGACAATCACCTCGTACGGCCCCATGTACATGGTGAGGATCTCTGTCGCACGCTCAACTGTCGGTTCCGACTCCACACGCCGGCGGATATCTTCAAGCATCACGGCATCAGCGCCTTCACCAAGGAGTAGGCCTTTGGTCTCTGACGCGAGGAAAAATGCGACACCCATGAGCAACAAGCCGATTGCGATCGATGCCGTGCCATCAAGGTATGGGTTCTTCAGCAAATGGCCGAAGAATATGCCGAGAAATGCGAAGACAAGGCCTAGCAAGGCCGCGCTATCCTCCAGCACGACAGTGTACACGCTCGGATCCTTCGAGCATCTGATGTACTGCCAGGGACTTCTGTCGCCTTTGGCTTTCCAGAACCCCCTGATCGCCACCGAGAACGACCAGCCCTCGATAAGGGCAGAGATCGCAAGTACGACGTAACTCACAGTGGGATCCGACGTTAAGGCTTCCGGCGCCACGTGTCGGATGTGCGAGATTCCCTCGTACAACGACATTCCGCCGCCGATGCCGAAGATGGAAACCGAGACCACCAGTGTCCAGAAGTAAAGCGCCTTACCATGGCCAAACGGATGGCCTTCGTCGGCAGGCTGCTCAGCCTCTCTTATGCCAAGGAGTAGCAGACCACCATTGCCCATATCGACAAGCGAATGGATGCCTTCGGAGATCATAGCGGAAGAACCCGTGATCGCCCCGGCGATGAACTTGATAATGGCTATCGCTAGGTTGCCGATGATCGCCGCGATAACCGCTATCTTGGACCCACCGTGACTTTCCATGCCTATTGACCTTCTCGCGGAAATGGTACCACTTACAGAGCTAGAGTTGCG
>Ga0105100_10001431_pt1 | contig 14016 bp, 9 predicted proteins | sample PPLLak12cMay2015_2_FD_87033 | JGI IMG/M metagenome (GOLD analysis project Ga0105100, IMG submission 87033) | Freshwater sediment microbial communities from Prairie Pothole Lake near Jamestown, North Dakota, USA - PPLs Lake P8 Core (1) Depth... | ecosystem: Environmental > Aquatic > Freshwater >...
ACCGTTATGGTTTCTCGCCACCCTTCTCATGCCTTCCGGAAGCCATGACCGGGACATAAGAAGGATCTTCTCTCAGATCTCAAGGAGTTGCGAGGAGTTGGACATCGTTTACTGCGGCGGACACACGGAAGTGACCAGCAGCGTCAACACGCCGATTGTGGTCGGGCACATGCTGGGAGAGGTATGCAAAAAACACCTGAAACCCACTTCAGGCGCTCAAGAGGGGGATGACCTGGTGATGACGAAGTCCGCAGCCATAGAGGCCACGGCGATCATTGCTCTTGAAAAGGCAAAAGAGTTGGAAGCTTCATTTCCCAAGAACTTCATCCGCAAAGCACAGCATTATCTCCATGAGCCAGGAATAAGCGTTGTGAAGGAAGCGATGCTGTTGAGAAATATTCCAGGGGTTCATGCGTTTCACGACCCTACAGAAGGAGGTCTGGGGACAGGCATCTATGAGATGGCAAGAGCGAGCGGCCTTGGCGTGGAAGTGTATGCCGATCGGATTCCTTTGACCGAAGAAACCCGCCTGCTCTGCGAATACTGTCGCATTGATCCCCTGGGCGCTTTTGCCTCGGGTTCGCTTCTGATTGCCGTCTCGCTCACCACCTCCGAAAAAGCGATTAGAAAGCTTTTGAAGGCAGGGGTGCCGGCAACCCGAATCGGCAGAATGGTCCAGAAAAAGAAGGGGATGAAACTGATCAAGGGGTCTCGGAAGCTGGAGTTGCCTGTTTTTCACCAAGACGAGCTGTCCAAAACATTTGGTTGATGAGAGTCTCTTGCTGAGGATCCTGGAGCCTTGGGCTCTTGCGAAGACCTGCATCAGACTTGCTATTTGGGTTGAAACGTGTTAGAAATATTAATAAAGAATATGCTGGCTTCACTTTGATCTCACAAGAAGGCAGTGAAGCCGCTCGGTTTGGCTGGGGTTAAAGGACCTTGCTGGAGGTTTTGGGAATGGTTAACAAAAAAACAGAAGACAAAAAAGAAAAAGATCCCTTTTCAGACAGTTCGGAGATGTTTGAGAACATTTTTAGGGAAGCCACCAGCGAAATCCAGAGTGAGACGGGAAAGGTTGTTGCAAGACCGGGTTTGAAGCTGAAGGGAGATGCCAATGCAAAACGGGAAACCAGGCCGAAAGCGCCGATAAAACTGGAACTCGAACCAAAAGTAGAATTGGATCCGAAACCAAGATCCCTGTCGCAGCCGAGGATCCCCCAACCTGCGTTATTCAAGTCCACGCAGGAAACCATCCTCAAACCGATTACAGGAACCCAGGCCCATGATGAACTCGAAAGAAAAACTGGAGTGGTGCCTGTCGGGCCCCTTGTGAGAAGTCCTGTTCGAGGACAAAGGCCAAAAGAGGAACCAGGCCCAACTGCTGGAAGAGCACAGGCTTCCAAAAAAAAAGACAAAGGATCGCCTATTCCCAAAGTGATTGTTTTCCTTGTCCTCCTGGCCGCAGCAGCCGGAGGAGCAAGCATTTATTTTGGAGTCATCGACGTGAGCGACTATATCGGCTGGCCTGAACCGGTGAAAAAGGAGGCCCCCAAGGTCGCTGTAACCAAGCCCTCCTCGGCTCAACCAGCGGCAAGACCGACGCAGCCTGCCGAACACCGAGCGGCCCAACCCTCAGAGCCTCAAGCGAAACCGGCACTCCCTGAACCTCCGGAGGTCGCAAAAGCCGAAACGCCTCTGTCCGTAGCACAAGCACCTGTCAAGGTCGAACCACCTCCGGCAGAGGAACAGCCTCCCGTGAAGAGCCAACCCTCGGCTACTGGGTCACCCGTCCCAAAGAGCGAGCCCAAGGCTCTCCCTCCATCTGTCCAGGCGCCGACTGTTTCCAAGAAGGCTGAGATTCCTCAAACAGGCTCCCAACCCAAGGAAGGTGAATTTACCAAAACCCTTCCACCTATGAGTGGCAGCGGCATCGCTTATCCCTACTCTGTCTATCTTGGATCAATTCAGGGCATGGACCTCGTGAAAAAAGCAATGTCGTCTTATGAAAGCCAGGGCCTTTCACCCTACTGGTCTAAAGTGGATCTTGGAGCAAAAGGCACATGGTATAGGGTCTATGCGGGCCATTTCGCAAGCGCCCAGGAGGCTGAGGCGTTTATTCAGCAGAAGAGAATTAAAGACGGCGAGGTGAAGGAGACGCGATACTCCAATCTGATCGGAACCTTTGGAACCAAGCAGGGAGGAGAAGAAAAAGCTCTCGCTCTTGCCGGGATGGGAGTTAGCGCTTATTCGATCCCAGCCGCGGACGGTCAGGTGCGACTTTACAGCGGGGCCTTCATCACCAAAGAAGGTGCCGAGAAGAACCAAGCCGAGCTCAACTCCAGGGGAATCAAGAGCGAGATTGTCGAGCGATAGGCGGTATTCATCTTAGCGCACGCTTTATCCCTGTCGAAGAAGGCTGTTCGCTTTAGACGGGGGGTCGTTGACCGCTGATCCCCCCCCACGCCCGCACGATACGGTCATCAGGCGTTTCCCAAACCCGTCGATGGAGTTCCTCGGCTAGCACGGGATCATAAAGGATGATCCTCTTCTCTCGTGGGCTCAAAGAGATCGGCCCTTGGGAAAGCGCTTTTTCAAGAAGACGGTCACGGCCTGAGGCAATGGCTTGCGTGACTTTTCTTTTTTTCCCCCGCAAAAGCCCAAGGTGAATCGCATTCACAACGGGATTGATGATAGCCTTCACGAACCCCCCTGCGTCCGGAAATGAGGTGAAGGTCTTGCGCTCGGATGCAAGGCTCGCTTCGATCGATTTCAGTTCCCTGGGTTGCTCTATCTCTTCCGGTACAAGCAGCAGTCCAAGCATTCGGAAGCTCCGACCCACACTCGCACGGCTCGACCATACCGACAGGGGGATCGAGAGAAGGAGAGGGATGAAAATCGGGGAGTTCCACCAGAAAAAGGAGCGGTTGACAAAAAAGAGGGCCACAGCCCAGATCAAAGCGAGAAGCGTTCCTGTCCCGTGAAACCGTATGGCTTCCATCCACCCTGTTCCGAGGTCACTCCTCTGCTGGGGACCCCAGCCCACCTGTCGGCCCAGGAGGGTGATGAGGACGAACTTGCTGTGGAAGAGCATCCTCACGGGAGCGAAAAGAGCGGAGAGGAAAACCTCCAGCACCAGGCTGGCAAAGAGTTTCAGCCTGCCGCCATACTTGCGCACCTGATCACTTTTGAACATGATCAGGAGAATGCTGAACAGCTTGGGCATAAAGAGAATGATGGCCGTGGTCCCGAGAAGCGTGAGAGCCCACTGCGGATGCCACACAGGCCAGTCAGGGAAAAGGGAGCGACCGTCAGGGAAATAGACCGGAGTGCGAAACGCCTCGACAATCGCCGCCGCTGTGCTGAGGCTGATGAACACAAACCAGAGCAGGGAGGACCCGTAGGACATGGCGCCGTGCAGGAACAGGGCGCGGTGGGCGGAAAGCAATCCCTTGGCAAAGGCGATGCGGATGTGCTGGAGATTTCCCTGGCACCACCTTCGATCCCGCTTCAGCTCTTCGAGCAGGGTGGGGGGCACCTCTTCATAACTGCCGGCCAGATCATACGCGAGCCACACTTCCCATCCGCCCCGGCGCATGAAGGCCGCCTCGACAAAGTCATGGCTCATGATGAACCCGCCGCGCGGCGGCTTGCCCGGCAACTCCGGGAGCCCGCAGTGCTGCATAAAGGGCTCCACTCGGATAATTGCATTGTGCCCCCAGAAGTGCGAATCACCGAGCTGAATGAAGTGAAGTCCGGCTTCAAACATGGAGCTGTACACGTGGTTGGCAAACTGCTGGGTGCGGGCAATCAGGGTCTCCCGATTTACGGCGAGAGGGGCGGTCTGGAGGATCCCCACTTTGGGATGCCGTTCCATGGCCTGAACCATCCGAACCAGGGTTTCCCCGGCCATCACGCTGTCTGCGTCGAACACAATCATGTAGCGGTAATTCTTGCCCCAGCGCCTGCAGAAGTCGGCGATGTTGCCGCTCTTGCGTTTGATGTTCACCCGCCTTCTTCGATAGAAAATCCGGTTGAACGCCCCGAGAGAGCGGCAGCTCTCGGCCCAGGCGATCTCCTCTTCGACCCATCGGTCAGGATCGCTCGAGTCGCTGAGGACAAAGAAGTCGAAATGCCGGATCTGGCCAGTGCCCTCCAAGGACTGATAGGTCGCCTTAAGGCCTGCAAACACCCGGTCCGGTTCCTCATTGGCCACAGGGATGAGAATCGCCGTCCGAGCACCGGTCCCTTCCAGCGTGAGATCTCCTTCAAGGCCCAGGGTGATGGAGAAACGATCCACGCGCCGGGCCAGTGTAAGAAGTCCTGCCATGGCTTCCCAGAAGCCGATGGAGATCCAGGCAAAGAGCGTGGCGAAGACGACGACAATGACAAACTCCAAGCGCGTCGCACCCCGATGGGGTAGAATGTCGGCCATGTGGCCGCTCGCAATCACCGAGGTGATGATGATGAGCGCTAGGAGCATAAACCTCCTCCGCCGTGCAGCATTCTCCCATGGTTTGTCGAAAGATGGAGGATTCATGACCCTTGGCCCGATGTCATCGATTGAGGTTTCCCTTTTCCAAGAACCAACCGTGAGCTCCTCTCCGGAAGCAACCGGATCATCTCAGTTTGCCGGGCACCATGGAGCCCCGATTCAACGCCGGCACGGACTGGATCTTCCCGCAGAGGCCTTGGATTCCGGTCAAGGGAGGGATCTTGCCTTCCAGAGAAACAAGGTCTTGTGTTGCTGGGGAGGCTTGCTCAGCGAGGATCGCCTGCAGGGCTCGCCACGATTCCGTTATGGGGTGGGATTCAGGAGAATGGTCCATCCGGGATCTGGCTTGGTTCAACGCCTGCAGGGCCAGCTCAAGAGTTTCCACTGAAGACAGGTTCAAGAATTGAAGATACGCGAGGACACGCTGCTGTGCCCTCCTCCAATTCTTATCATGAAATGGTTGGCCACGGCTCATCGGGGATTCCTCAGGGCTGATAAGCGTAGCTCCAGGTTTCTGTTAGGGCATTGTCTCCCAGTTTGAGAAAGGCCCGCAATTCCACCACAGGCCTTCGGATAGCAGGAAGGACTTTTTCCAAGGAGCTGGGATCCTCAAAACCGACTTGAAAGACGAGCCTCCAACCGCCGGTCGCACTGTTCTTGTAGAGCTGTTGCTCAATAAGCTTTGCCTTGGGCTCTGCACTGATGACCGCTGTGAGAGGTTTGTCCGCCGGAAGCGACTCCAGCCGTTCTCCGGCGAAATCAATCACAAACATCCTCGTCTTGTCATTTCTCCCCTTGGCAATTCGGGTGGCCACGACACGGCCCGCCGGCGGCCGGCTGGGTCCCGGGTACTGCCAGAGCATCCGGTAGGAAAACCAGACAGGTTGCCCTTTTTCTGGAAGCCGATCGGGCACCCAGAAAGCGATGATGTTGTCATTGATCTCCTTGTCGGTCGGAATCTGGATGAGCTCGACCCGGCCGGCGCCCCATTTCCCTACCGGGGTGATCCAAATGCTCGGCCGCGTTTCGTAGCGTGCCTCCAGGTCCTGGTAGTGATCAAAATCCAAGTCCCGCTGGATAAGGCCGAACCCGACGGGATCCGGAGCGTGAAAGGAGGTCATGAGAAGCGTACGGGGATTATACAGAGGCCTCCAGATCCATTCACCGGAGCGCGTTGCGATGGAGAGCCCGTCAGAGTCATGGATTTCCGGCCTAAAATCGTCAATGGGCCGCTGGCTGACATTCTCCCCGTAAAAGAACATGCTCGTCAAAGGCGCGATCCCGATCTTCTCAACCTTTTTTCTTGGGAAGAGTCGACTCGTGACATCGATCGCGGTTTCCTTGCCCGGCGTGATCACAAACCGGTAGGCGCCGGTGATACTGACGGAATCGAGGAGAGCATAGACCGTGATTTTCTTAGCGCCTGCCTCAGGTTTCACAATCCAGAAATCCGTGAAAGACGGGAACTCCTCTCCGGAGGGCAAGCCCGTATCAATCGCCAAGCCTCTTGCGGAAAGGCCGTAGCTCTGTTTCTTAGCCACAGCCCGAAAGTAGCTTGCGCCGAGAAAGACGGCCAATTCATCCCTATAAGCGTCCACATTAATAGGGAAGTGGATGCGAAACCCAGCAAATCCCATGTTGGAAGGCACTCGATCTTTAAACTCGTTCTTCCCGTAGTTGAAAAGATCTGCGGAGAAGGTTACGGGATGAACCGCTGCGCCGTCAATGGTGCTGATGTTGACGGTCTTTGTGTAATACAACCCGGGATGGAAAAACTGAAGGGTGAAGGGCAGTTTTTCCTTGAGCCAGAGAGCCTGTTCAGGATCAAATCGGATCTCTCGCCAGTCGTCATACTTCATCTTCAACAAGAAATCAGGGATAAGAGCCTGCCGCTCCTGAAAGGGTTTCTTCGCCAACTCCTGCGCCTTGTTGATCACGTTCTGGAGGCCGAAAGCTTCTTTAGCTTCTGTCGCGGAGGCCATTCCCGGGAGGAGAATGAGGTTGCAGGCAAACAGCGTCAGTAACAAAATGGCGCAGAGACTCGTCCGCAGACGACGAAGTACGGTCGAATGATCCATAAGATGAATTCCGATCTCCATGTTGAACATATTGGAATGTCAAATTTTTCAGGCCCGGCGATCAAATCCGGCCAACTAAGCAATATTTCGGTAGAAATGGCACGGTGTCAAGAAGAAAGTAAGGAAAAGCATCCTAGACGATGGCGACAAAGCCGTAGAACCGGCGGGAAGTTAGCGGAGAGCGACTTCCTTCAAGATAGAGAGGTTGTCAAGTGCTTTTCCGGCACCCAAAGCTACGGAAAAGAGAGGATTCTCCGAAACCGTGACGGGGACTCTTGTCTCTTCTCTCAACAGCACATCCAGGTTCTTCAGCAAAGAGACTCCTCCTGTAAGCACGATTCCTCTGTCAAGAATGTCCGCCGACAACTCCGGCGGCATTTGTTCCATGCCACTCCTGACTGCCTGAAGGATAGTGTTCAGCTCCTCGGAAATCATTTCTCGGGTTTCATCAGAATCGATCGTCAAGATCTTAGGGGTCCCGGTCACCAGATCCCTTCCCTTCACATCCATGGTTTCCACCTTTTCTCCGGGATATGCGTTTCCGATGGTCATCTTGATGATCTCCGCAGTGCTAAGCCCAATCAGGAAATTATAGTTGCGATTGATATACTGGGCGATCGCCTCATCGATTTTGTCTCCAGCCACCCGAACCGACTTGCTGTAGACGATCCCTCCTAGAGAGATCACCGCGACTTCCGTCGTGCCGCCCCCGATATCTACGACCATGTTACCGGTCGGTTCCGTGATCGGCAATCCTGCTCCAATGGCTGCGGCCATGGGCTCTTCGATGAGAAAAACTTCGCTTGCTCCGGCGGATTTGGCGCACTCGTAGATAGCCTTTTTCTCTACGGGGGTGATACCGATGGGGACAGAGACGATGATTCGAGGCCGAAACAGGGTCCTGCGACGATGGACCTTGCGGATGAACTGCCGGAGCATCTCCTGCGTAACCTCAAAGTCGGAGATCACACCGTCCCTCATAGGACGCACGGCGTCGATGCGCGCAGGAGTCCTCCCAAGCATCATCTTCGCTTCTTTGCCCACGGCGAGCACCTTGTCGAGACCAGTTTCATCTCTTCTCAGCGCGACCACCGAGGGCTCATTGAGCACGATCCCCTTGCCCTTTACATAGATCAGGGTGTTCGATGTCCCAAGGTCGATTGCCAGATCATAGGAAAATTTTCCCCAGATGGAGCCTAATCCCATGGCCGATCGCCCCTTTCCTTAGAGTTGCCAGCAGCGTACTTACCGAAACTTGGATGTTTTGGCAAATAGAAAATGGAAAACGATGGATGGGAAAGGACACAGACCTTTCCCTTGGCGCTTTCGTAAGCGCCCCTTACGCGGCAAGGGGAAGTGAGCCTCATTGATCGAGCCCTGGCTGAACAGGAGGACACTGCAATTGGCGAGGTCGGAAGCGCGCAATATCGGGAGGAGGAGCATCCAGATGCAAGCCAGCGAAGGGCATCGATACTCAAGAGAATCCTAGGCAGCTTTTTCCATTAGCCAGAGTCGCCCGATCTGGCACTGTGGACACTTTTTCCCCTCCTCGGATAGGGGAAAAGTCTTCCGGCAGACATCACATCTCACTTCTGCTTCCTCAAAACGCTTTTCCAGCTTTTCTTCTCCCATGGCCAACCTCCTTTTATAGAGATTAAGAGAAAGAAGAGACACCGGGGAAAGCTTCTTGAATAAAGGAACTGCAATTCCTGTCTCAAGTCAAGGGAATTCCGGAATCGGGAGGGCCCAGGGGCAATGGGCATCGAGCCTGTCATTCAGACTATCTCGGCTACAAGATGTAGGGTGTTCTTTCTGTTGACACATACCATCAATTGACCTAATATCGCGTCATCAAAGGGTAGGACAAACCCAAGGGGGATGAGGCATGGCCAAAACTGAAAACGTTGTTTCCCTAAAAGCACGGAGAGAAGCGAAGCTGATCGAGGAAAACCTGGAGGAAGGGATTTTTTATCAGTCACTGATAGAAAACATACCTGCAGTTCAGGGGAAGGAGGAGATCAGCTACTTCATGGTCGTTTACAGCGTGCCGGCCGAGGACTTTGAGGATTATGACTCAGAGGGCATAGAGGTTTTCACCGTCATCAAAGACAAGGCGGTTGGGGAGTTCAAATCCTTGGAGGGAAAGGAAGTAGAACGGTACGAGATCTATGATTTCAACACGGATGATATTCATGTGATGTATCGCATTCCTTATAGGCCTCCAAGGCGCCGGCCCCTTAAGGACAACCCCGGCGTTTAAACAAAGCTGAGCAGATTTCCATTCCAATCGCGTCTCACCCCTTTTCCCCTTCCCAGGGCCGCGAGAGAATATCGCTTCCACGAGCTGATGGAATAGAGCTCTTTGGATAAACCGCCGATGTCGGAAAAACAAGAAAAGGATAAGGGCCGAACGCCTCGTTTTTACGAATACCTGATGCCGGGAGACTGGGTCGTGCTGGCCGGAAGGACCGACGCAGACAATGACTATCTCAGCGTCGTGGCGGCCAAACCCCAGGACTGGTGGTTCCATGTGAGAGGTCTGGCAGGCAGCCATGTGATTTTGAGGGCAAAACCTGATCAGGAACCGGACCGTAAGACCCTCAGAGGGGCTGCGGCCATTGCCGCTTTTCACAGCAAGGCCAGGAGTGGAGGCACGGTTGCCGTCTCGGTTACACGGGCACGGTGCGTTGCGAAGCGCCCTGGATCAAAACCAGGAACCGTGCAGGTACGCAAGGAGACCGTCCTCATGGTGAAACCGTTATTGCCTGAGGCTCTGGATGATCAGGGTCCGTCGAGCGAGGAAAAGCCATGATTCGAATCACGCAGGACATTACTCTCCGAGAGGCTGAACTGAAGCTGGACTTCATTCGCTCATCAGGGCCTGGGGGCCAGAATGTGAACAAGGTGGCTACCGCGGTCCAGCTGCGGTTCGATGCGCTCAGGTCTACGTCCCTGCCGGAAGACACTCGGCGACGGCTCGTCCGAATCGCAGGGAAGAGGGTGAGCAAAGAAGGCATTTTTCTTATCGATGCGAGGCGTTTCAGAACTCAAGAGAGAAACCGGCAGGATGCCGTGGAAAGACTCATCCAATGGATTCGCAGGGCAGCCGAAAAGCCGAAAAATAGGATCAAGACCAGACCGACCTTGAGCTCAAGACAGCGGCGACTGGAAGGCAAACGTCAGCGAAGCGACACCAAGCGCCTCCGCAAACCAGTGATCTAGCACCGTTGGCCGAAAAGAAAGTTCCTCTGAACCCAGGCCGGGCTTGAGAAGTTCTACGCTTCTTGCTAAAGCACCTTCACTACCTTGAGCCAGCCCGGGCGTGTTGCATCAGCCTGCTGGATCGCGGTCTCAGAGCCGAGCACCTTGACGATCCCCCGGGGCATGGCGGATTCAAGAAGTTCCCCGAAGGACTGGAAATCCTTTTTTGTGGTGCCGAGAATCTCGTCTCTCATTTTCTGGCGGCGCTCGTCGTTTTCGCCGGTCAAATGGCGAATCATGGAGGTGTACCCCTTGGCATCGGGCAGCTGATACTGATCGATGTCTCCGATGGTGCCGATGACACCTTTGAGAAGTTCCTCATCTCCGATTTCAAGATCCTTGAGAAATCGCGCGGAGCCGTCAAAAGCCTCGAGAGTCTTAAGAAGGTTCGGATCGCGATAAGAGACAAACGTCAAGACACCAGAGTGCTTGTCAAAGGAGCAGAAGGCGCCGTAGGCGCCTCCCTGAAGACGAATCTTTTCCCACAGCCAGGCATTTCGCAAATACCGGGTGATGACATGGATGGAGCCGTGATAGCGGTATCCCAGGGCATAGAGGTTGACGCCTTTGCCCACGTAATTCACTTGGGCGGGAAGGGTCATGCCTTCGAAATCCACCATCGGTTCCGGGCTCCAGGGTTTCCTCTGGAAGGGCAAGAAAGGCAAGGCATCCAAGAATTCCAGGACCGTGGGCTGGATAGAGCCCCACTCGTCGGCTCCTGCTGTGGCATTCACGAGCAGAGCCCTCCGATTAATCAGGAGGTCGCGAATCTCTTCAAGAACACGAAGCACGTCTGCCCAGTTTTCTTCCACAATCTTTGACAGGGTTCGTAGAAAAAAGAGCTGACTAATGCCTTTCATCTGCTCCTCTGCCCAGTCTGCTTCACTGAAGAGGGCGCGGAGCCTTGTGCCCACTACCTGGTGGCCACTGGGAACAAGGTTTTCTTCCAGCCTTGCCTTTGCCTCCAGGACCATCTGGTGAAAACGTTCCCTGTTGTCCAGCCGAACCTTCAGAAGAACATCACGGAGAATATCGAGCAGGTCCCGCGTTTGTTTGAACATGGCCTTGCCGCGCAGGAAAAGCCAAGCGCTTCCCTGCTTGGAGTTCCTGACGGAAGAGGCGAAAAGGACGGGTCGGATGCCGCCTGTTTTCCTGCTGATCCTCTGGGTGAGGCTCACAAAATCCTCGTCCTCCGTGCCCATCTCCAGCAACGCCCTGCTGAAAAGAGGCACGAAAGGAAGGGCCTTCTGGGAAAGGGCATAAAGGTTGAACCCGATGTCCAGGTAGAAAATGCCGCTTGTGAAAAGATCATGGTAGAGCAAATCGCCCCCCTTTTCCGGAATCAGGGTCAGCGGGATGCTTTTGTTCGCACGATCGAGATCAGAAAGCGTGAGGTTGGGAATGAGTGCTAAAGCTTGCGGAGGATCGGGGGCTTCCTGAATGGCTTTGAGCGTCGCCGTGTCGGCCGCGATCTTTTGGAGAGCAGTGGAGGACATGGAGGAACGCGCCTGGAGAAGCCTTTCCTTTTCGGTCCGATCGAGTTCTTTGGCCAAGCCCGGATCAGGTCTCAGAAGCAGTGAGGTGCGGTGGGCATTGTGGAGGAAGAAGCGGTCAATAAGGCTCTCAAAATAAGAAGGAGAGGCGCTCGCCGTTCTCTTGAGCGCATGCAGGGGAGCCTCAAACGCCACGAGGGCAAGGGGGTCCTCATCGTAAAGCCAGGTGGTCAGGCTGCGGAGCATCAGGACCAGGCCGCGGGGATAGCTCCCCGTGTTGTTTTCCCTCAGAATAAACTCAATCGTATTCTGTGCGGCCTCGACCGTGTGGGGATGAATGCCCTCATGAGCCAGGCGGGAGAGCGTGGAGAGGATCAAGGCCTCCACCTCTTCCGCACGTTCGGCTGAAATGCCTTTGAGGCCTGTTGAAAAATACATCTGGCGCAGTTCACTTCCGAGGCCGACTCCGGCAAGGTCCTCCCCCAGCTTGGAGTCCATCAGGGCCTTTCGGAGCGGAGATCCGGGCATCCCGAGTAGCATGTATTCCAACATGTGAAAGCCTAGGTTTTGCTCGATCCGGAACGTCTCCTCCAGCAGCCAGTTCAGAGTGAACATGGCTTTCAAAGAGTGCTCACCTGCAGGGAATGCACGGGTAACGCGCCTTGGTTCTTGAAATCGCGACTGAAGAGGAATCGCGGAATCCACAGGAATGCGATGGAAATCTTTGAGGTAGTCGTTCACAAGACGCAGGCGCTGTTCGGGGTCATCATTGCCATAGAAGAAAACTCGGGCATTGGAGGGGTGATAGTATTTCTCGTGGAACGCTTTGAACCGCTCAAAAGTCAGATTGGGGATTTCCTTCGGATCTCCGCCTGAGTCGAGACCATAAGGGTTTGCTGGAAAGAGGGATTGCTGGGAGTTCTCTGCGAGAAGGCTGTCCGGGGAGGAATAGGCGCCCTTCATTTCGTTAAAGACAACCCCTTTGTAGTTGAGCGGATCGGCCGGCTTGTCCAATTCGTAATGCCAGCCTTCTTGCTGAAAGACAAAAGGCGTGAGCCGCGGGTACAAGACCGCATCCAGATAGACATCGATGAGGTTGTAGAAGTCCTTCACGTTCTGGCTTGCTACGGGATAGCAGGTTTTGTCCGGGTAGGTCATGGCGTTCAGAAAGGTCTTGAGCGAACCCTTCAGCAGCTCTACGAAAGGCTCCTTCACGGGATATTTCCTGGAACCGCACAAGACGGAGTGCTCGAGGATGTGGGCGATTCCCGTTGAATCCGCGGGTGGCGTTCGAAAGGTGATGCCGAAGACCTTGTTTTCATCTTCATTTGTAAGAGAGAGCAGGTCCGTTCCTGTTCCAACATGTCGGAACCTCTCTGCTCTGGCTTTCAGCTCAGGGACCTCGCGAACCCAAAGGCTCTCAAAACCATGTCGAATGCTCATAACGATCTCTCCAAGTAGGGCTCTTAACCCTTGGTACGCCGTCTCCTGTTCATACCGCTTGTTGCTGGAGCAGGGAGACGGTAGCAGGTTTCCAGGAAATAATTAAGGCTGATCAAAAACGTCCAGATGCAAGGCACCCGAAGGTCCGACGAATGAGGCGTACAGAGAAGTACGCCGCAACGACGAGGAACGAGGGAAACGCAGCAGATGGATGTTTTTCATCAGCCTGCTATGACAGAAAGTAGGTGTGTGTAGGACTAAGCACATGAGGCCTCGACGAGGTGCTCCTCATGGTTGCACACCGGCTCCGGTTCAGCCTCTTCAACCGGTAGGAGTCAAAGAAACGGATCTGTTTGTCCGTGATGGATTCGACAATCGACCAGTGATCCCACATGGGGCCGCCGACTCCGATGAGGATGGCTCTCCGGTCCCCTCCGCTCAGAAAATTCATCATTTCATTCCAGAACTCGTCCAGCGGGGTGTCGGGGCTTTGCTTGAAGGGCATGTAACGGTTCTTAATCCTTTCGCCGACCACTTCACCCAGGATGCCCCCGATGGTCAGCAAGTCAATCCCTTCGATGAGGAGTTTTACAAGGTCCTTTCTGCTCTCCAAATAGCGAATGATCTCTTTGAAAAGATCCTTGGCTTCTTCTTCCCCGATTTCCGTTACGATCCGGGTCGCGTTCACAATGCTGTAGACGGCGCACAATCCGTCCAGTGCTCCTTGTTCATAAGGTTTCATTTCTAAACTCCTAAAGAACTCCCGCGGAAATACCTTACGATCCCGGGGCTCTTTCTTTTACAACACCCTTGAAAAGATAGTCCATACCGAAGCAATCTTCAACCTTCACCGTAAAAAGGTCGCAGTCTTTATTCTTGGGGCTTTTTTAAGAGTTTTTTCAGTACATTGCGTTGGAAAGTCAGCGGTGTAAAACGGGGTGGCGGCGTGCGGCGAAATTGACCATCTGGCTGAGCATGGCACCGTAAGAGTAGCCTGCCAACTCCGCGGCAAAGCCCATGCTGGTATCGGAACTGATGTCCGGGTTTGGGTTGACATCGAGGATGTAAAACACGCCGTCGCGCAGACGGATATCGAATCGGGCGTAGTCGCGGCACCCGATCACCCGGTAGGCCCTCTGCGCGACTCGCTCCAATTCATTGTATTCTGCATCAGTCAGGAAGGCCGGTACCCTGACGCAGATTTTTTCATAAGCCTGGGAATCGGGCCTGTACTTGGCGTCAAAGGTGC
>Ga0105100_10001432_pt1 | contig 14015 bp, 15 predicted proteins | sample PPLLak12cMay2015_2_FD_87033 | JGI IMG/M metagenome (GOLD analysis project Ga0105100, IMG submission 87033) | Freshwater sediment microbial communities from Prairie Pothole Lake near Jamestown, North Dakota, USA - PPLs Lake P8 Core (1) Depth... | ecosystem: Environmental > Aquatic > Freshwater >...
GTGGCAAAATCCATCCTGCCGTATATGGCGCCGGGATCCTCCCGCAGTTTTTGTTCGGTGACGCTCAGCGTCTCGACGAAGTCGCGCCAGTCCATCGCGCCCAGGAACCGGAGGCTGCCGATGCTGTTGCTGATGGAGACGTGGTCGGCGGCCTGTTGCTGGTTTCCCGACTGCACCAGCTGCTCGATCGTCAGGCCGGACTCGGACAGCAGCTGTTCAATCCAGGTCAGCGGCAATGCCAAAGCCGGGCTCTGCCCCTGCAGCCGGCGAGCAAATTCCGAAACGAACGGGGTCGTCATCGGCGGGTTCGACCGCGCCATGTCCGCGATCACCAGAACCAGGCTTTTCGGATCCTTCTCGGCCATCTCGATCATCTGGTCGGCCCAGGAATCGGCCAGGTTCCGGTCGATCCGGCCGGCGGCGCTGCGGGTGGCAACGCGCCGGAGATTCTCGATCAAGGCCAGGCGCAGCATGATGGGGATGGCCCACAATTCGCCTAACTTGAGGGGCGTGACCGTCTGGTAGGACGCGACGAAACGGCGGAGGTTTTCCGGATCCACCCGTCCATCGCCGTGCGCGATCGTCTCCAGCGCGATGTCATACACGCGCGGAAGTCCCGCCGAAGGGCCGTGCGCCAGGCGCGGCAGTTCACGGCTGTAACCCTTCGGCAGATGCCGCTTGGCCGTGCGAATCTGTTCTTCGATCAGGTAGAAATTATCGAGCAGCCATTCTCCGGCCGGCGTAATCCGGTGGTTCGCCGTAACTGCCGACGTGAGCACATGGCAGGCGCCAGTCAGGACCCGCTCATTATCCGCCAGTCGCGTTAGCAGCCTGTCCTTGGCTCGCCGCGGAGCCAGAGTATGCGAGGAGGCGAGATTCCTTCCATGCTGCTCCATCTGATCGGTGCTGAACAACTCTGAGCGCAGCGGCGGCTCGTCGCCGGTGTAATCAGATCCCGAGCGATTTGCGCGGGAGTAAGACCTTAAGTAGAGCAGGATCCTGGAGACAGTCCTATCGCTCGCCGTCAATTTGGAGGTGTCCATGAAACTTTCAGGTCGGGGCATAGGTGTTCTCAGACGCAAGAGTCACCGCTTTGTTGTCAAGCAAAAGCGCTTCCGGAATTATTAGAGCGGTGTTTGAAGCCCGGGCGCGCAAAAAATAATACCGGCGACTGGCGGAAATAATGCGCAATATTCGTTGAGATTAAATCCGTGCCAGGATTTATCCTGGCCGCACCCATTCTAACCGCAAACCCGTGTGTTTAAACACGCGAGCGCTTAGAGAATCTATGAAGAAGTGGCAAACAAATTGTGACCCGGATGGCACTTACTTAAGCCGTTCTATAATCGATGCAGGGCGTTACGGCACTCACTGCGTGCCTAACCCGCCCTGCATTACTTTTTCAGCAGCCTGTTAAGTTAAGCACCATTCAGCGTTGACCCCTCTCCCCCTGAAAGGGGAGAGGGGATTTAACCAGAGCTTCCTTAGCGTAAAGAAAAGTTGCCGTTATCGTCGGAGAGGATAATTTCCACACGCCGGTTCAATTGACGGCCGGAGGCGGTGTCGTTAGTGGCAACCGGAGAATCCTCACCGTAACCGTGGGTGGAGATACGGTCGTTGCTGATGCCCATGTCCATCAAAGACGTGCGCACGGCATTGGCGCGGCGTTCAGAGAGCGCCTGGTTATAGTCGGCGCCGCCGGTACTGTCGGTGTAGCCTTCAATCCGCGCCTTGCGTTGCGGGTATTGCTTGAGAAAGTCGGCAAGCTTTTGCAAGCTGCGTGAACCGCCCGATTTAAGCTGCGCTTTATTGGTATCGAACAACACGTCGCCGAGGGTGATAACCAACCCGCGCTCGGTTTTTTTCGCGTTCAATTCTTCAAGTTGTGTTTCAAGTTGGCTTGCCCGCATTTCCGCTTCACGTGCCTGTTGCTGTGACATTTCTGACTGCTGTTGTGACACGGCCGCCTCTTGCTGTGAAGCTTCTGCCTGACGTTGCGCGGCCTCCGCGCTTTGCTGAGCCTTGCTCGCCTCAGCTGTTCTGGCCTCGAGACGGATTTTGCTGCGTTCCGCACCGGCACTGGTGACGGCTGACTCGGCCTCCTTTTGCCTGGCTGTTTCCTGTGCGATCGCTACCCGTTGTTTCGCCAGATATGCCAAATGAGTGACCACAGCCGCATCTTCTTTCTTGATCGAAGCGTCGTCTGCTTTGGCCAGCGCATCGCCCGCTTGCTTCAGTTCAGTCGGAGCGAGATTAACGACTCGCGGATTGTTCTGCGCCGCACGGTAGTCATTGCGCGCTTCATTCAAAAGAGAATTCTCCGGCACGGAGGCGCAGCCAGCAAGTGTGGCGATAGCGAACAGCGCTGTTGGTAAAAATCGATAATGTTGCATGATGAACTCCTTAAAGTGCAATGATCATTGGCTTTTACGGTCAATTTCCTGGCGCAGCACTTCGCTGCCTTCCTGCACGGCGCCAGCCGCTTTCTGCGCCTTGGCGGAACGTGCCTTGGCTGCCGCCAGCTGAGCGTCAACCTGTGCTTGCTCGGCCAGCAATTTGGCCTTCTTGTAATCTTCCGCTGTCATGGCCTGAATCGCGCGGTCCAGTTTATCCTGCGCTGCTCGCATTTCTGCTGGCGCAAACTCGTTACCACCCGCGCTGACCGCATTGGAAACGGCCTGCTTTGAAACCGCGATCTGTTCTGTCGGGGGTGGAACGCTTGCGCAACCGGCAATCACCACAGCAGCAAAACCGATCCCACTCATCGTTCGATACCATTGGTGTTTCGAGATCTTTTTCATCGTCTTGTCATCCATGTGAGTTAAATGGCGGAAAAGATCCGCTGCAATGAAGCTTTTGCATCGATTTCGAGTTTTCGATAGCAGCAGCCAGACTTTCTCCGATCTGTTTCATGCACTTGTTAGACCTCATCCAGCCCGGTCTAGCAATTCCGGAAGTGAAAAAAGAATTAATGAAGAACAAGGCTAGGCGCGTCATCCATAACATTCAGTACGGTGACGCACATAGGATTGTTGTCGGTGCTGTCCCAGAACCTCGGCATTTGTTTTGCCGCGAGAGATCGATGTTGAATAGAAAGGGTGCCGCTGTACTTCCCGGACGCCGTCGGACCAACATCAATGCCGCGTGAACTGCAGAAAAGAGGCAGAATTGACGTCTACCTCGGCAGCACACATGGCGGCGTGGCACGCCTCGTCAACTATATGGTGAGCCAGCCTTGTCAATTCTTCCCTGAGGCCTGCATTGGTTTCAGTCAGCGCTTCAATTTGCCGGCGTGCGTTTTTTAACTGTTGTTGACTTGCGGCAAGTGCCAGCTTGAGTTCCCTTAACTCTGACAAGGCTTGCGGTAGTCGGCCAGCCGCTGGCGTTACATCCGATGAGGCCGGACTGCTTGAGTCACTCGGTGCCATGACTTCGGGGACGTGGTTAACGCTCCGTCGTTTCATTTGCAACATCCTTTACCGGTTATGCAAGCCCATAAACCGCCGCCATCGGTTTTATTATTTATTCCCGGCAGGGCGGGCTGGTGGTGGAATCAACTTTCGCTATTCGCGCAACATCTTCGCTGAAGATTTCTACAGTAGCTTCCGCTATTTGCGTACCATACTCGTCGAAGATTTCCACATTCGATCCGTCTTTCGTGCTGGCCAGTTCAAACGCATATTCGCTCGCGACATCTTGTGCATCGAATGAGGCTAGCGGCTTCTCGATTCCCGCTTGCATGACGTTCCATTTACCGGAGTTTCCGCGCTTGACGCGAAATACTGAAGATCCTTTTTGATCAAATCCCATGAAAACGCTCCTTCATAAGTTTTCGGTTCCGGATCGACCAGCCGACGCTACATTTGTCAATAATTCTTCTGTTGCGCCTGTGCGTGCACTAACTGATCCTGAATAAACAGATCAGGCTCGAGCAGGCGGTCAGCGTCCTGGGTGGCGGTCGGTTTGTACAATACAGCTTGACCAATATTTTCCCTGGGCTGCTCGACGATGGAGGTGCTATGCCCCGTACCCTTGGTGCGATACATGGCGATATCCGCCTGTTTCATTAAATCGTCGAAAGTTCGTCCGTCACGCGGGTAGACAGCAACGCCTACACTGACGGCTGTATGAATCTTGTGACCGTCAATGATATATGGTTCGCTGAGGCGCCCGCCGATTTCTGTGGCGAGTGCAGTGGCAATATTCGGACTGTCGATTTCCGACAACATGATAGCGAACTCGTCTCCGCCGTAACGGCAGGCGGTGTCGGCGCCACGGATGCCCTTGGTCAAGCGTAACGCCACCGCCTGCAAGAGTTTGTCGCCACTGGCATGGCCGAGTTTGTCGTTGACGCGCTTGAATTCGTCCAGGTCAAGCATCAGCAGCGCCAGCGGTTTGTGATGCCGTTCTGCCTGGGACATGACTTGCTGGAACCGGTCTTGAAGCAGGCTGCGATTGGGAAGACCGGTCAGTCCATCGTGATATGCCAGGTAACGCGCCTGCGCCTCCTTGCGCGTAAGCTCAACAAGCTCATTCTGTAAATCGGCATTACGCTCGGTAAGAATTTCGATTTGATGCTGCGCGCTTTTGACAAGCTGTTTACATGCGTATATTTCTTTGATGAATGCTCTCAGGCCCGGCGCCGGCAGTGCGTGCACTGTGACGGGGCCGGAAGCGGGTTTTTTGACAATGCTAAGACTGCTCCGTTTGCCATGAAGTTTTGTGTTCCTGATTGCCTTTAGATGTACAATCTTGCTGGGATCTGAATGACGTGTCATGGCTGATCTCTCCCTGAATTGGTTGTGCGCACCGAGCCGCTCTACGCCTTGAGACGCGGCCTTCCATTACATGTCGCTTAAATACAGGGAAAAACGCGTGGATTCCGTGCGTTAGCGTACATAAACGGATGACCGGCCACTTGCAGGTGGATGAGCGGTCCCTTGGCCGCTGAATTGCTTGGTTTTCCCGGGCCAAGCGCGATGAGAAGTCGTGCCACGTCATGGGTTTCGTGAAAACCGTGGGCTGCAAAGAAAATCCACCAAGATGAAGTGCAGGCGCCAGCTAGCGCAACCGCCAGGCCATGTAACACGGGCGTAGAATGTTTAGCGTGATAGTCAACATCAGGTCTGTGGACCGGCAACAGCCTCTCATGGCATTGCAATTCGCAGCTGCATAATGCGTGCAATATACCGTGCACTATACTATGTTGGTTGACCTATATAGTGCGCTCGGAATTCAGGGTAAAATCCGTTTTGCCCCCTCCGCAAGCGCAGCTATGGATCAGGGCTAAGGACCAAGACCATGCAAGCCGGCCTCGAACCCAAAACAAAAATAAAACCGCAAGATAACTTCATTCTGGCCGCTTTATCGGCGGACGTGTTTGATCGCCTGCTTCCCGATCTGCAGCCGGTGGCTATGCCTCTGGGCAAGGTGATCTACGAATCCGGTGCTGAGCTGGATCATGTTTATTTTCCCGCCCCGAACTGTATTGTTTCGATGCTTTACGTCATGGAGGATGGAGCCTCGGCGGAGATTGCCGTGGTCGGCGATGAAGGCATGGTGGGCATTGCCTTGTTCATGGGGGGCGGCACTACCCCCAGCCGGGCGTTGGTGCAAAGCGCCGGTCACGGATTTCAGCTGAAGGGGCTTGCGCTGAAAAGGGAATTCGAACGCCACGGTGAATTGCAACATCTGCTGTTGCGTTACACCCAGGCGCTGATCACGCAGATGTCGCAGACCGCCGTGTGCAACCGGCATCATTCGGTGGATCAGCAACTCTGCCGCTGGCTGCTGCTGAGCCTGGATCGCCTGTCGACCAACGAGCTGATCATGACCCAGGAGTTGATAGCCAACATGCTGGGGGTGCGCCGTGAGGGCGTCACCGAAGCGGCGGGAAAACTGCAAGCCCTGGGTCTGATTCACTATAGCCGCGGTCGCATTACGGTCCTCGATCGGCCGGGACTGGAGGCGCGGGTATGCGAATGCTATGCGGTGGTCAAGAAGGAATATGATCGCTTGCTGCCCGCTAAAGCGGCAGGTTCAGTGCCCGCGTGAACAGCAGCTTGGTTTAAGAAGCAACCCGGTATTGTCCGGCCTCAAGAGTGTCTGTTAAGGCCTGTTCGGCTCAGTCACCATCAATCATTTTCCCCCATTTTACATCTTAGATTTATTGCCGTTTGAATCTTGCAAGGCAGCGCCCGTTGCGCGGACGGCTTTTCAGCGGAAGCGACGGAGTATCTCAGCCATGCGCGCTACCGCACCGATTAAGCACGTTTCTGTGCGCACACTGTGATTGGTTGGTGAAGCCGGATCACCGGGATGACGGTGTGTAAAATTCCCGAAATTCATTGCCAGGAGGCAATCATGAACAAGGATCAATTCAAAGGTCGAATCAAACAGGCAAAAGGCCGGATCAAGGAAATCGGCGGCAAGCTCTTCCGCGACAAGCGATTGGAAAAGAAAGGGCGGGCCAAAAAAATCGGCGGCAGGATCCAGGCCGACTATGGTGATTTCAAGGATGACATCCAGGGTTATGTCGATCTCGAGGAAGATATCCGGGGCTATGGCGATTTCAGGGATGACCTCCAGAAAAGTGGCTGACCTTATATTCCCGAAGCCTTTTGCTGACTGAACATCGGTCGTAAACAATGGGCAGTTTCAGACACCATGGGAGTGTTACCAGCCGAATTCGCAAAAGAACCGTTCTACGTGCGCTACCGCACAGAGCCGGCAGGGTACTCGGCGTATTTATCTCCATATATAAGCGGCGCTGGCAGAGCTTCCGTGAGATTTGAATGACAACCACGCTGTGATTCATCGCTTCGTTAACACACCGATCGGAGCCCAGTCATGAACATGACATTAAGTATCGCCCCGTTGATTTCACTTATCGCCGGCATACTCATTCTGGCCGTGCCGCGCCTGCTGAATTATATTGTCGCGATTTATTTGATTATTATCGGACTGCTCGGGCTGTTCGGCGCCGGGAGCTTTAACCTTCACTAAAAGGAGCACGCACATGTCAGTGTTGAAAAAACTGTCTATTTTGTCCATCAGCCTGTTGATCGCGGCAGGACTTGTCGCCTGCGAAAAAAAAGGCACCGCTGAGAAAGCCGGCGAAAATATCGACAAGGCCGTAGACAAAGTCCAGGACGCGGTCAATCCCCAAGGTCCCATGGAAAAGGCCGGTGAAAAGATCGACGAGTCCGTGGAGAAAACCAAAGACGCGGTGAAGAATTAATCTGGCGGCGTTAAGAGGGCAGGTTCGCTCTGAACCTGCCTTCTCTATGCATCACTATCAAAGTCCCCGCTCCGATCGAAACCCTCTGACTTGTCCGGAGACCGGATCAGGGAACCCGATCTGCTTGGCCAGAAGCTGCAGAGGCCGGTTGAAATAATCGTCTCGTTCCGCCTGCAGCTTGGGATAAATCCGGCCGTTGATGATCCCGAACCCCAGACCGCTCATATGTAACCAGCTGATGGGTGTTGCCGGTGACCGGTTGCAAACTGAAAAGCCCCAGGCGCCATTCACTTCCAGGTGCCGGATGTGTAAGCAGGCATTGGCCACACCCGGGACGATTTTCATTCGGAACCGCGGTTCGCCCTGAACAATCCAGTTTTCGGCGGTTCATTGTGTAGACCTCAGGGTCTGACCCCATTTTCACCTGTATCGCTCCGTGCGCCAGCGTACCGACGCCATGTACGAGAAATGTTTTCATAATCCACAGGCGTCCGTGCCAAGACGGCAGAAAATCCGGTTCCTGACGGGCGGGTTGTACTGTACAAAAAGAGGGGATCCGGGCTACCCCGCGGTGGCGGGCACGTGCATGTAACTCCCATCTGGTGACGACCTAGAAAGTCAATTGGCTTGTCCAGGGCGGGGCTCTATTTGCAGAAGGCGCGAGTTCGTGCCGCGGTTTTACTTTGAATCAATGATACTGGAGATGACAATGAAGAAAATGATGAAATGGAAACAGCTACTGGCCGCGAGCGGTCTGATGCTGCTCGGTCTGGTTGGGAGCGCTGCGTCCTTCGCTGACAGCAAGGCGGAAATCGACGCGAGCGTGAGCAAAGCCTTGAAGCAGTTCTATACGCTTAGCCCAAAGAACAAGGAACTCGCCGGGAAGGCAGCGGGGATGCTTGTATTCCCGCGCATCACGAAAGCCGGTGCCGGAATTGCCGGGGAATACGGCGAGGGTGTGCTGTTGGTCAAGGATAAGACCGTCGGCTACTACAGCATCGGGGGCGGGTCGATTGGGCTTACTCTCGGCATTGCGGATCGCAGCGAAATCATCATGTTCATGACGCAGGCATCGCTCGACAAATTCACGAACAGTCACGGGTGGGCCATCGGCGCGGATGCCGGTATCGCTCTGGTGACAGCAGGAGCCGGCGGTACCTATGACACCAAGACCCTGCAGAAGCCTATCCTCGGCTTTGTATTCGGTGAGAAAGGTCTGATCGGCGACTTGTCTCTCGAGGGCTCGAAGATCACGAAGATCGAGAAGTAACGTTCGGCTTCAAATGAGCGTTAGCGCATGGATCAAGCCTGGTCGCGACACCAGACGCAATCCAAGCGATGACGCTCATAAGGCGGCTGTCCGTGATGTCCCGTGTTGTACTCCCTCGAAGGACATTAATGAATGACCATGGTCTGTTCCTGATTACTTCGCGTTTATGTGCGGCAGGAGACAGATACATGGTGCCATGGGTGATACGTTGAATTCTCACGATATAACCAATTTGGAGAAGGAGCTTTAGCCATGCGAATCAACAAACTCAGTTCTCTCATCGGCCTGTCGGCCGCGCTGGTTCTCGGTCCCTTGACCGCCGCACAGGCAAAAGGTCCCGGGATTTATCTTGGTGCCTCGTGGGGAGCCTATAGCATCAAGGAAAGCGAACTTGACGACAATGACGATGTGTTGAAGGCGGTCATTGGCGGTCAGTTCAACGACTGGTTCGGCGTAGAAGGCTCGTGGGTCGATTTCAAGCGCGTCATCGGCGGTGGCGACAGGTTCGAATCCGATGGCAAGGGCCTGGCGGCAGTGTTTTCGATGCCGGTGGGGGACAACTCGTCGGCCTTTCTGAAAGCCGGGCAGTTCTGGTGGAAATCGGATTCGTCCCTGGGTGGAGCGCTGGGAGCCAGTTCCGGCAATGATCCGTTCTGGGGCGGCGGCCTCAAGTTTGGCTTTACCGACCACCTCGCATTACGCCTCGATGCGGAACGCTATGAAGTGGCGGATACCAATCTCAATGTCTTCACGGTCGGTCTCGAGTTCAAGTTCTGACAAGCGGTGAAGGTGCGGGACTTGCGCAGGCAAGAGGGACTTGTAACGGCGCGTGAACCGGGTGTTACGCTGATGCCGGGCACATTTCGGCACATTTATTTCATGCGCCTGCTGCCGGGTCCGACGCCACTGCCGGGACCTCCCATGCCACCGCCGGAACCCATGTCCTGAGTCTTTCCATACGCTGGCGTTTCATCCGGCAGTGTCACACCCCGTTGTTTGGCTCGCTCTTTCATCTGCTCCTGATGTGCCTGGCGGATCTGATCGCGCTCCTTGCCGGTTCTCGCGGCATTCATCAGGGCGTCATATTCATTGCGCTCCTGCTGGGTCATGAGCTGTGAGCCGTACACCCGATCCTGCGCCTGCGGACGACCTTGATCCCGGGTCCTGTCTGTCGCGCTGGCTACCGGTGCTGCCGTGGAAAACAATGCCACGATTGCAGTGGAGTAAATAAAAGTACGCTTCATGAGGGTTCTCCTGAATAGATGGATTGGCAGAACCATCCGGATAACGCCCGAATGTGGTGTTTACGAGCGATATTCAGTCGGTGGCAAAGCCCGGGAATAAGGGTCAGTCGTTCTTCCACGAGCGACCCGGTTTCACTGACAAATCCCAGTGTGTGCGCAGATACGCGTGTGATCGGTACGGTGGCGCACATTTATCCATCGACATACCCGCCGGACCCGGCTACAACCAGTATTCCGCGATTCGCGCCAGCCACTCTTTGCCGCGCCGCGTCGATCAAGAATTTGATCAATTGCGGATCGGGAACGAAATAGGCGTTCGTAAGATACACACGCAGTTCCGCGTTGGCGATCGCCGATAGCAGCGTGAGATAGATCAGGCTGTGAGGATCGGCGGAGGCGGGGTGTGCAGCCAGGTAACCAACTTGCCGTTTTCTGTTCGCTATCGCCCCGCGGCAACGGTCTGCGCTAATCGCCGAGCAGCTGTCCAACCGGTTTCAGATCTTCCACCCTATCGCAGACCGCCTTGATCATCATGATGATGGGGACGCCCAGCAATAACCCCCACACGCCCCACAACCAACCCCAGAACAGCACGCCGATGAAAACGGCCAGCGGGTTCATCCGGCTTGCCCGGCCGGTAAGCCACGGCGTCAGCAAGTAACCTTCGAGACTCGTGATGAGCAACGAGATGCCGGCGACCAGAAGTGCCATGCTGACGGTCCCGAACTGGAGAAATGCAACGAACGCCGTACCGCCGGTAACAATGATCGGACCAAGATAAGGAATGGTATTGAATACCCCGGCGGCGATTCCCCAGATTGCCGCATGCTCCATGCCGATCCAGAGAAACGCGAGCCAGGTCACCACACCGACCACAATGCTGGCGGCTATCTGGACCAGCAGAAAACGTTGAATCTGCCCGTTAATTTCATCCAGCACCCGGAGAGTGTCTCTTTTCTTGTGCATGGTCGGGCCGGCAATCCTGACCATCTTGCGCCGGAACGTGTTACCCGAGACCATAATAAAATACGCCAGAAACAATACCATGCTGATCTGACCGGCAAACCCGATCGCCCCTTTAGTCCCCATCCAGAGGTAGTCTTTGACATTGATCTGGGGGTTCTCGACCTGCACCCGCGTTACGCCGCTCGGCGCGGCGGGTGCCGGGGCGCCTGACTCGCTCGCCGCCTGATCGATCTGGGTGGCGGCTCTTTGCATTTTCTCTATTGTGCTTTCGGATGATCCCGGTTTTTTGAGCAGCGCCAGGCGGAGTTTGTGCGCCGCATCGGGCAGGGTTTCGATCAGATCGCCCGCATCATCGCTGAGCGAATAAATCGCCGAGCCCACTCCTCCCACGATAGCGAGTAGCAACACTGCGGCGCCGATCGCCCGCGGGATGTGCCATTTCTGCATGACGTTGACGGGGGGAGAAAGCGCATAGCTGATCATTACACCCAGCATCAGCGGAATGAACACCGCCCTGGCCCAGTGCAGCGCGTAGACGACCGCGAGCACCGCCAGCACCGCGAGTGCAATACTGTGTATATCCACTCGCGTGTTCAACACCGACACCGCCGGTTCCGGAGTCTCCACCCTGTTTTTGCCACGGACAGCTTTTTTAGTGGGCGAGAGCTTTTTCTTCATTCTTGACCCCTCTGTACACGTTTGCCACAGGGAACCCGGGTCAGAGCAACGGAATGTTACCTGACCAACTGTCCGTGGAGGCAGAGGCACCTCACTACCGCGCCCAATTTATCCATCCAACACACCCTCCGGACCGGGCTACAACCAGTATTCCGCGATTCGCGCCAGCCACTCTTTCAATCGGAGCATCAGCGACCGGTGCTTCCAGCGATCGAGATCGATGGCATCGGACTCCGCCAAATCCCTGGCAAACATGGCGTCCATTTGTTTGGCAAAGTCCCGGCCCAGAATCGCCGCGTTAAGTTCGTCGTTGTGCAGAAAACTGCGCCAATCCAGATTGGTGGAACCGATGGTTGACCAGACGCCGTCAATGGAGGCGGTCTTGGAATGCATGACCGCGCCGCGCCGCTCATAGATCTTGACGCCCGCGCGGAGCAGCTTGGTGTAATGCGAGCGCCCGGCATGGAACACTGTCCAGGAGTCGGTTTGGCTCGGCAAAACCAGCTTCACCTCGACGCCGCGTCGTGTCGCGTTGGTCAGGGATTTGATCAATTGCGGATCGGGAACGAAATAGGCGTTTGTAAGATACACACGCTGTTCCGCAGCGCCGATCGCCGACAGCAGCGTGAGATAAATCAGGCTGTGGGGATCGGCGGAAGCGCTGCCGATGGCGCGCACGATCTCGTCACCCTGTTTACCGAGTTTGGGGAAGTAGTTTTTCTGAGCCAACGGCTCGCCATTTTTCTTGGTCCAGGTGCCCATGAACAGTTTCTGGAATTCCGCCACCACCGGCCCTTCGATCTGAAGGTGGGTGTCACGCCAACCCAGGGTAGTTACCTCCTTTTTTCTGGCTGACTTGGCGCTGGGGCTGCTGGAATACGACTCGCTGATATTGATGCCGCCGATGAAAGCGATGCGCCCGTCGATCACCAGCAACTTGCGGTGGTCGCGGTTATTGAGCAGCCATTCCTTTTTATTTCCGGCCAATGGGTTGACCGGATTGTACTCGAGCACCTGGATTCCGGCGGCGCTCAGACGCTCGAAAAAAGCCTTCGGCGTTTTCAGGCAGCCGACGCTGTCGTAAATCAGGTTGACCTGGACGCCGGCGGCCTGTCTTTGCAGCAGCAGATCCGCAAACTGCCGGCCGATCTCGTCGTCCTCGAAGATGTATGTTTCCAGGTTGATGTGATCTTTGGCCTTGCGGATAGCGGCGAACATGGCCTGGTAGGTCGCCGGCCCGTCCTGCAGCAGGACCAGTTTGTTGCCCAGCACCAGCGGGCTGTCGGCGTTAATCGCCTGCTCCAGGGCCAGGTGTTTCTGCAGTATGTCGGTGTCGCCGGATTTGCTCTTGAGTTCATCGAGGATGGCGGCGCTCCTGCCTGCCGAGACCGGGCCGCTCGCGCTATTGAGCTCCACCGTCTGTGCATGTGGCTTTTCCAGCTCGCGCTCGGCGTCGGGCAGACTGGCGCATCCGGCGAGGGCGAGCGAGCAACAGGCGGCCACCGCCATGTGCCTGACTGCCGCGGTAGATCGAAGTAAGGCCACGAAGCGCAATGACGGCGGTTGACCAAAATCGGCGTAGCGCATTGGCTCAATATAAATATTGTTCTTGCTTCATGTTGCCTCCCGTACTCATGGCGCCACCCGGTGACCGGGTTTATTTACCAGCCACAGCGTGAGCCCGGAAAAGCGTTTAATCGGTATGCCAGCGCACATAACGACAGAATTCCGCAGACCAGTCAACCAACTTTTTAACAGGCGTTGGACAAGCGGCGGTACGATACCAGATCGGTTATCGCTTCCTTGTGTGCGTTGGCGCACAGCCAGCGCATGTTGATGTGTATTAACGTAATTCGCTGGGGGACTCGTTGCCCAGAGGAAATCAATGACCATCGTTACTCATGCATGGACCACAAATAGCGTGTTGCGGGCCCTGTCACCCAAGGAAAACCAGCGATTATTTGCGCAGAGCGAACAGGCAAAGCTTACGTATGGCGACATACTTTGCGAGCCCGGCAAGCCGATACGGCATGTTTACTTTCCCAACAGCGGGATCATTTCCTTGCTGACCCCATTGGACGGGCATGAGAGCGTGGAGGTCGGGTTGGTCGGCAGGGAAGGCATGGCGGGGATGGGGCTCTTTTTGGGCAGCAGTATTTCACCCGTGCAGATGCTGGTGCAAGGTTCGGGTATCGCGACGCGAATCAAGGCGACGTCATTTCGCAACGAAATCAAGCGTAACCCTGCACTACAACGCGAGTTAAGCCACTATCTCTATGCGTTCATGGCCCAAGTTGCGCAAACCGCTGCCTGTAACCGTCATCACCAGTTAGGGCAGCGTCTCGCGCGCTGGCTCTTGATGATGCACGACAGGGTGCGGTCAAACGAGTTTCATCTCACGCAGGAGTTTCTCGCGCACATGCTCGGAGTACGACGCGTCGGTGTCACCAAAGCGGCCGGGTTGCTCCAGGAAAAAAAACTGATCAGTTATCGCCGCGGCAACATTACCATTCTCGATCGCAAGGGCCTGGAGCGCGCGTCGTGCCGATGCTATGGGGCCGTCAACGATATTCGCGAGCGCATGTTAGGTTAGGCAGGAGGTTTGTATCCACCCTGA
>Ga0105100_10001434_pt1 | contig 13984 bp, 13 predicted proteins | sample PPLLak12cMay2015_2_FD_87033 | JGI IMG/M metagenome (GOLD analysis project Ga0105100, IMG submission 87033) | Freshwater sediment microbial communities from Prairie Pothole Lake near Jamestown, North Dakota, USA - PPLs Lake P8 Core (1) Depth... | ecosystem: Environmental > Aquatic > Freshwater >...
GCAGCGCCGCAAAAAGCCCCCCTGGGCCGGCCCCGACGACGAGCACCTGCGATTGGGTGTGGACGCTGCGGTAGTGCAGCGGAAAGGGTGCCGGAGAGAACCCGGCGGGGTCGGTTGAGACCTCCAGTTCGAGGGTCACCCGGATGCGCCGGGAGCGGGCGTCGATGGATTTGCGGGTTATCCGGGCGGCGGTGATCTCACCGGGCGGAATCCCCAGCTTGCGGGCGGCGATGGGGATGTAAAGGCTTTGGGCGGCAGCCTCCTGCGGGGCGGCCGTCAGTGTTACACGGTGACGCATGGGCGATTCTCATATAAAAAGGGGTGGCGGGCTGCGCCCGGTAACACCCTTTACCATCCAGCGCGAAAACCGCCGGAGGTCTCAAACCGGCGGTAACCGGCACAAGATCAGGACAAGGCAGGCCTTGTTGTGAATGACCCCCGCGCCATCGCCTCACTCCCCGCGCCCATCCGGCTGGATCTTGCCCGGCGCTGCATCCAGACCGAAATCAAACGTCAGTACGAGCGCAGCCTGGCGGCCTGCCTGCGCTCCCCCGCGAGCGCCGACGCGCTCGCGGCGACGGTCGAAACCTTGCGCATCGCGCTCGAAACCCTGGATTTCCCGAAACTGCGAGCCGCCCATGCGGCGCTCGCCGGCGGCCGCAGTGATACCGTGGAGCTCGTGCGGGGCGACGGCAACCGGTTGACGCTCCTGATCAACGGGGACCCCTTTCCCCTGATGCTGCGCCCCTGATGGGGGCGTCGAGCGGTTTTAAGTCGCCAGACCCCGGGCCACCCAGTCGGTCAGGGTCGGCAGCTCCAGACCACAGCCGGAAACCGGCTTCCACTCGCACTGGGCGTTGAGTTCGACCCCTTCGCAGATCAGTGAAACCGGGTGGTCGGCGGACACGACCACCACCATCAGACGGGGGTGCTCGGCCGAGAACCGCAGGGCGGAGTTGTAGCGCGCGCCCCGTGCGCGGTTTTCCTCACGCAGGGCCTTGCCGTCCAAAAGGCAGGCAAAGCGTTGCAGCCGCAGGTCGGCGCTGATGTGCAGGGCCCCGTCCATTCTGGCCAGGGAGCGGGTCAGGTCCAGGAGGCTGTCCTCCCGAAGGTCCAGGGGCGCTTCGAGGTCCTGACCCGAAATCGTGACGGGAGCGGGGTTTAGATCGAGCACCAGGGTGCAGCCGAATTTCTGCTCCTGGGCGTGGTGCACGATGCTGGCGACGATCTTGAAAAGGCGGTTGCCTTCGTCGGGGTCCAGCGGGGACTCCAGCAGCATTTCCTCCACATGCACGAGGTTGGCCTTGTAGGTGGTCGAGAGGAAGTTGCCGTCCAGGAAGCTGCAGACCGGCTCGCCGCCGAAGCGCAGGAACCCGTGCCCGCCGCGGTAGTCGGCCGTGATCCGGCATTGGGGCAGGGCGCCGGCGGCGATGCCGAAGATGCTGCTGCCGTCGGAAACCAGTTTGCGAAGGCTGCCCTCCACCGCCAGCAAGGTCTTGCGGACGTGCTTGAAATTCTGCAGCGACGGGCGCTCCAGTTTCGGGAAGCGGGCGATGAAAGCCAGCTTCTCGATGGCCGCCTGCTCCACGAATACGATCTGCCCCCGGGGCCAGGCGCCCTCTTCGCGGGTTTTTGAAATCCCCAGCACGGCATCCAGAATGGGATAGACCCGCAGCTGGGTGTCCCAGCCCAGCAGAATATTGAGCTGGTCCACGATGTGATCGCGCACGGCGTGGGCGGCGTACTCCCGCAAAAAATAACCCGAGATGCCGGTGTAGTAAAAATTTTCGGGCATCAGGTCGGTGGACAGACGCCAGGCGGCGTGCTCCAGCCAGCGTTCGGTGGGGCCGATGGCGCACATGTTCAGGTGGTGCTCGGTGAACCACATCTGGTAGAAGACCGCCGGTGAACGGCCGCCGTAGGAAATCAGACCGGTCAGGTCGAGGTTTTTGACCGGGTAAGTCTGGCCGGTGAGGGGCATCTGGTCGAATCCGGCGGGCAGGCGCCGCCACTCATCGCTGTCCAGGTAGAGTTCCTTGAACTTGAGTTCGTGGCCGTGCAGCAGGTTCTGAGGGTCGAAAATGCAGAGGGGGTCCTCGGGGCGCACGGCAAAGAGCACGGCCGCGCGGCTGGGGCCGGAAAAATGCGAAAGCCCGTCACGCAGTCCGTCGAGGGTATCGAAGATCCGTCGGTTCTGAAACCAGTGCAGGGCCATGGCAGCAAGCGATTGAAGGTGGCCGGCGCAGGCGGCCGAAGATAGACATTTTCCTTACCACTTAACTGAAAGTATCGCAATCCGTGAGGGTCGGCCTGCCGCTGGCATTCCGGGCGTGCCCCACCACATGATTTTTATTGCAAATCAAAAAAATCTTGAGTAAAAAGCCAATCTTTCATATCGGCGCTCCTTTCCTGTCAGGAGCCTCCGGGATCGGGGGCGCAGGGAGGCGGGGCGCTTTTTTTTTGAGCGGTGAGCCGTCGATGCCCGCACTGCAGCGGGTAACCGACTGTCACATTCTTTTCAAGGTCGTGCAAATGTTTAGGCGCTGCCCGGCTCTTCGGGCATATCGCGCTGGGTTTGAGGGGGCTTAAAATGCGGTTTAACCGGCATCAGTTCGTTTACTCGGTTCCATGGAACCTCTTTTTGCTGACGGCAGGCTCCCTGCTGTTCGCCGTCGGTTTCAAGGCCATCACCTTGCCCCACGGGTTCATTACCGGCGGGATTTCGGGTGTTGCCCTGCTGCTGTATTACCTGACGGATCGGTTGACGATCGGCGTATGGTATCTGATTGTCAACGTGCCGATTTTTCTGGTGGGCTGGAAGTTTATCAGCCGGCGCTTCTTTCTCTACAGCCTGTTCGGGATGGCGGTGTCGACCGCCGGCATGGACCTGATCACCTTCACCATCCCGGTTCACGACCCTTTTCTGGCGGTCCTCTCCGGCGGGGCCATCATGGGCGCCGGGTGCGGCGTCATCCTGCGCTCGATGGGCTCCGCGGGCGGCAACGACATCATCGGCATCATCCTGAACCAGAAGTTCAACCTGCGCATCGGGAGCTACTACTTTTTTTTCAACGTGGTGTTGTTCACCTTCAGCTTCGGGCTGCTGCAGGTGGACCTGGTCCTCTACTCCCTGGCGATGAGCTTCGTGCTCTCCCAGGTGCTGGATTACTGCCTCAGCATTTTCAACCAGCGCAAAATGGTGCTGATCATCTCCGAGCAGGCCGATTCCATCGCCGCCGTGATCAACCAAAAATTCAACCGCGGCGCGACCTTTCTTCACGGCCAGGGCACCTACACCGGTTTGGCCAAGAAAATAATCATGACGGTGGTCAACAACTACGAGGTCAAACGGCTGGAAGAAGCGGTCTTCACCCTGGATGCCGAGGCCTTCATGATCACCGAGAACACCTTCAACGTCCTGGGCAAGGGCTTTTCCAGCCGCAAGGTATACTAACCGGCCGTGGCGGCCGCCGCCACTTTGCGCTCGGCCTGATAACGGCGCAGGTCAGCCCACACCGCCGCCACCTGGCGGCGGGTTTCGACCAGGTCTTTTTCGTTGTTGACGACGTAGCTGGCAAAGCTCAGCTTGTCGTCGATGGAGAGCTGGGCCTTTAAGATCGTGGCGGCCTCATCGCGGCTGATGCCGTCGCGCTTTGCCAGACGTTCGATCTGCTCTGATGGCGGAATGTAGACCACCAGGATGCGGTCGAAGAGGTACTGGAGGTTGAGCTCGACCAGCAGCGGGATGACCACCTGGATGATGGCCTGCGGGTCCTCGGCGGTGATGGCCTCCACCTGCCGGAAGAATTCCTCGTAGATCGGCGGGTGGGTGAAGCTCTCCAGTTTTTTGCGTTTTTCCATGTCACCGAAAACGATCTTGGAAAGCTTTTTACGGTCCAGGCCGCCGTCGGGCTGCAGCACCTGGCGGCCGAAATACTCCACGATGTGGGCATAGCCCGGCGTGCCGGGTTCCACCACCTGGCGGGCGATCAGGTCGAAGTCGATGATCGGCGCCCCCAGCTCCTGCAGCATGTTGGACACCGTGGTCTTGCCGCCGGCAATGCCCCCGGTGACCCCCAGCAGGACGCGGTTGTCGTTTCCGCGGACCTTGGCTATCATGTCGTCCAGCCCCTTGTAGGAGACCGGAAATTCCGGTGCGATATCGCCCTCCGCGCCGGCAAAACTGATCGGGTAGCGCACCCCCCGCCGGTAGAGCGCCTCGAGCCCTTGGAGCGCCTTGGGCATCATTTCGGCCGGAATCGCCATCACCAGTTCGTCGTCCTGGGCGTGGCCGTAGCGGCGCTCGCCGTAGCAGGGGATCGTCAGCGACGCTTTGCCGCTTTGATAGCAGCGCACGATGGCGTCGGAGCACGAGGACTCGCCCACGCAGTGAAACTGCATGACCTCATAGCGGGTAAACTGCAGGGCGTTGATCAAGAGGATCATCTGGGCGGGGTTGGCGTAAACCAGCACGATGTCCGGTTCGAAGGGGTTGTAAACCAGCGGGGCCAGGACTACCGCTTCGTGGCGCCCCAGGGGCAGCCGCGGGATCGCCGCTTCGAACTTCTGCCCGTCGGCCTTGGTGGCCGTCCACACGATGCTGCGGAAGGTGCCGTCGCGGTGGGCTTCGGGCAGGTCCGCGAGGCCGATGATGGACGGGCAGGAGGGGAAGAGAAAATCCTCGCAGTCGGCCCCCACGGTCCAATCGAAGTTGCGGGCGAGGTTGACCAGCTGGCAGAGCGTGACCTTGTGGTTCGGTCGCCGCATGAAGGCGATCTTGCCCAAATCTTCTTTTTTGGGGAGCAGCTTGAAGGCCACCGGGAAGCTTTTAAGCCGCAGCAGCAATTCGAAGCGGCGGATGATTTTTTTCCAGTCGTGGGTGGTTTGCATGATTTACGTTTCCCCCTCTCAAGATCCCTGAGCTGATGGTGAAGTGGTTTCAGACGCTGGCCACCGCCGCCAGGGTCTGGCGAAAGGCCAGGGGGGCATAGCGGCCGGTCTTGAGCGCTGCGAGCAGATCGGCTTCGGAGCCGATCGCGGCCTCGAATCGGGTGGCATACGTGCCCACCTCCGCCCGCCCGTGGGCGTCGCTGCCGCCGGTGGCCGGCAGGTGAAGCCCCTGGGCGACCTCCGCAGCCAGCTGGTTTTCGGCTGCCGTGACTTTTCCGTTGAGCGCCTCCACCCCGTTGACCAGTGCAAAACAGGGGCGCGCCATGGCCTTCTCGACGGTCAGGCCGATCTCGCCGGCGCCGAAGGTCAAAAATCCCCTGAAAGGATGCGCGGCGACGATGAACCCGTGGGCGCGGTCGACCTCCTGGCGCAGCTCCGCCAGGGGAATGACGCCCCGTATGTCCTTCTGGAGGCCGAAAACCAGCATGTCGCCCTGGTCGGTGATGATTTCGTTGGCGGCCAGAATCAGGAAGCCGTGCTTCTGGCGCAGGGCTTCGACCTTTTCCGGGGGCCAGACAAAATTGTGGTCCGTCAGGCAGATGCCGTCCAACCCGATGCGCCGGGCCTCGGCGATCATGGCCGCCACCGGAGCGGAGGCACACGGCGATGCCGGATAGGTGTGGAGATGGAGATCGATCACGCAACCGCCCTCGGCGGCGTCGGGGGTGGCCGCTGCCGGGCGGATGGGTGTCGGGGGCTGCCGGCGGGAGGAATCGACGGAAATCGAAGTCCTGGATTTGTGCTTCACCGCCGGCTGTGGCGGCTCGGCTGCGGTGACAAAGTCGCGGAAGGTGAGCTCGGGCCGGTCGGCCGCGGCGTCCTTCCAGGCGGCGATCCGGGCGGCTTCGCTGGCGGCCCGACAGCACTCGATCAACAGGTTGGCAAAATGGCGGCAACTCCTGCGGCCGATGATCTTGTGGATTTTCTGGTCGATCCCGTCCTCGATCCGGAATCCCACGGCCGCCTGCAGAAATTCGAGGCTGCGGGGGCATTCCGGGGTGGTGTGGCGGTTCCAGCGGCCGTCGATGGCCAGAAAGGTGAGGTCGGCGATGCGGACCTGCAGATCGATTTCAAGACCGTAGATGTCGTCGTCCAGGACCCCGTGGATCAGGAAGGTCTCGGGGCCTTTGCGGGCCACGCTGATCAGTTTGTTGCGCATATAGTTGAGCATGATTCCCCCTTTGGGCGGTGGGTGGGCTTCAGGCGGAGGGCTTGAGGTCCGCCACCAGGGGCGTGCCCTCGGCGAACGCCGCGCAGCGGTTGTAGAGGCGGATGTTGTCCTTGACCATGTTGGCGTAGAAGGCGAACATGCCGGCCGCATCATCCGGGGCGTGCACCAGAACCCTTTTGGTGAGCGTCAGGATCACCCCGTGGCAGGCCTCTTCGACCATGTAGGCCAGCTGGCTGAGATCGGCTTCCTCCCCGATCAGGCCCTCAATGATTTTGAGCATGCCGGAGCCCACGCGGACCCCCTGAAGTTTTTCAAGGCGTTCGGCGATATCGGCAATCTCTCCCCGGACGGCGTGGCGAAAGCGGCCGCTGGCGGCCTGGATGTTCAGGTCGGGCAGCTTCACCGTGAGGGTCACCGCGGCGCTCGTGAGGGTGTCCTGCAACCGGCAGGTGGACACCAGGGTGTCGGCATCCGGCTGTTCGACGCTGGTGCAGCGGTTCATCGAAAAGTAAAGGATGTTTTCGGCCATGAAGGAATTCTCCCAGTGTGAATAGGCATTTCGACGGGGCCTGCGAGCGGCCGACCGGCGGGGATTATACCGCCAGGGTGAACTTCCAGGCGCAGAACCAGCCCTCCGGGTGCGGGTCCGGCGGGCAGCCGATGCACTCGGTCTGGATGCGCTTGTCGATGGCGCTGGCGAAATAGGGGTATTCCACCAGCCCCACCGACTTGCAGGGGTAGTCCTCGAGGCCGCGGCGCTTCCGGGCGGCCTGCACGCGGCACTTGTTCATGCGGAAGATGATGCAGGCGTCATCCACCTTTTCCACCGACTGCTCGTTGATCAGGGCGTACATGCGAAAGGCCAGGGCCTTTTGGAGGGCGGGGATGCCGCCGTTTTCGGGCAGGTTGAGGATCTTTTTGATGCGCTCGGCCTCGAAGGGCGAGTAGCGGGTCCAGCAGGAGTCGTTGCAGCGCTTGGCGTCGTTCATGCCGAAGCGGCTTTCCACGGCCTGGAACCAGATGCCGTCGTTGGCCAGCCAGTTGATGCCGAGTTTTTCCAGCAGATCGATGAGGGCCTCCTTGGAAAAGGTGTTCAAGACCGCCGGAATTCCGTTTTCCACCGGAAAATCCAGCGTCTTGCCCAGGCGTTGGACCTGGTTGCCGAGGCTGGCGCTCCAGACGTCGTTTTCCACCGCCAGGGCTTTTTCCATTCCCAGTTGATGCTCCACCTGGGCAAACCAGTGGCCGTAGTGCACCACGGTCCGGCGGAAAGCGTCCACTACCAGTTGGACCAGGGTGTCCTGGTCCGTCTCCGCAATGATCTGTCGCATTTCGTTCATGCCGTGTGAATCTCCTCCGCAATGGGTTTCAGGTTAGGGTGAGGAAGCCGGAAAAAGAGCCGGCGGACGCGCATCAGCGGCTGCTGCCTGGCTTAAAGCCCGCCTCACGGCGCCGGCCTTGGATTCCCTGAGACGCCGCGCTGAACGATCAGTGCCCTGCGGTGCAACGGCGCCGCGAGCGGACCCGAAAAATCAGGTGCTCACTTGAGCTTCCACTCCGGTTTGCGTTTGTTCAGAAAGGCATCGACCCCCTCCTGACCGTCCTCGGTGACGCACAGCGAAGCAAACATTTCGTTGGAGTATTCCAAAGCCTTGGCATACTCCATGTCGGACATGCCGTAATACGCCTGCTTGCCCATCTGGAGGGCCATGGGGCTCTTTTTGGCCAGTTTACGGGCCAGTTCCAGGGTGGCCGCGGCCAGCGCTTCCTTGGGGACCACCTTGTTGACCAGCCCCCACTGTTCGGCGATCTGGGCGTCGATCATGTCGCCGGTGAGCAGCATCTCGAGGGCCCGCTTGCGCCCCAGGGAGCGCGAAACCGGCACGGCCGGCCCCATGCAGAAAAGCCCCACGCTCACGGCCGTCAGCCCGATGCGGGTGCCTTCGGCCACAACCGCCAAATCGGCTGCCGCGATCAGACCGCCGCCGTTGGCGACGGCAAAGCCGTGGGCCGAGGCGATCACCGGTTTTTTCATCCCGGCGATGGTCAAGGCCATCTCCTCCATCAGGGCGACCCACTGTTTGTACTCGTGGTGGCTCTTGCCGAAAAATTCCTTGAGGTCGATGCCGGCGCAAAACGCCTTGCCGGCCCCCCGGATGACCACCACCCGGACTTCAGGGTCGGCGTCCAGCTCCCTCAGCCCTTGGTTCAGTTCCAGGGCCATCTCGCTGTTAAAGGTGTTCATCTGCTCGGGGCGGTTGAGGGTCAGGGTGGCGATATGCTCCTGCTGTTCGATGATGATGGTCCGGAATGACATGTTGACCTCCCTAAAAAGAAAAAGCATTTTGCGAGCGCCGAAAATAACGTGGCGCGCCGGGCAAAGCGACCCGGCGGGTTCTGAACGAGCGCTCAATCGAGATTAGACCCTTGCCTGGCGGGTGTCAAGGAATTTTGTTCTTGGAGTAACATCCTGAAATTAAGCGTTTTTTACCTGACGGCGCTGCCTTGCGGTAGTTCGCGGCCCGAAAGCCTTTGAAAAGCGCCGTGCCCTATGGTAATTTTATGATTCTTCAGGGGGAGGCCTGTCGGGTCTCCCGCCGATTATCACCCACCATCAGGGAGGCGCTTTGATGAAACAGGCGGACGACCTCGAGGCCCGGCGCCGGCGCTGGGAGCGCAGCCGGCGCAAGTGGTACAACATCTATCTGTTTGCCGGAGTCGGCATCAACTTTATCCTTTATTTCACCAAACCATTCGGGTTTGACCCCAGCCATAGCATCCTGTGGGGCTCTTTTTTCGGTCTCGGCATTCCGCTGCTGACCATGGTGGTGTGCGGTTTCCTCCACCAGAAAGTGTTGGGCCTATGAGTCGTTTGCTTGCCACCCCGCCGCAGGCGGTTGCCGGTCTGGTTCTGACCGCGGCCCTTTTGTGGCTGCCGGCCGCCGCTGCGCGCGCGGACGCGGTCTTCATTAACGATTACCGGATGACCGAACTGATGCTGGGCGACAAAGAAACCGAGCAGATCGTGGCCTATGCCCCGGCGGGAAAATTCCTGGAAAAAAAGACCCGCTTTACCGGCACTTGGATGAAACGCTTTTTCGGCGAGGTCAAGGAGGAAAAGGTGGCCAGTTATTTTTTCCTCGATCGCGGCGAAATTCGTGAGATCGACTGGCAAGACGGCCGGATTTATGTTTTTCCTTTTGAAAAAATCGCCGACATTCGCGGGCTTCAAGATAACCAAGCAGAATATAAAGAAATGCGCGAGTTTCTCGAGGAGCGCTACCGCACCATACCGGCCACGCTGGACATCACCGTGGCCGACGCGCTGGAAACGGTCGACGGCTACCCCTGCCGGCGCATCACGGCCGAGCTGGTCTCCGGCACCGACGACATTAAGAAAATGTCGCGCAGCGTGACGGTGATGCGGCAGGAGCTGTGGCTCTCCGAAGCGGTGCCGGGCTACGCCGACGTCGTGGCCTTTCACGCGGCCCTGGCCCAGCGGCTGGGCATCGGAGCCGAACGCCTGGGGAACCTGTCGGATCTGCTCAAGTCCTGGGAGGGACCCCTGGAGCCCCTGCACGACAAGCTGCGTCAGGCCACCGGCTATCCGGTCAAGAGCACCATGAGCGTCGACGCCCATTACACCACCGGGGTGGATACGGCCACCCCCCAAACCCTCACCAAGCGCCTGAAGACCGAAACGGTCACCCTGCGCGAGGTTCGCCTGGACCCGGTTGACGTGACCCGCTTCGCCGATCCCCCCCAGTTTCAGATCATCCAGAGAAAGTAGCAGCGGCGGGCGGGCCGGTGCGGGGTGCGACCCCCCCTGCAGCGGCCCGCCCGCCGTTCTGCACGATCAGCGATCAGTCCTCCCGGAGTTCCTTGATGTCGGCGTAAAAGTCCAGCACCTCGGGGTTGCTCAGGGCGTCCTTGTTTTTGACCTCCTGGCCCTGGATCACCTTGCGCACCGCCAGTTCGACCTTCTTCATGTTCAGCGTGTAGGGTACCGCCGGCACGCTGATGATCTTGGAGGGTACATGCCGTGGCGAGGCGTTGTCGCGGATGGTTTTGCAGATCCGCTTTTTGAGGTCCTCGGTGAGCTCGAAGCCGGGCATCAGCTTGACGAAGAGCACCACCCGCACGTCCCCCTTCCAGGGCTGGCCGACCACCACGCTGTCCTCGATTTCCTCGAGCTGCTCCACCTGGCGGTAGATTTCGGCGGTGCCGATGCGCACCCCGCCCGGGTTGAGGGTGGCGTCCGAGCGGCCGTAGATGGTGACCCCGCCGCGGCTGCTGATCTTGATGAAGTCCCCGTGGCGCCAGACATTGGGGTACACGTCGAAGTAGGCTGCGTGGTATTTGCTGTTGTCGGGGTCGTCCCAGAAATAGATCGGCATCGAGGGAAACGGCGCGGTGCAGACCAGCTCGCCCTGCTGGCCGATCACCGGCTGGCCGTTTTCGTCGAAGGCCAAAACCTTCATCCCCAGGCCGCGGCACTGCAGTTCGCCCGAATAAACGGGCCCCATGGGGTTGCCCAGCGCAAAACAGCCGTTGAGGTCCGTGCCCCCCGAAATGGAAGCCAGCTGAAGGTCCTTCTTGATCTCGGAGTAGACGAAATCAAAGCCCTCTTCCGAAAGCGGCGACCCCGTGGAGAGCACCGCCCGCAGCGGGCTGAGATCGTAGGTTTTGGCGGGCGTGACCCCGAAATTCTGCAGTGCGGTCAGGTAGCCGGCGCTGGTGCCGAAAACCGTGATTTTTTCCTGCTCCGCCATTTCCCAGAGGGCCCCGGGGTGGGGGTGGAACGGGTTGCCGTCGAAGAGCACCACCGTGGCGCCCACCGAGAGGGCGCTGGTCAGCCAGTTCCACATCATCCAGCCGCAGGTGGTGAAATAAAAAATCACGTCCTCGCGCCTGAGGTCGGTGTGCAGGATCAATTCCTTCATCTGGTGGACCAGGATCCCGCCGGCGCTTTGGACCATGCACTTGGGAAGCCCGGTCGTGCCCGAGGAGTACATGATGTAGAGCGGGTGATCAAAGGGCAGCTGCGCGAAGTCGATCTCGAGGTTGGCCTCGGCCGACTTGAAGTCCGCGAAATTGACCGCCTTGGGCACTGCGCTGATGTCCGGTGCGGGGTCGGTGTAGGGCACGACCACGACCTTTTCGATGGAGGGCAGGTTTTTCAGGATGTTGGCGATGCGTTCGAGCGAATCGAGTTTTTTGCCTTTGAAGAAATAGCCGTTGGCGGTGAAAATGACCTTGGGCTTGATCTGGCCGAAGCGGTCGAGCACGCCTTTGATACCGAAATCCGGCGAGCAGGAAGACCAGGTGGCCCCGATGCTGGTGGCCGCCAGCATGGCGATGGTGGTCTGGGGCATGTTGGGCATGAACCCGACCACGCGGTCGCCGACGCTTACCCCCATGTCGCGCAGCGCTTTGGCCACCCGGGCGACTTCGTCATAGAGTTGGGCATAGGTGATGCGGACGGTGTTGTGGTCTTCGCCCTTGAAGACCAGGGCGACCCGGTCGTCCCGGTAGCGCAGCAGGTTTTCGGCGAAATTAAGGCGTGCCCCGCCGAACCACTTGGCGCCGGGCATTTTGGTGGCATCGTCGATCACCTCCGTGTAGGGCTGCGAGGCCCGGATGTCCGCGAAATCCCAGATGGCCGCCCAGAAGTCGGCGATGTTGTCGACGGACCACTGGTAGAGCGCCGGATAGTCGCTGAAATTCTTGCCGTGCCGCTCGTTGATGAACTGGATGAACCGGTACATGTTGGTTTTCAGGATGCGATCTTGCGACGGTTGCCACAGCAGTCTGTCCATGTTCAACTCCCTTCGATCATCTTAAAGTGATAGCATTCTCCAAGGTATCCCATATACTTCAGCCGACCCCTGGAAATCAGGGTTTGGCGGTCGGATGTGATGACGATCTCGCCGTCAGCGTCCTTGAGGGCGGCCGGGATTTTATATGGTGCCAGTACTTCGGGGTGGGCCTGGCCGGCCTTCATAAAGGCGTTCACCACCCGGGGGTCGTAGAGCAGGCCGGCGTTGCTCTTGAGCTGAATCCGGGCCTCGGCCGGGTCCATGCGGCCCATGTGCGGGCGCTCCGAGATCATGGCGTCGAAGGCATCGCAGACCGCCACGATCCGGGCCCCCAGCGGGATCTGGTTGCCGCTGAGGCCTTCGGGGTAGCCGGAGCCGTCGAAGCGTTCGTGGTGGTGCAGGACGGCGGGCAGGATGTCGACCAGGAAGGGAAACTGTCGCAGTATCTTTTCCCCGATCAGGGGGTGATATTTGACGATGTCGAATTCCTCGGCCGACAGCTGCCCCAGATTGTGGAGCAGGTCGCGGCTCAGGCGAAGCTTGCCGATATCGTGCAACAGCCCGGCCTGGTAGAGGCGCTCGGCTTCCTTGAGGTTCATGCCCAGCGCCTCGGCGGTCAGTCGGCTGTACTCGGCGACCTTCAGTGAATGCCCGTAGGTGATGGGGTCCTTGTCCCTGAGGCTCAGGCTCAAACCCTGAACCACCGTCCGGTTTTCGCTGGCGGTTTGGCGGGCATCGATCAGGGTGCGTTTCAGGGCCTCGGCGCAGCGCTCCCCCAGGGCGATGACCAGATCGATGCCCTCATTGCCCAGCTCATTTTCCTCGGCAAGGAAAATCGAAAGGACCACCGACAGCTCGGGCGTGATCGTCAGGGGGATTTCAAAAACCGATACCGCCGCCCCCAGAAAATCCTTGATCACGATGCGGCGCCAGTCGGCGTGCGCCCGGGGCTTGTTTTCAAACAGGATCCCCCTGAAAAAGAAGGGGTCCTCGATCTGGCCGCTGGCGGCCATCATCTGGATCTCGAAGGTGCGCGTGTCCACCAGGTAGCCGCTGCAGCCCCGGGGGGTGAGGACACTGGCGATGCCGTTGACCAGAATTTCCAGGATTTCGGCCGGCTCGGTGTGGTCGCCCAACGACTGGGTGACCCCCTTGAAAAGTTTATTCTTCCTGGAAAAACGCATAACATCCACACAGCGGCCCCGAAGGGCGGTGTGTCCGACCGGCAACGGCCGGCCGGATCACACCTTAGCCGCCGGCTATCCTTCGTAAATTACGGCCAGAATGGTCGCGCTGCTGCTCTTGGCGGCGATGAGGTGCGGGGTGGTCGACAGGTAGTAGGCGCTGTCGCCGGGTTCCAGTTCGAAGTGCTCATCGCCGACCTCGAGGATCACCCCGCCCGTGATCACGTAGACGAACTCTTCGCCGTTGTGAATCGACTTTTCGCGATCGGGATTTTCCTCCAGTTGGACGATCAGGGCCTCCATGTGGCGCCCCTTGACCTCCGGCGCGAGGCTTCTGTAGGTGTAAAGCTGCTGCTGCCCTTTGCGCGAAGTGGAGCGTGAAACGATTTTCTGTTCGCTTTTGCGGGTAATGGCGTAAAGGCGGTCGCCGGTGCCGGAGACCAGCCGGCCGAAAGCGCTGTCCAGAGCCTTGGACAGACGCATCACGGTTCCCAGCTGGGGCTTGATTTCGTCGGCTTCGATTTGGGACAGAAAGTCGATTTCAAAGCCGGTCAGGTTGGATAGCTCTTCCAGCGAAAGTCCTTTTTCCTTCCGCAGGGCCTTGATGCGCGGTCCGATTTCCTGGACGCCGCGCGGGGCTGCCTGGTCGATGTTGCCGGTCAGGTCCTCAAAGTAGTCCACGTTGATGTGGGGCTTCTGGGTCTCCATTTTAATCTCCTCAGGGTTTGAGATGAGCCGCTGGAACGTTTCCGACCGGCACCCGGGGAAAAATCCTGCCAGGCAGCCGACTATTCGGCAACCCGGCAGCCGCAGATGCCAGAAAGAGTAACCGGGGGCGATCAGCCTAGAGCAGCACGGCC
>Ga0105100_10001435_pt1 | contig 13983 bp, 11 predicted proteins | sample PPLLak12cMay2015_2_FD_87033 | JGI IMG/M metagenome (GOLD analysis project Ga0105100, IMG submission 87033) | Freshwater sediment microbial communities from Prairie Pothole Lake near Jamestown, North Dakota, USA - PPLs Lake P8 Core (1) Depth... | ecosystem: Environmental > Aquatic > Freshwater >...
ATTCAAGACAGTGCTGCAGGGATTGGTGGGTTAATCCGGGTAGGGTGGGCAGAAAATCGTGCGTCCGTCTTGTATAATAAATGAAAACGGACATCGAGGAGGATTTGTATGGCACACAACATTCAGGCGCCGCGCGGCACAACACTGCACTGCAAAAACTGGTTGATCGAAGCCCCTTATCGCATGCTGCAAAACAACCTGGACCCGCAGGTGGCGGGGGACCCGGAGAATTTGATCGTGTACGGCGGGCGCGGCAAGGCGGCGCGCAACTGGGAGAGTTTTGAGGCGATCCTGCGCACGCTAGAGCAGCTGGAGCCGGATGAGACCTTGATGGTGCAGTCGGGCAAGCCGGTGGCGGTGCTTAAAACGCACGAGGATGCGCCGCGCGTGCTGATCGCCAATTCCAATATTGTGCCGCACTGGGCCACGCAGGAGAATTTTGACCGCTGGGAGAAGGCGGGCTTGATCATGTTCGGGCAGATGACTGCCGGCAGCTGGATCTACATCGGCACGCAGGGGATATTGCAGGGCACCTTCGAGACCTTCGGCTCGCTGGCGCGCCAGCAGGGCTGGGGGAGCCTGAAGGGTAGGCTGGTGGTGACCGCCGGGCTGGGCGAGATGGGCGGCGCGCAGCCTCTGGCGATCACGATGAATGAGGGGGTGGGCGTGCTGGTGGAGGTGGATCGCTGGCGCGCCGAGCGCCGCCTGGCACTGCGCCAGCTTGACCGGATCAGCGATAGCCTGGAAGAAGCGATGACCTGGGCGGAGGAAGCGCGCGCAGAAGGCAAGCCGCTTTCGATTGGCCTGATTGGCAACGCGGCGGAGATCATGCCCGAGCTGGTGGCGCGCGGGGTGGTGCCGGATGTGGTCACCGACCAGACTTCCGCCCATGACCCGCTGTATGGTTACATCCCGGTCGGGATGAGTCTGGCGCAGGCGAGCGAGCTGCGCCAGAAGGACCCGGATGAATATGTACGCCGCTCCATGGCTTCGATGGCCGGGCACGTGCAGGCGATGCTGGATTGGCAGGCCAAAGGGGCGGTGGTCTTTGATTATGGCAATAACCTGCGCCAGCGGGCGTTCGATTACGGGGTGAAGGAAGCGTTTTCCTACCCGGGATTTGTGCCGGCGTATATTCGCCCGCTGTTCTGCGAGGGCAAGGGCCCCTTCCGCTGGGTAGCGCTTTCCGGCGACCCGCAGGATATCTACACCACCGACGAAGCGATCCTGGAGCTGTTCCCGGAGGATGAGCACCTGCAGCGCTGGATCCGCATGGCGCAGAAGGAAGTGGAGTTCCAGGGCCTGCCGGCGCGCATCTGCTGGCTGGGCTATGGCGAGCGGGCCAGGGCGGGGCTGAAGTTCAATGAGCTGGGGGCTTCCGGGGCGGTCTCGGCGCCAATCGTGATCGGCCGCGATCACCTGGACAGCGGCTCGGTGGCCAGCCCCAACCGCGAGACGGAAGCGATGCTGGATGGCTCGGATGCGATTGCCGACTGGCCGCTGCTGAATGCGCTGGTGAACGCGGTCAATGGGGCGACCTGGGTGAGCATCCACCACGGCGGCGGGGTGGGGATTGGCTTCAGCATCCACGCCGGGCAGGTGATTGTGGCGGATGGGACGGAAGCCGCGGCGCGGCGTTTGCAGCGCGTGCTGACCAGCGACCCGGGCATGGGCGTGGTGCGCCATGCGGATGCAGGTTATCCGCAGGCGATTGAATTTGCGAAACAGCATGGGGTGAAGATCCCGATGCTGAAGTAGGAGGGGACGCTTCGACTGCACGCGCAGCCGCCGCTCAGCGCGCTTGGGGGGGCGGGAGGGGCTGCGACTGTGAGACAGGTTGTGGCATGGAAGCTTGGTTGGGTGCGCGGCATGCCGCGCACCTGGTTTTTTTATTGGTTCAGCGCCCTTGGGGTGATCGGACTAGCCAGGAAAGCACTGGCTCTAAGTCTGACCTACGGAGGCTGAGGGTAGTCAGGCTGAAGCCTAACTTACGGGGGACAGGTGGGCTGCTTTTCGGGTAAACTCATTGAAGCAATAGGCTATATTTCCTGTACAATGTAATTAGCCACGCTCGGGGGGAGTAAACCCGGCGCGTCGCTGTCTTCCGCGTTAACTGGAGCACGCCAGCATGGTTGATTTCTCGTTTCAGCAGCCTGGCCCCTGCGAAGTGGTTTGCGCGCAATACACCTCCACAGCCGAAATCCCCGCTCGAACCATTCCGGATTTACCCACCTGCCTCAGCTCACTCTGGTAGCTTGAGGTGGTTTTAACGCGTCATCAGCAAACCAATAAAACTGATTTTTTCGACTTTGGGAGGGAATATCATGTACGCACAACGCGAACGCAGGCAAACGACTGCTTGGATCAGCCTGAGTTTAATCCTGGGGCTGGGGCTGGCCTTATCAGGGCTGGCGCTGGGGGGGCTGATGGGGGTGCTTGAGAGGCCGGATATTGCCCGGGCGGAGGAGATCCAGGTTACCGATCCGCCGCCCACCATGGCAGCCTGGAGCTATGAAGGCAATCAGAATAGTGCTTTTCTGGGCTATTTCTGGCAGCCTGCTGGAGATGTGAACGGGGATGGCTTTGCCGACCTGGTTACCGGGGCGTACAGCTACGATACCCCGGACGTGAATGCCGGACGGGCAATGGTCTTCTATGGCTCGGCGCCTGGTTTTTCGGGCGAGCCTGAGTGGCTAAGCGATGGTGAAATGGCAGGAGACAGCTACGGTATTTCCGCTGCGGGCGTTGGGGACGTGAATGGGGATGGCTTTGATGATATCCTGGTCGGCGCTCAAACCTACGACCTGACGGATCCTGTGGCGGAGAACGCCGGCAAGGCATACCTGTATTATGGGGCGAGCGATGGCCTATCCACTGCGCCGGCCTGGACACTGACCGGCACACAGGCGGGTGAAGGGCTGGGCGCTCGGGTAGGCGCGGCTGGGGATCTAAATGGCGATGGCTATGGCGACTTTGCCATCAGCGCGACCATGTACGATCACGATGAGGTCGACGAGGGGCGGGTGGTGGTTTTTTATGGCAGCCTGGATGGACCGGCAGATACGCCCGACTGGACCGCGGAAGCCAATCAGCCCAGCTCCCAGTTTGGCATATCGGTCAAAAGTCTTGGCGATGTCAACGGGGATGGATTTGATGACCTGATCATCGGAGCGGATATGTATGATGCTGGCGAGAATAATGAAGGCGCGGCGTTTGTCTGGTTTGGTTCTGCCGGTGGGTTGGGCGATCCGGGAACTCCGGCGAACGCCGACTGGCGGGCTGAGAGCAACCAGGCAGACGCACGATATTTTGCTTTTTTCGCCGGGGCAGCGGGCGATGTGAATGGGGATGGCTTTGATGATGTGGTCATTTCCGCCTTTGAATACGATAATCCAACTTTTGATGAGGGGGCAGTCTTCGTCTGGCATGGATCGGCTTCCGGGTTGGGCGACCCAGGTACCCCGGCGAACGCCGACTGGCTGGGGCAGAGCGATAACTGGGGGTATGCCTATGGCACGGTCACCGGCCATCCGGCTGATCTCAACCAGGACGGCTATGCCGATCTGGTGGTGGGCTGCAACCTGTGCAATCGTTACGGGGCTGTGCTGGCATACTTTGGCTCGGAGACCGGCCTGGGCGATAGTGGAACATTGAGCAACGCTGATTGGTCGGTGTGGGCTCCAAATACCGATGAATACCTGGAGACTTTCTATGGCTGGCAATCTGGTGGGATTGGCGATGTGAACGGAGACGGGATGCAGGACCTGATCATCAGTTCCCGCTACTATCAGGCACACGTGCCAATCGATGATCCCAGTTATCGGGAAGGCAAGCTATGGGCGTATTATGTGCCCAGCGATTGTTTTGCCCGTATTAATGACGGCTTTCCGGTCTACCATGTGATCCAGGATGCGATCGACGCCAGCAGCGCTGCCACAGACCAGATCAAGGTGGCAGGGACCTGCACGGAGGCGTCTGATTTTAATGGGGTCGACCAGATCGCAATCATTATTAAGAACCTGACTTTGAGCGGCGGCTATTCACCGACCGATTGGACTAATCCTGACACAATCGCCCACCCAACCATTCTCGATGGGCTGGGGGTCAGTGGTGGGATTGCGATCGACAGCACGACTGCGGTTGTGGTCGAAGGTTTCACCATCACCGGGGCGGATGTAGGCGCTTATGATGGTGGGGCGATCGCAGTGTCGGAGGGCGCTGCCACCATCCGGGATTGCGTGTTGAGCAACAACCTTGCCAGTACTGGAGGTGGCTTGTGGTTCTATCACGCGGATGTGACCCTGGAGGACTCTGTCGTGAGCGGTAACCAGGCGACCAACGGCGGCGGGATCTACGGAAACGAGGCTAGCCTGATACTAATCAATACGCGGGTAGTCAATAACACGGCTGCGGCTTATGGTGGTGGGATCAACCTGGACGGCGCCCAGGGTGCCTTCAGACAGACACTGGTGCAAGGCAACACAGCTCTGAATGGTGGGGGGATCGCCTTTACCGGTGGGGATAATTACTTCCTCTATAATACGTTCATCACGGAGAATACATTGGCGGATACGACCGGCAAGGGGGCGGGCATGTTTGTTGAGTGGGCTTCCCCGGTACTGTGGCACACGACCCTGGCGGAGAATACCGGCGGAGATGGGGCGGGTGTCTATTTTGGAGAGGATTTGAACGATCCGCCCGTTGAAATGACCGGGACGCTGATCGCCGGGCAGGACATTGGCTTATATCTCCAAAGCGGGACGGTTGTGAACCTGGAAGACACGCTGTGGGCAACCGGGGACTGGCTGAATGGAACCGAGTGGGTAGGGGCTGGAACGCTGAACCGGGGAGCGGTGGACCTGCACGGCGACCCGGCTTTTGTGGGTGCAGCCAGCGGGGATTATCATGTTCTGCTCAGCTCGGCGGCAGTGGATGCGGGGACGCTGAGCGATGCAGTGCTGGATTACGATGGCGACATCCGTCCATCCCGGGAGGGGGTGGATATCGGGGCGGATGAGCTGCCGGATGATCCGCTGGCAGGCCTTACGATTGCTGTGGATAGCCCGGTCGTGTTAGGGCAGGTGGTGCAATTTGCGGCAAATGTGACCGGTGGCTCCGGGATCAGCTATGTCTGGGACTTTGGGGATGGGGCGACTGGCACGGGGCAAAGCCCTACGCATATCTATACTGCGGTAGGTGTCTATCCGGTGACAGTGACGGCGACGAACACACTGAGCGAGGTACAAGCGCAGACACAGGTGGAGGTGGAAGTTCATCTGTTCTTGCCGATTACCGTGCATTAGAAGGACCCGAGTTGAAAGTATGGGCAGGTGCGCGGCATGCCGCGCACCTGCGTTTTTTATTGGCTCTGCGCGCTTGGGGGTGGTCGGACTAGCCACGAGAGCAGTGGCTTTAAGTCCGACCGACGGTTAAGGATTATTTGTTTTGAATGGCGATATGGATGCCCCAGGCGGAGGGCTGGGGGCTGATCATCAGGTCGACCAGCATACCATCTTTTTCAAATTTCACCTGGACTAACTGGCCGGTCTGAGTCTGCATACGGCTGGTTTCGATAAAGCCCTGCGCGGCTAACAAGGCAATGTAATCCGTCACCCCCTTCTCGTTAAGGGCGTTGCAGCTGATCAGGTAATTGCTCTCGCTGATAGCCAGCACATTCTCGATCGGGCAGTTCACTGGCGCGGGGACTACGCCCGCCAGAGGCGCGGGCCACTGCGAGCTGCTGGCGCTGGTATCGGCGATGGTGATGATAAGCAGATCAGTGGAAGGCTGCTCAAAAGATATTTCACGGCTGCCCCAGGCGTAGATCGAGCCATCCAGGCTGCCATCTGAGGCAGGGATGACCGTATTCGGTGAATAGCCAGCGGCTTGCAGGCTGTTCTGATAATCTGCGAGAACCTGAGCATCGGCTGGCTGGCACAGGATGCGATAATCGTGAGGCGGGACTGGTTCTACTGCGATCAACGTGCAGCGGGCGGGTTGGGGGATAACCAGGGCGTATTCCGCAGGCCACACCGGACCGGATGGGGTCGGCTCGGTATTCGAGTATCCCGGAAACTCGAAGCCACTGATGGCGATATCCAGGACGGGGGATTCGCTGCCGTAGGTGATTTCCAGCTGGTAATCGCCTTTACTGATTTTGACCGCATCGAAGTCGCCTTTTCGGATGCGCTCTTCTGAATTATCCGGGAAACCTTCTTCAACATAGACAACGTATTCGAGCGAGAAGCCCTGTTCTTCGAGCAGGTTTATCCATTGATCAAATGCGGCAGGCGTCATGGAACCATAGAAAATGCGCATGGATATATCGCCTTCCATGGTCTTGCGGATCAATCCTTCTGGTTGAGGAATGTCAGCGGGTATGTAGGCGGGCCAAACGGCTGCTGCCCCGGATTTTGTCCAGTTGGATAGATCGGACGTCGAATATTCGCCCTCGGCGGTGGGCAAATCCTGGCTTGGCGAGCTGGGGAGCGGCTGGTTTGGCTCTGGAGTCGTGGGAATCGAAATGAGGTCCGGGGATGTAGGCGCAGTTGGGTTGCCGGTTGGCGAAAAGCAACCCGTGACGAGTATCAAGATCAAGCCGATAACCAGTGACAGCCGCGCTTGGTTGGTGTTCATTGCTGACCTCCCCAAAGCCTGATTTTTTTGATTCTACACGAATTCGCATTGCAAGATGGAAGGGTTTTAGTTGTTGATCGTGAGTTTGCTTGGACGCGGCGAGACGCCGGCAGGCCTGGATCCTGCGACCTGGGACGCTTCGACTTCGTTCGCTACGCTCACGCCGCTCAGCGCGCCTGGGGGTGGGGAGTTAGATAATTGTCTTAAGTCAATGACGGGTTCTTAATCTCATGCTAATCTTTTTACAGGTCTGGCAAACCTGTATTTTGTTTTTTAAGCACGAATCTAAAAGGAGATGAGAATGCATAAAATGAACCGTTCAAAAAAGCCAACCCGATCCTGGCTGATGCTGGTGGGTATGCTGCTGGTGGTTGGGCTGCTGGCGAGCTGCAGCACCCCAGCCACGCAAGCACCAACACCTGAGAAGATCATCGAGACCGTGGTGGTAACGGTGATGGTCGAACCCACGGCGGTTCCAACCGAGGCCCCGACCCCGGAGCCTAAGGTGATAAAGCCGGGGGTGGACCTGGACAGCCCGGAATACCAGGTAGTCATGGCAGCCTGGGAAGCCAGCCCGCACGGGCAAACCTACGATCTGGGCAAAGGCCCGAACACCTACTGCTCGCGCTGCCACTCGCCGCAGAACTGGGACCCGGCGTCTGCACCGGATGCGGCGCCTAACTGCGTGACGTGTAAATTTGCCACCGATCCCGAGCTGCGCATTGCCACCACCATGGACTTTGTGCCTGAAGAAGACTGGATGGGGATTGGGTGCGAAACCTGCCATGCCACGGAAGATGGGCGCGTGCTGGCGGAGGTGAGCTGGCTGAATGTGATCACCATGGAGCATGAACCTGTCGGCATCCCCAATGAGCTGTGCGGCAAGTGCCATGTCGATTCGCAGGGTGTGAAAGCCACCGGCGGGCGCGGCGTGACGCATGCAGTGACACTGGGCGGCAGCGCGCACCTGAACTGGGCCGGCGCCCTGCCTCAGGATCACCGCCCGTCCTACTGCTCGGACTGCCATGATCCACATTCGCTGGCGCCCAAGCAGTGCATCGACTGCCACGAGGAAGTGCTGACCCTGGAAACCCATATGAAAGGCACCCAGGAAGCGCATGCTGCGCTGGATTGCCTCGCCTGCCACGATGCTTCGGGGATGGACGTAGCGCCTTTCCCGCCAGAGACGGAAGACGCACGCTGGACGACCGTGGTGACGGAAACCAGCCGCAGCGGGGCGGTGACCACCAGTTATGCCAAATCCCCAGTGTGATGTGGGAGGTGGACTGCAGCCGCTGCCACTTCGAGGGCAATGCCTTCGAGCTGGAAGTGCTGAACGCGGATGGGACCGTGCCTGAGCCGAGCGCCAATTGAGCGGCGCAGGATATAAAGACGGCAGGCAAGCTATGATGAACATGACACGGAAGTCAGGTACGCGCCGTAGGGCTGGCTGGATGGTTTGCGCCTGGCTGGGCGTGCTGCTGCTGGCGCTGAGCCTGGCCGCCTGCGCATCTACCCCGCAGGCGGCCGCGCCAGCAGGTGGAATGAACCCTGCTGAAGCAGGCGCGCCCGCCACGTCCGCGGGTGCAGGGGAGCCAGCCCCCGCGAATACAGGCGCAGCCGGTGCATCCGGGGCGGAGAGCACCAGCGAAGCGCTCGCCCCCAGCCAGACCGATGCACCCGAGCCGCAAGCTGAGGCTATCCCTGAAAGCGCAGAGGTCATTCAGGCCAAGTGGCAGGCGAGCACGCACGCCCAGACCTATGTGCTGGGCAGCGACGGCAAGAACGCTACCTGCGCGCAATGCCATGCGCCGGTGCAGTGGGTGCCATCGATGGACGAGATGCCGGAGAGCTGCTATGCGTGCAAATTTGAGATCGATCCGCCGCCGCCGGTGATCGCTGAAGCCGACTGGACGCACGTGGAGTGCAAGATCTGCCACCAGACGAAGAAGAAGGAAGTGCTGCCCGAGATCGGCTGGCTGGAGATTGCACAGATCGAGCAGTACGCGGTGGTAAGCTCGGCGACCGAGCTGTGCCTGAAATGCCATCGCAGCGTAGAAGTGGCGGGGCATGTGGATCAGGTCAGCGAGGGGGCGCATGTCGAGATGGGCTGCACGGACTGCCATGATGCGCACAGCCAGACGGCGAGCTGCGCCGAGGCGGGCTGCCACGAGACGATGGACGCCGGGGCGGTGATCGCCGGGCACGATGCTGACCATGCCATGGTGACGTGCAGCGCTTGCCACGATGCCAGCGGGCTGCAAGTGGGCCCGGACGCCGCGGGGAACTGGGTGACGTTCCACCCCCAACCGGCCGACCCGGCGGAGCAGGTGGCGTTTACATCCCATAATACCGTGCTGGAGGCGCCTGGCGCGCGCTGCCACTTCGCGGATAACCCGTGGGGTTTGAGCCTGGTGGAGCAGCCTGCGCCTTAGGCGCGCAATCGAGTGATCAACCCTGAGGGCGGGGGGAAGTGTCCTCAGGGTTGGAAGACTGGCGGTGTGTGACTCAAGTCCGGGACGCAGTATGGGATTTGTGCTATAAAAAGGAGCCTGAGTATGCAGACAAATAAATCTGGAAAAGTGTGGCGCGTGGTAGCGATTATCCTGGTGGGTCTGGCGGCAGCGATGAACCTGCTGGGCGGGATTGGTACGACCTGTGCGGCGTTCTTCACCAAGCAGTACCCACCGATGTGGGCTGTCTATGATTACCAGTGGCTGTATCAGGGCTTTGTGGTTGTCACAGTCCTGGTGGGTTTGGTGGGCATTTGGACGGTAGTGAAGCTGATCCGGGGCGCTAAAAACGCCTATCGAGATGCCGTGATCGTGCTGGGGATTGGATCCGTGGTCGATATCATCCACGTGATCGCTTCGCTGGCGTTGCTGGAGAGCGCCACGCCGATCAATGTGGTCACCGGCCTGACCGTATTGGCTTTGCTGGTTATGCTCTACCTAGGCACGCCCGGGATGCGCCAGAAGGTGCGCTTTTATCGGCAAGCCGGACCCAACGAGCGCGCGGCCGCTGGCGGCATGGCGGCCATCGTGACGGGCTTGATCACGCTGACCACGCCCGTCTGGGCGGGACCGACTCACATGTTCGAGGGTATCAACTGGGTGAATCTGCTGCTGGCGCCGCTGATGCTGGCTGGCGGCGCGCTGCTGGTGATGGGTGTGACCCGCCTGGGGCGTCTGGTGCTGGAAGAGCGCATGCGCGCCAGGGCTCAAGCGACGCAGGCCGAATCGACTTCGGCGATGTGAGCCAGGCGCTGCACATCTAAAACGGTGATGGCGGCGCGCGTACATTGGATGGCGCCGTGACCCCTCAGCATGCGCACCGCCCGGCAGAAGGGCTCGGGGACGGTGGCAGCCTGGGCAGCCAGGACGTGATTGGGATACTGGCGGCGGTCGATGCGCATGGCTCCGTTCTGGCTTAGGACCAGCAGGATCTTGGCGGTGCGCCCGATCACCGAGCGTAAATTGATATCTTCACAGAAGATGAGCAGCTTGCGGTTGCGGGCGGCGAGCACCGGCAACACGCTGAGCGCCAATACCGGGTAGCGTTTGGCCAGTGCCTGGAAATTATCACGCGAGATGCGCCACAGCACGCACGCCTCATCCACCACGGCGGTGACCGGGTTCGTGCCGCCATCCAGGACGGGCACTTCGTTGAACATGATCACCGGGTTGACCACGCCAATGATGGACTGCTGTCCCTGGAGGCTGATCTTGCACAAGTGGATGCGCCCGTGGAACAGGACAAATAACCCGGAACAGGGCTCCCCTTCGCTGAACAGCAGGAGTCCTTTGGGGTAGCGGTGCACCTCCCCGGCGCTGACGATCTCATAAATGGCGCTGGGAGGCAGGTCTTTAAAGTGTGAGACCTTGCTGAGACGTTGGACGAGTTTTTCGATGGTAAACATGGCACCTCGGTGGAATCGTGGTGAAGGCGCGGCGAGGAATACCCGCCAGGTGGGTTGATCTGGGTATAGCACAGATTGACGCGGGTGTATTTGACAAAAGTCAATTTGGGGGAAAGTGCGGGGGGAGATGAGCCCGGAAGAAGCGCGCAAGCAGCTGCGCGAGGTGGGGCCGCGCCTGAAGCAGGAGGCGGATGCGGCGGTGGACCGGCTGGTAGAACTGTGCGGGAGGTTGCCGCTAGCGCTGCGGGTGGCCGGGGCGCTGCTGGAAAGGCGCAGAAACTGGACCATGGAAGGTTACCTGGAACGGCTGGGCGATGAACGCCAGCGGCTGAGGGAACTGAAGGAACCGAATGACCCGGACCTGAATGTGGAGGCGGCGTTGAAATTATCCTACGCCAGCCTGGAGGAAGGTATATAGCAGCGCTACCGGGCGATGGAGGTGTTCCCAGCGCCGTTCGAGCTGGGGGCAACCGGTGGAGATTGGCTATTTGGATGAAAACAAACCCGAAGCGGTCAAGAAGTGGCTGGAGCCGCTGGTGCAGCGTTTGGGCGTCAGTGTGATCGTGACGGATGATCTGGCTGTTTACAAAGTGGTGGCAGAGAAGCTGGACCTGGAACACCAGATTTGCCAGTTTCATGTGCGCCGTTAGGTGGGGCGGACAATGCACGAGCTCAAGACAGTCTCCTTGAACAATGGCAGGGCATCTTACAGGAAGCTGGGCAGATCCTGCAAGAACTACCCGTGGAAGGCAGTCGGCGTCTGCTCGAGCTGTGGAAACAGATCGAGCAAACGCGCTCCGGGCGCGTTCAACCGAGCGCGTGGGTGGATAAACTGCGCGATTTGTAGATCCGGTTGTGCAATTATTGGGAGAATTACTGCATTTTTGACTGGCACCCCGAAGTCCCTTGGACGAATAACACGACTGAGCACATGATTGGGAGGATGAAGATGCGCAGCCGAACGGTGCGCGGCTACAAGACGGAAGCCGGGATGCTGGCAGGTCTGCTGGCCGCAGCGGCGGGGATGTGCTGATCAACAAGGCAGAGGCAGGGTGATCCGCGCTTATCCCGTTCTTTCATAATTCCCCTACCAGTTTTGGGACAAACACAATCATAGAGCTTTATTGATTCACGTGTGCAAATTTGCTATAATGTTTACAAGCCTTGTTCATCATGTTGAAATGGCAAGCGGGGTTAGTAACGAAGCCTATTACACCTACCCTGTGCAACAGGGTCTGACGAACGTTGACGGCTTTCCTTGTGTATTGTGAGAAAGGAGGCCTAAAAGCCAGGTTATCTTAAGGTTGCCTGCTGCCATTTATTTAATTGATGGCAGGAAGATGGGTTTGTTTACTTGCCTTGAAGATCAATTTCTGTTTGGAAAGGAGAAAAAAATGAAAAGGCCAGTATCTGTAATACTGTTGGCTCTGCTGGTATTGAGCGTTTTCACAGTTGCGAGCGCAAAAACCAAGGAGGTACCCCCCGTGCGCCAGGCGATCGAACAAGCGAACGAAGTTTTCATGGCAGCTTTCAACGCTCATGATGGAGCAGCATTAGCTGAGTTATATACCGAGGATGCACAACTGGGACCTCCCAATGTTGACTTCGTAATAGGCAAAGAAGCAATCGCAAGTTTCTGGCCTGCTATTTTCAGCATGGGCATTGATTCAGCTCTGCTCGAGATCAGGGAAGTAGATGCGTTGGGGAACACCGCTGTCGAGGTATCCAATTACACCCTCTACCTGGCTGATGGACAAATTGCCGATCAGGGCAAATACATTGTCGTATGGAAACGCATTTCAGGGCAATGGTTCATCCACCGAGACATCTTCAACAGCAGCCTGCCAATCCCATGAGCAAGAGATCAGGTAAGATTGGCATATTATCTGATATGCTCTAATCGCTCATATTGCGTTCTACCAGCTCACGCTCAATGGATATACAAGCAACGAGTTCGGAATGTATTCCCGAACTCGTTGTGACTAGAAGCTATCTCAATAATAGATTAAGGGGGGTGTTTTCCGGCTGCCATACGGGCAGAGCGAGCCGTATTGTTCAAAAGCATCGCAATCGTCATCGGGCCGGCGCTCAGGCCAGGGGACGGCTGAGCTGGGTGCGGTAGGCGGCGGGGTCGGCGCCCGATTCGGGGCCAAACTGGTAAACTTCCCACAGGCCGGGCGCGGGGCTGAGGCCCTGGGCGGTGATCCAGACGTCAAATTCACCCCAGGCATCCGGCAAGCCTTCGTAGGGTCCGTGGTAAACGGTGCGCGCCACGAGTGCGGCGGGCAGCTCGCGGGGCTGGACGCGGCCGCGGGGGGTGATGGGTGCGGCGACCGGCGCGCCGATGTAGAAGTCGAAGACCTCAGGGTCCATGCGCAGGTGGTGGGTGAACCAGGCGCCGGCAGGGGGGATGCCTTGGGCGGCGAGGGTCTCCATCAGCTCGGTGTAGCCCGGGCCCATGGCTGCTTGGAGCTCGGAGCGGGGCACAGTGATGCGGATGACGGCGGCGGGCAGGGCGCTGGTCTGGGTGATGTGGGGTTGCTCGATCATAAGAGCCTCCTGTGGGGGTGATGGTTAATTGGACAAATATTATCATAAATAGAACAAATGAGCAAGTTAAATTTCGACTTCAAAAGGATCAAAATTTGATTAAGTGCTGAAATTCGATGGTATGATTTGAAAATATCCCCAGATTGGGAGGTTTTGTTGTACCGTCGAATTTCCAGTTTGATTTTGTTGATCGCGCTGCTGCTCAGCGCCTGCGCCCCCGCTGAATCGGGTGGGCAGACTGGCCTGCCGGATGCGCCTAAAGAGGCCTGGGAAAAACCTACGTCCACCCAAACCAGCCCTGCAGCGCCCACGCGCCTGGCCTTTACCGCCACGGACACGCCAGAGCTCGCAACCCAGCCGCCCCCAACGCCAACCCCGGAACCCACCCCGCAACCCACGCCCCTACCGGTTCTGGATTGGGTAGAAAATATATTTAATGAAATGACTCTGCAGCAGAAGGTGGGGCAGCTGATCATCACGGGCCTTGAGGGGGAGGCGCTCACCCCGGAGATGTGCGAGCACCTGCAAAGGGTTTCGCCGGGCGGTGTGATCTTGCAGGTGGAAAATATCCAGGATCCCCAGCAGGTGCGGGCGTTTGTGCAGCAGATTGAGGAATGTGTAGCGCAGTCCCAGCTGGTTCCGCTGCTGGTCACCGTGACGCATGAGGGCGCCACGGTCAACCGCTTCAAGCGGGGGATCACCGCCTTCCCGACCGCTCTGGCTCAGGGCGCGACCGGCGACCCTGGCGTTGCCTACCGCATGGCTGAGATGAGCGGGCGGGAGCTGGCGTACAGCGGTTTTAATATGGTGCTGGGGCCGGTAGCGGACGTTCTGCGTAACACGGATAACCGGGTGCTGGAGGTACGCACGTTTGGCAG
>Ga0105100_10001438_pt1 | contig 13974 bp, 12 predicted proteins | sample PPLLak12cMay2015_2_FD_87033 | JGI IMG/M metagenome (GOLD analysis project Ga0105100, IMG submission 87033) | Freshwater sediment microbial communities from Prairie Pothole Lake near Jamestown, North Dakota, USA - PPLs Lake P8 Core (1) Depth... | ecosystem: Environmental > Aquatic > Freshwater >...
AACCTTCGGAAGGTCTGTTTCCATGGCCAACTCCGGAAGGTTATGGTTATGCTGAAAGTTAACCGGAAGACTGAATTGTTTGGGAATTGAAAAAAGAATAGACCTTTTCGGGTCAGATGTCCAGAGTCTTTATTTACCTGATTTGACGAGCGATTAGGGCTTGTAAGCGTGCCTTTTTCACCTCGTTTTAGAATTCAAGTATTCGTAGCTTATGGTTAAATCCCAAAAGAGGCGAAAACCCCGCTGAATAGAAGCTCTTTACCGGACAGATCGCCGGTTCCGATTAACGATTGTAATCGCTTTTGCAAGGTACTTTCCGGTCGTCATTCTTGCAATGATCTGGATTTCTTTTTTCCCAACTTGGTGATAACTGCCTCCCCTTCAACGAATAGGTCAAAAGGGGAAATGTAGAAAAGCCCAACCGTGTAATCAGCATAATCTACTGGCCTGCTTTGCTCATAATCTCAATTTGGGCAGTCGATCATGAAAAAGGAATAGCGTGCCTAAGGCCTTAGAGGAGAAGTCATGCCCAAGACTTCACTGTCTGCTCTACCAGAGGCAGAAAGACCGTCTACATCGTCCACATCGTCCAAGCTTTCAGAATCAGCTCAAGAACTGGCGGAGACTCCCGTCATTGCAGCTTCTTTGAAATTTCATGGCGTTTTTACTTTTCATTGACAGAAACAGGCATTTTTATTGTCTTGGGAGGGTCTTTCTCATAAAATTCATTCTGAATTGGGAAGGTCGCCGCGAAGGGAGGACATGGGGATGCGGCCAGGAGGGCGAGTTTGCATTACCAGCGCCTTATGCGATAAGGGAATGCTTGCGCAGATTCGCTCGTCTTGACGCGGCCGGCGGGAGGGACTTACCCTTCCAGAAACGCGGACCTCGCCTTGCAGGACTACAAATATATCAATGAGTATTTTGCACAGCTCAAAGAGGAGTGGTGAGAGGAGATGTCTGTGAGAACGGATAAAAGGTTATCGGGGAAATGACGAGTAAGGAAAAATCGTTGAGAGAAGGCAGACAATGATCCACACGGACAAGAAAATCTCAAACAGAGCTCAGACCCTGAGAGAAGAAATCCATCGGCACAACTATCTGTACTATGTCCTGGACCAGCCTGAAGTTTCCGATGCCGAATATGACCGCCTCTTTGACGAACTCGCCTCTCTGGAGAAACAGTTCCCTGAACTCGTGACGCCGGATTCTCCGACCCAGAGAGTGGGCGCACCGCCCCTTGAAGCGTTTAAGAACGTCCGACACAGTCTCCCCATGTTGAGCCTCAACAAGGCCACCTCAGAACCAGAGTTTCTGGATTTTCACAGAAGGGTCATTGAACTGTCGCGCGTGAGCGACATTCGATACGTGGTGGAACCGAAATTCGACGGCCTGGCCGTTGAGGTGGTTTACACAGAGGGCCTTTTCAGCCTTGGTTCCACCCGAGGGGACGGCACCGTGGGAGAAGAGGTCACTCTGAATCTCAAGACCGTCAAGTCCATCCCCTTGCGGCTGCGTGGAAAAGATGTTCCCGAACGGATCGAGGTCCGCGGCGAAGTCATCATGAACAAAGAGGACTTTGCAAAGCTCAACAGAGAAAGGGAGAACGCCGGTGAGCCCCTGTTTGCCAATCCTCGAAACGCAGCCGCCGGGTCCGTGCGCCAGCTCGATTCAAAAGTGACCCATACCAGACCGCTGACCATGTTCGCCCACGGCACGGGCTTGCTGTCGGGAAAGGAGCTGTCCAACCACTGGGATACTCTGGCTTACCTCAAGCAGCTCGGATTCAAGGTCAGCGAGCACATCGCGCTCTGTACGAGGTTCGAGCAGGTGAAGGGCTATTACGAAAAGATCCTGAACCTGAGGGACCGATTACCTTACGAGATCGACGGCATCGTCATCAAGGTGAATGACTTTGAGCTCCAACGACGGCTGGGAGAGATTTCCCGAAGCCCGCGATGGGCGGTGGCCTGGAAGTTCCCTGCCCAGCAGGAACACACGGTCGTGAAGGACATTATCGTGAGCGTGGGGAGAACAGGAGCCCTAACACCGGTTGCTCTCCTGGCGCCGGTTCGAGTGGCAGGCGTGGAAGTGAGCCGGGCCACGCTCCACAATGAGGATGAGGTGAGGAAAAAAGACGTCCGGATCGGCGACACCGTTGTCATCCAGAGAGCGGGAGACGTGATCCCCGAAGTCGTCAAGGTCATTGAGACGAAGAGAACAGGCCGGGAAAAGCCTTTCATCATGCCGGACCTCTGTCCGGTCTGCGGCTCCCAGGTGGAGAGGCCGGAGGGAGAAGCCGTCCACCGTTGCACAGGGTTAGCGTGTCCTGCCCAGATCAAGGAGCACTTGGCTCACTTTGCGTCCAAGGGCGCCATGGACATTGACGGGCTGGGATACAAGTTCCTGGAGCAGATGGTGGACAAGGGCATTATCCATGATCAGGCAGACCTTTACTTCCTCAACCAAGAGGACCTCATGAAAATGGAGAGAATGGGCGACAAGCTGGCTCAGAATCTTTTAGAGGCTATTGACAAGAGCCGCAAACCCGATCTTGGCAACTTAATCTACGCCCTGGGGATCCGGAACGTTGGGGAACATCTGGCGACGGTATTGGCAAGGAACTTCAAGTCCATCGATACCCTGGCCGATAAGAGCATCGAAGACCTCACCCAGGTCTACGAAATCGGGCCTATCGTGGCCGAAAGCATTTACAATTTCTTCCACAATTCAAAGAATCTCAAGGTCCTCGATAAACTCAAGATGGGTGGAGTGATCTTCCCCCAGGAAAAAATCGAACTTAAGGAAACACCTTTTACAGGGAAAACCTTCGTGCTCACGGGCGGTCTTGATTCCATGACTCGGGATGAAGCGCGGAAGATCATCGAAACCTTCGGAGGCCGAGTCTCTTCATCGGTGAGCAAGAAAACCGATTTTGTCGTCGCAGGTAGAGATCCTGGATCAAAATACGCGAATGCTCAGCGCCTGGGGGTGAAGACTCTCAACGAGGATGAGTTCAAGAAGATGATTGGAAAGTGAAGCTCCTTGCAGCAAGGAGCGACGGCGCTTCGGGATCATGGTTGCGGTAGTTTTCTTTCGCTTTCTCAAAGCTGTTCGTGGCGTAGCAGTAGGCGCATCCGTAAAGGCAGGAATCATACATGCCGATGTCCTTGCTTACCACGCAGCCGCAGGCTTTTCGCTGCGAGGGGTCCTTGGTGGGACTCACCTCCAATCCAAAGACCTCCCTGATAAGGCCGTCATCAATGCACTTCCCCGGTAGAATTCCATAAGGCGCCAGATCTCCCTCCTGGGCGCAACTCAGAAGGGTCATGTTGTTCTCCCGCGCCGTGGATGCCATGAACATCATTAGATCAACGAAGGCTTCCCCCTCGCACTCCATGAGGTCGATTCCCGCCTGCTTCAGAGCGGTCAACCTCTGCCTTGCTTTCCTGTAAACGGTTACGAGGCTTATGATTGAACGGTTCGTGTAACCCTGGAGCTGCTTCGCAATGGTTTCGTAAGTTCTCTTGTGGAATTCAGGGTTTGTTGCATTACTGAAAACAATGGGATCGTACCGCCAGGTGACTCGCTCAGGTCCTATTCGGTCCGAAAGGGCTTTGAATGTCCCCAGCGCTTCCTTCATGGAGGGGCATCTAGGATCCATGGGCCTAGGATTATCCATCATCGTATAGAGAAAGGTATATCGATGACCTTTGCGGTCCAGTTCCTCGATATGGGGCATAAGGGGCGAAGCGTTCCTAGTCCAAAACACGATGACATCCACGTCTTCTGGTTTAAGAGAGACTTCTGTGACCTGTCTCGGGTTGAACGGGTTGGGAACATCGCAGTGTCCTGCCTCGATTCGTTTCATGAACCAGTTGGAATAGAACGCAGGGACATCGGTCCTGCGGCTTGCGCTGATGATCATCGAGTTTCACCGGAACCTGTCATCCTCGATTCCCCCAGCCCGTCCAGGATCATGATCAGCGCATCGTCCCCGTGGTAGTACTCTCGAACCCTTCCAACGATTCTCATACCGATGCGCTGATAAAAATCTATGGCTCCTGTGTTTTTGGACCTCACTTCAAGCCAAAGCTTTCCAAGGCTTTGCTCAGAAGCATGCAGGAAAAGCCTTCTTCCAAAACCTTTTCTCCTGTGCGCAGGTCTGACCGCCGCCGAATACACATGACCGGTCTGATCGAAAATCATGTATCCCACAATTTGTTCCCCGGTCTCCACCACGATAAATCCGCCTGGGAGCCTTTTGGCATAATTCAGAATGACTTCCTTCGGATAACCGGTTTTGGGGAAAGCCTCTCGCTCGATTTCAAGAATCTGCTTGAGATCTTCTATCAGGAAAGGTCTGATGGTGCAGGGCGCTGTTTCAGCCACGTTCTGACAGTCCTCTGCTCGCAGGTTCAGCAAGATTCTAAAATCGCGAAGGTAGATCGTTCCTCCATGGACTCGAAAACGAGCTACCCTCCTTCTCTGGAGCCGTTCTTGTACGTCTCATAAGCTTTGCAGCCGTCCTGATAGCCCAGGCTGCAGGCTTTCTCAGCATCCCTCATGGCGCTTGCCGCATCCCCTTTGCTGAAAAACATTCTGCTTCTATTGTAAAAAGCCCAGGCATTCTCCGGCTTGAGATCGATTGACTTCGTCAGATAAGCGATCCCCTCATCCACTTCGCCCCGCTTGGAAGCAAGCCATCCAAGGTTGTCATAGGCTTCCGCGTAATCCGGCTTGAACTTAACCGCCGTCTTGAAGTCGTCCATCCCTTGATCCAGCCTTCCCAGGCTGATCAAAGTCCGCCCTCTCCAGTAATAGGCTTCCGCATTCCTCGGGTCTATCTCGATGGCCTTGTCTAATTCGGCGAAAGCCTCGTTGTAGCTTTTCTGCCGGTGGAGTCTGTACCCTTTAACCAGATGCGTTTTGGCGTCCGTACCTTCTCTGCCGGGGATCCTGAGCCCTTTCGAGGCCTCATCAAGCAAGCTCTTGACTTTTTCTTCTGCATTCTTTGTCCACTCCTGCACATACGGCCCCGGACTGAAGCCAAAGTCCGTGTCCACATTCTTCAGAGCGAAGTAGCCGGTCACCAGGAGAGCCATCACAAGTCCGACAAAGACACAGAGGGCAGGATAGTCTATTGCGCCTGCATCTGCACGCTTAGGAGCAGAAGCGCGGAAGCTGCGGTTAGGGCGACCCATTCAAATACCTCTCGTCCAGAGTTTTGTAGATCACCGGCAAAGAATCCATGGAAGGAGCCGTAAACCCGAAAACCATTTCCAGCAAAGACATGACAATACGGAAGGTGGCCCCCCACAGCACTTCGTTCTCTCTCTCATTCCGGTGGCGAAAGCAGGGAAAATCCTGCGTATAGCCTTCCCCCCCTCTTTTTCCGCCCACGTTGAAATGAAGACGGTAACAGGCGTAGGACTCAGGGTTCAGGAGTTCCCGGAGAGGAACATAAACGATTTTTTCAACTTCCCAGTTCGGCAGGAAATGCTTCTGCCGATTGATCCAGGCCACCATTGGGTAGAGGATGCGCCGAAACATCAGGAGGTCCTCCGAAGGCATGGGACCGAGAAAGGTTACTCCAAAAGGGTTGAGGCGCATCTCCTCCACACTCTCTCGCGGCATGGTTGCAAGAAGCAGGGAAAGGCGATGGGCTTGCTCTCTGCGTCTATCGCGCCACTGGGGCCAGAACCGCCATCGACCAAGAGGCGACAGAGGGGATTGGAGTGCTTTTGACAGAAAGAAATCCAGACGCGGAGCAACTCTTCCTCCCGGAAAGCACAAATCTCCGGGCTGCCTCACCCTCAAGGAACGCTTGTTGAACACGACGCAGGGCTCGGAAGAACCGTTACACTGGCGGCCCAAAAGAAACAGTACCGAGGAGGTCACGGGTGAAAAAAATACATCCTGCGGGAATTCATTTCCCCCTTGGCTCTTCTCATGAAGCGCTTGTGAAATGTGCTCCGTCAGGGCCCGGGGATTTTTGAAAAGATCCCTCATCTCTTTCTAGGACTTCCTCTCTACGGTTTTCTTATAAACCTCCCTGCGGCTGGCTGCAACAATGGTAACGGCCTTTTTCAGCAGTTCAAGTCCCTCTTCCGCTTCCTCCTTCTGGATATTCAAAGCAGGAAATACCCTGATCACATTCCCCTGGGTGAGGTTGACGAAAAGGCCGACTCCCAGGCTTTTCTCAAGGATTTCGACGGCGATTTGCGGATCCTCTATTTCCATGGCCAGGAGTAACCCCTTGCCTCTGACGCTCCGGATGATCGCCGGGTGAGCCTGCTGCAGGCCTTTCAGGTTTTCGTAAATTAAGGAGCCCACAGATTCTACGTTCTTCCTGATATCCGTCTCAAGGAGATGTTTGATGACCGCATAGGCGACTGCGCATCCGAGAGGATTTCCGCAATACGTTCCCCCGTGATCCCCCTTTTGAAGCCTAAGAGACACTTCCTCTGTCATGGCAAAGGCGCCAAATGGGAAGCCGCCCGCAATCCCTTTTGCCAGGGTGAAGAAATCCGGCTTAACGTTTATGCCGTCAATGGCAAACATGGGGCCGGTTCTGCAAAAGCCTGTCTGCACCTCGTCGATAATCAGGTACGAACCGTTTCTTTTGCAGAGAGCGGAGACCGCTTCGAGGTATCCCTCCGCAGGGAGATTGACACCTCCCTCTCCCTGAATCGGTTCAAGGATGACCGCCGCCACCTCACTATCCAGTGCCCCCGCCACAGCCTTCAGATCATTGAAGGGGACAAACCTGTAGTTGGGCATGAGCGGTTTGAATTTGTCCCGATGTTTTGCCTGCCCGGTGGCCGATGCCGTGCTGATGGTTCGGCCATGAAAACTCAAATCCGTCGAAATCACGTCCAGCCTTCCTGTCGCTTTGCGGGCAAGCTTAATGGAAGCATCATTCGCCTCGGCGCCACTGTTGGAGAAAAAGACACGCGTGAGGCCTTCCGGCAGGATTTCCATGAGGAGCGAGAGAAGCTTGGCCCGGGCAGGGGAATAGGTGATCCCCGAGTTGGGGTTCTGCATGATTTTTCGGCTCTGCGCAGCAAGAGCTTCGGTGATCACCGGATGCGCATGTCCTAAACAGGTCACCCCCCACCCCGCTGTAAAATCCACGTACTTGTCGCCGTCTTCATCCCAAACATAGATTCCCTCGCCTCTTTCTATGGAGACGAGGGTTTTGTTGAAAAAGGGGGCGAAGTGCGCATCCTCAATGGCGATGGTCTTCCTCTGTTTATCCATGCTCTTTTCTTTCACCTCTTATTCCGTTTCTGACGACCAACGTCGTCGATCTTCATGACGGGGTGTTCTCGCCTTCCCGTAAGCACACAACATACACGGGTGAAAGCAAGACTTCAACTCCTCCGGCAAATCATGGCTTCTTGATGGGCTATTGCCCAAAGGGGATGAAAAAGATGGTCCGGGGGGAGGATGCAACCTTTTTCCCTCTCTCCCGGCAGGGAGAAGGGGAAAAGGGGTAGAAGGATCAGTCGGACGTGATGGAGTGGGTCGTGCTGACCGTGACTTCTTCAACGCCCGGCACTTTTCGAGCCATCTTTGTAACCTCGACAACCACCTCTCTCTCCATGAGAAGGGAGGTCTCAATATTGCTTACGAAAACCTTACCGTTTTTGGATGTCACCCTGGCAGAAGGAAACCCTGCCACCAGCGCAGCCTGGACCTGGGCCGCATGGCTCAGATCCTCAAGGATCTTTCGAGATTCGGGTGTTGTGCGGAAGGACGGCCTATTGACCGTCTGGAACAAGATATCTACGGCATCCTCGATGTTCAGGGTCTTGATGTGCAGGACCATGTCGTAAAGCCTGCTGTCCGCCGTATCCGCTCCGTAGAGCGAAAGGCCCCACTTGCGGCGTTCTTCATCATCCTTCTTCAACGTATAACGCGCCTTTTCAGCAGAAATGTTTTCCCTTTTCATCTCCTCTTTAACCCGGTCTTCAAAGTCCGCAATAATCCGTACCTTCATGACATGAGGGACTTCCTGAAGGAAGAAGTGTCCGGCCAAACCGTGGTAAACCACGTTATCCTTCTGAACGCGTTTCAACACGGCGGCGCGGATGTAGGCGACATATTTTTCTTTCCCATGAGTAAAACGGTCGAGAACCGACGGCGAATCATGAATAGCCCGGACGAGTTTGATTTCCGGGATGTTGAACTCATCGGACGCTTCGATCAGAACGTCACGGGAAACACACTCGTACCCCAACCGTTCAGCAAGTTTTTCTGCGACTTCTTTCCCTCTGCTGTATGAACCTCTTGAAATCGTTATGATGGACACGGCTCCCTCCTTTCCTCTATCATCGTGAATCACCAGTACCAGTCAGACCCGATTCCAACTTCGTTTTTGACCTCTTTCACTCCGGGGACTTGACCGGCGACCACGGGAATGGCATCCACCACTTTTCCTGCGCTGGCTTTTCCTGTGATGGTAACCACGCCATTGTTGGCAGCGACCTGCACCGAGGCGGCTCTCGTTCGCTCATCTTTAACAAGAGCAGCCCAGACGCCGCTGGTCACCACCAAATCCTCAAAGACCTTCTGTGACTGAGGCGTCTTCTTGAAATCGTCCAACTGAGTCATCGACACGATCGCCAGACTCGCTCCCTCAATGCTCATCCGCTCCAGATTCAACACGACATCATACTGGGAAGGATCCCCCCACTCGATGCCGTAGAGAAACCTTGTCCATTTGATCCGCTCTTTGTCCACTCTTTCGATGTAGACAATGGCCTCATCACGTTTTAGGTTCATTCTTTCCATGGCCGCTTGGATCCGATACTCCATGTCGGCAATTACTCGAATCCGCAAAACATGAGCAATGCCTGATAGAAGGAAGTGACCTGCGTGCCCGTGATAAACCAAGTTTCCACCCTGGGCGCGCTTGAGCAGAGCGGCGGTCAAGCACATGAGATAAGCCACCCGCCTTCCCGGCACCTGTTGCCAGAAGGGCGGAGGTTGATTGACGGCCTCCGTGAGTTCTCTTTCCGAGATGCCATACTCTTTCCCTGCTTCGAGAAGAATCTCCTCCCTCCCCAAACAGGGGTAGCCAAGCCGGTCTGCCACTCGCTCCGCAAGGATTCTGCCGCCGCTGAATGTGCCCCGGGAAATGCTGATAATCGCCATGATGCCCCTCCTTTTGAGATCAGGTTCGTCTTTTCTCCTTAAAACCCCGGCAGCCTGGATTACTGTAAAGGGTTCGAAGGCGCTCACATGGATACTGTTATCAAATCGGATTCCCTCGCGGCCAGAGGCGCAGGGAGTGAAGGAATGACTGCGGGTATTGAAACAGCAAAAAGGGAATCGAGTCAAGAAATTTCAACCTGTTCTCTCTTCCCTTTTCACCGTAGCTGGAGCAGAGTTTTTCAGACTTCGGATAGAGCGATGACGCGCCCTGCCTCCACCTCAAGGCAAGGTTCTATAAAAAGATTTGGGTTTGCTTCAGCAAGTTCTCGGGTCATGCGCCGCACTTCCTCTGCGTTCGAAAACTCCCTTTCAAGAGTATCAACGTGCTCGTAGATCCTAAGAATAACCTTCATGGTGTGACCTCCTCTGATGGTTTGACGGAAGCTAAAGGAAAAAGCGAAACCGTGTTCCTGCATCAGCAAGAAGCATTCCAAAGCTGAGTCCTGATGAAAATTGCAGATGAGTTTCGGCCGGTTACATCGATTCTGGAATTTCAGATGTTCAACGTAGTCTCAAGTTATTCACACGGTATGACAAAATGCGTCGCGAGTCTTTACAATCTGGGGCAAGATGGCTGAGGTGAAAAAGGCAAGAGTTGTCCTCCCAAGAACCGCTTTAGATATGATTGAGCGTAGCAAACCTTTTCCACAAGACATTGAGAAGGATCACGAGCCTGGATATAGGTCTCCACCATACAAAAAATGATCCGCGTATGCATGGTTTTGGAAATGAAGTCAAAGGAGGGAATAAGGATCTCTTGATCTGCAGTTGCCACTACTTTATAAGAATGGAACGCTGTTATGTTATTAAGTTTCGTAACTATATCGCCAGGTGATGAAGATGGCCGAATGGTAGTAATCTTATGACCTACCATCGTCCCCCTGCATGAGGTTTATTGGAGAGGCAAGATAGGTGACTGGTAGGATGAGCGGGAGTTAAAAAGACGTCGGTCTTATCGAAGCGTCAACAGGCATGGCACCTGCCGCGCAGCGGCTTACTTGAACCGACGAATGGAGCCGCCGCGCTGATCCGTGTTTGCGCGCAGCTCATTCGGAAACGTTATGCAAACGGGATTGACACACAATCGATAATCATTCAGAATAGATAGAGAAGATGGGAACGTATCAGAAACTGCTGGCAAAGATACTAAAAGGGGGGTCAGACACCAACGTCCCCTTCGAGGATATGTGCCATTTGTTGGAGAGATTCGGCTTTGCTCGCTGAATTCGAGGAGATCACCACATCTTTAGCGAGGAAAACGTTGAAGAAATACTTACCTTGCAGCCAACGGGTTCAAAAGCAAAACCTTGCCAAGTGAAGCGGGTTCGTAGCGTACTGCTCCGCTATAGGTTGATACCGGAGGAGGGAAATGAGCAATAGGTATGAAGTAATAATTTACTGGAGCAAGGAAGATCAATCGTTCATTGCCGAAATACCGGAACCGCCTGGTTGCATGGCAGACGGCCAAAGCTACCAAGAAGCGCTGTCAAAGGCAGAAACCGTTATAGAGGAATGGATCGAAACGGCTCCTACCTCCCGGTGAGCTCTGTGTTGAGCGCAAGATTGATGAGTGACAGAAGGAAGGAAAATGAAATGGCTGAGGAGACTCGAAGAGCTGTAAGGACGATCTTACACGAGTCCAAAATGCCTAAGTCAGTTCTTCAGATTAGAAAAGACCTGGCCAGCTCTCTCCAGGTATCCTCGAAAGACCTCGGCGCCCTCCTTGACGAAATGACCGCGGCAGGAGAGATTTTCTCTTGGCCGCAGACAAAGTATTGGGATCGCGACCCTCGCAAAGTCGTGCCTGACCTTATCCTGGGATTCATAGCCAAGTCTCCGGGCGTGGCCTCCTCCAAAATAAAGACGGCTCTCAAACTTCCCCTGGAACTGATTCAGCCTGCTCTGAAAGAACTCATGGACGCAGGCCGTGCCCATGTATGGCAGCCCGGGAAGACCCCTTACTTCACCCCTTTTGAGCCGCGCAAGACGGCGCTTGAGATCATACTGAAAGCATTGACCCAGGGCCCCCTCACAGAAAAAGAAATCGTTGAGTGGGTCAGAAAAAGGCTGCCCGGCTACCAGGCAAGGCTCCTCAAAGAGCATGTCTCCTATTCAAACGAGGTTCAGGTTCACCCCAGGTACGGGAAGGTCAAAACCCGGTATAGCTTAACTCCGCCGGAGCCTGGGCCTTATCTGGGCAAGGCTGTGCAGGAGATCCTGGCGGTGCAAAGACTCCTTGCTCCATTCCATGTTTCTCTTGAAGCGATTCATGATGCCATGGGCCGTGAGCTTGGGCTCGATTATGAATCCAAGGTCGCCCCCCCCGAGAGACGGCACTTGGAAAGACTTTTTTCTGAGGAGGAACGGCTTATTCTGGAAGCGATAACCCGGCTTCAACCTCCAGGGCAAAAGCGGGCCCTTGTATCCATTCGCGAGTTACGGCGAACCATGAATCTCCCTAAGAAGGATTTTGACAGAGCAGTCCTGTCTCTCGCTTCGCAGGGCAAGGTTGCCCTCCATCATCACGACTTTCCGACCAGTTTGAGCCAGGCTGAGCGTGAGGCATTGGTGCAGGACGAACGGGGCACTTACTATGTCGGCGTTGTGCCTAAGGAGACCTCACGAACATGAACCCCCTTGCCGGTATTCCTAATCCTTTCAGGCAGACCATAGTAAAAGATGCATGGGAAACCCTGCAGGACGTTCCTGAGATCCATGCGCAGGCCTTTCAAACCTGCTGCAGGGCCTTTGAAAACGTCCGAAGTTCCAGACGCTGCGACTCGGTGCTCATTCATGGTGAAGCCGGAAGCGGCAAGACCCACCTCTTAGGCAGTCTTCAAAGACATTGGACTTCTTCCCGAGGACAAGACGGTTCGGAAGAGATGGGCCGATGCGTCTTCCTCTACTGCCGCTTGCAGACCAGCCCTCACAGGCTCTGGCAGCATGTGCGCAAGACCTTCGTCGAAGATCTGCTGCACCGGTTTCCTGACGGGACCACACAGCTCCAGCGCCTGGTCGCGTGCCGTTTTGCCGAAGGGGATAGAAAGAAGCTACGGCCGGTCACAAAATGGCTTGGTTGGATCAGGAATCCTGCAAACCGGGATCACAGCGGATGGAAACGAATTCTGCTTCCATGGCTCGAACATGAGGCGGGAATAGGGTATTCGCTGCAGAGGGTTCTTTATCACCTCATCACGGGCCGGCATGTTCTTGAAGCCGGGGCATGGCTGAAAGGAGAGGACTCCCTGCCCGAGGAAGCCCTGGCCCCTATGGGCCTAAGCGGGAACGAAGAAGGACAGACCGAGGATGGAGCCAGAGACGTGATCCTCTCTCTCTGTCGTCTCGCGAGCCCCCTCATGCCTGTGGCCTTTTGTTTTGATCAGATAGAGGCCCTTCAGACCTCAAAGGATGACGAGGAAAGCCTTTTCCTTTTCGGCCAAATGGGCGCTTCCCTCTTCAACTCCAGCAACAATGCCCTTCTGATTTCCTGCATCCAGTCATCGGTTATGGACCAGTTCAAACGTGCTATCCGGGAGGCCGACTACGATCGAATAGCGCAAAGGGTTGAGACGCTCAATCCTTTGGACAGGAATCTCGCCCACTCGCTCATTCGCAGCCGCCTGGATTCGAGTAAGGATTTGGCTCCATTGAGAAGTCGGCACTCACAACACCCCCTATGGCCTTTAGAACCGATTGATCTTGACCCTGTTTTCCCCTCCTCCGGCGCAGCCACTGCAAGAAAGATCATCAGCTTTGCCGGTGCTCTCTTCGACAAGCTCCAGACAGGTAGATCCGCTCCATTGCAAGATTCTTCGGATTTTCTCACGAGGGAATTCGAGCGCCGCCGCGACACGGCCTTCGGTCAGGACGAGGCGGAATCGGACATGAGCCTTGCTCACGGGTTGCCCCTGCTTGCCGAGACGCTGGGTGAACAATGGCGTCCGCATAGAGAGCCCCATAGAGATATCGATCTCTTGTTGAGCCACGGCGACAAACGAATTGCCGTGAGCCTCTGCAACCAGCAGAACATGAGAAGCTTGGCCTCCAGGCTCAAACGCTTGAGAGATTGGCATTCCAGGAACAAGGGACTCAAGATGGTCTTGATTCGAGACCAGCGTCTGCCCATCAGCAGAACCGCAATGGTGACGAGAAAGCTTCTTCAGTCCTTGAAAGAAAGCGGCGTTTCCTTGTGTCAGCCCGATATGGACACCCTAGCAGCCCTGCAGGCCTTGCGAAGCCTTATTTCCGATGCAAGGTCCGGGGATCTTCAGTATGGCGGGGATGCCATTGGCCCCAAAACAGTCCAGGAATGGTTGTTCCGCAACCTGGATAGCAGGCTCACGACGTTTTTTGGCGATATTGTTGGGGCGTCGGAGACTCCGGCCGAAGACGAATCGGAGCTCATGAGCGCGATCCTTGATGTCCTTAAACAGCATCGGGTGGTGACTCTCGAAAAGCTGGCCGATGAAATCTGTCTTCCTGGCTCTCTCATCGAAGACATTGTGAAAAGACACCCCGGGAGGATCGGATGGCTCCAGGGTCCTCCGCCGGTGCTTTTCGATTACAGACTGGCTGAAATCCTTTCCTCCGGGGAGGAGCATGAGGAATGACCGTTCCCTTGTCCGTGCATGATGTGCGTGAGCATATCCGGCGGGCCTCGGAAACCGGTGTTCCCGCTTCCATCCAGCCTTCCTCCGCTCTTCTGGGTCGAATTTTTCATGAAGCGGCGGAGGATCTTGTAAGTTCAGACCC
>Ga0105100_10001439_pt1 | contig 13968 bp, 8 predicted proteins | sample PPLLak12cMay2015_2_FD_87033 | JGI IMG/M metagenome (GOLD analysis project Ga0105100, IMG submission 87033) | Freshwater sediment microbial communities from Prairie Pothole Lake near Jamestown, North Dakota, USA - PPLs Lake P8 Core (1) Depth... | ecosystem: Environmental > Aquatic > Freshwater >...
AACCCTGACTGATCTGCTTGCCTATGACGATGAAGCATTCGTGGCACGTGTATACATTACATTGCTTGGGCGCAAACCCGATCAACAAGGTTTTGCTTACTACTTGGAGCGACTAAATAAATCTGGTGACAAGCTTGGGATTATTCACCAGATTCTTAAAGGGCATGAAGCAAGGCGATACAACGCAAATGTTGCAGGACTAAAAGCCGCAATGTGGCGTTATCAGTGGAAGCGGATGCCAATCCTTGGGAGTTTTGTAAATATATTTGATCGTCACTCACATAAAGATCACCTTCTGTATGGGCTTCGAAAAATTGAGCGGCGAATTGGAATGCTAGAAGCCAATGTCATTGCAAAGCAATCCGAGAACGAAAAAAAAAATGTAGATGCTGCGATCAGTGAATTGTTCAGCTCATTTGATCCGCAAAAGTATTTGGATTGCAATCCTGATGTTGCTGCTTCTGGAATGAATCCATATGAGCATTTTATGCGTCATGGTTGGCAAGAGGGACGGTCACTTGGTGGCAGCGTCAATGCCAAAATTGAAGCGGCTGTTGGGCTATCTGAAATCAGAGACACAAGAACAGTCTCGGGCACCAATTCCAGTCAGCAGCTTCGTCAAGCCACGTATGGCCACCTACAGTCATCAACTCAGCCTGCGGCAACCGCAAGCTCGTCAAAAGACATTACTTCATACTTCATGCAGCCCGCTGATGAGCAACTGCAAGATGGCGGCTACACGTTTACACAGTTGATGCATTACATCTGGTTGTCTCGCCTGGATTTGCAAAACGCATTTGACATTTATAAGCGTCCTGGCCGTTTTGAATTTTGCAAATGGTTTGTGCGCAATGCGTCGAATGAATATGGATTAACACCTAATGTTTATCCAAAGAATCTATTAGAAAAACTGGTTTTGGTAGGTGGAGATGTCGGGGAAAAATCAGAATCAATTCTGGCTGCACAAATCAACCCAATAGATATTGCAGCATCAAGTTCCCCTGCAAAATCTATTAGCACCGATGTTGCGGGTGCCAATCTCATAGGCTATGCATTCGGTGAGTTCGGCATGGGCGAGCATGTCCGAATGGTGGCCAGGTCCTTAAACACTACGGACAAACCCTTTTGCATTATTGATCAGGATGTGGGCTTGCATGGGGCAGAGGATGCAAGCGTAGAGCATTGGGTGACCGATGAACCGCGATTTGACATCAACATATTTCATATCAATGCCGACGTCTTCCCGCCTCTCTACTTTAAGTTTGGTGAGCCCTTCTTTACCGGTCGCTACAACATTGGATATTGGGCTTGGGAACTCTCGAAATGCCCTAAGGAATTCGACCTGGCATTGAATATGGTCGATGAAGTATGGGCGATTTCTGAGTTCGTTACAGACTCATTCAAGACCAGATCATCAGTACCAGTTACTGCAATGCCGCTTGCGGTGTCTGTACCTGAACTAGATTCCGCTCATTACACAAAAAAACATTATGGGCTTCCGGAAGATAAATTCCTGTTCTTTTTTACTTTTGATGCCGCTTCTTATCTAGCCCGAAAAAATCCAATCGCAGTAGTTCGTGCCTTCAAACTCGCTTTCCCGCAGGGCCACGAAAATGTTCATTTGCTGCTCAAGGCCATGAATATAGAATCCGCCAGTCCTTTATGGGTCGAGTTATTAAAGGAGGTAAATGCGGACCCACGAATCACCATCATGGGCAAAAAATTAACCAGGGAAGAGACTCTGGGGTTAAACCTTGCCTGTGACGTCTTCGTTTCTCTGCACCGATCTGAAGGATTTGGACGCTGTGTGGCAGAGGCCATGGCTTATGGCAAGCCTGTCATTGTGACCAATTATTCAGGCACACGGGATTTTGCAAAGGAAGGCACGGCCTGCGTTGTCGACTACCGTCTCGTTCCTGTTCCGGAAGGGGCCTATCCATTTTGGAAAGACCAAGTCTGGGCCGAGCCCGACATTGAACATGCTGCTTCACTCATGAGGAAACTTATTCGTGATGCTATCTATCGTGCCGAGATAGCATTGGCCGGACAGAAGTACATACTGGAAAACTTCAATGAGTCGGTAATTGGTGAACGATATGCCAAACGCCTCGGTGAAATTTGGGCGCAGCGCCAATTGTGTTTGATTCAACCTGAGCGAGTTAAGACGCGACCGAATTCGGCAAATGGCTTGGTTGCCTATCTCATGCAACCCGCTAATGAAATCCCGCATGTCGATGGTTACACTTTTACCAGATTGATGTATTACATCTGGATTTCGCGAGTGGATTTACAAGACGCATTCAACATTTTCGACAAAGATGGTCGACTTGAGTTCTGTAAATGGTTGTTGTGCAGCGCAGCAAATGAGTATGGTTTGACCGCCGATGTCTATCCCATAGATTTACTCGAAAAGCTTATTTCCATTGGGGGGGACGTTGGAAAAAGAGCCAAAACAATGCTTCTTGCACAAGCTGGTGACAGGAATCGAGTGCTCGCAGATGGGGCAGTGCGGCATGCTCACACTGATGCGGCAGGGGTCAACCTGATAGGTTATGCCTTCGCTGAGTTCGGTTTGGGGGAGCATGTACGAATGATGGCTAGATCATTCAGCTCAACGGATATGAATTTCTGCATCATCGAACAGGGTGTAGAAATGCACGGGGCAGGTGACACGAGTGTCAGTCGTTGGGTAGTTGATAATCCGCAATACAACACGAACATTTTTAGCATTAATGCCGACGTTTTTCCCTTTCTGTATTTCAAGTTAGGGGATGCCTTCTTTTCGGGACGTTACAACATCGGTTCCTGGGCCTGGGAACTCTCGAAATGTCCAGCAGAGTTCGATATCGCATTTAGTATGGTAAGTGAGGTTTGGTCTATCTCGGAGTTTGTGACCGAATCGTTAAAGACCAGGGCGCCAGTTCCTGTTATCACAATGCCACATGCGGTCACCGTGCCGGATCTCGATCCCTCTCATTACACAAAGGGATATTACGGTCTACCAGAAGATGAATTTATCTTCTTCTTTACCTTCGATAGCGCTTCTTACCTCGATCGCAAAAATCCTGTTGCTGTTGTTCGTGCCTTTAAGTTGGCCTTTCCGAATCGCAACGAAAATGCCCACTTACTGCTCAAGACCATGAATACAGAAGTGGCGGGGAACTTGTGGCTTGCGGTGCTTGAAGAGATAAACGCGGATCCACGAATCACAATCATGAGCAAAAAGTTAACAAGGGAAGAGACTCTCGGGTTAAACCTTGCCTGTGACGCTTTTGTTTCCTTACACCGGTCTGAGGGCTTTGGATTTTGTGTGGCAGAGGCCATGGCTTATGGCAAGCCTGTGGTCGTGACCAATTATTCAGGCACACGGGATTTTGCGAAGGAAGGCACGGCCTGCCTTGTCGATTACCGTCTCGTTCCTGTTCCGGAAGGGGCCTATCCATTCTGGAAAGACCAAGTCTGGGCCGAGCCCGACATTGAACATGCTGCTTCACTCATGAAGAAACTGATCGGTGATGCTACCTATCGTGCCGAGATAGCATTGGCAGGACAGAAGTACATACTGGAAAACTTCAATGAGTCGGTGATTGGCAAACGATACCTAAAACGCCTTGATGAAATCAATGCGATCCGTTCACATCGTCTTTTGGCAAATGATCAGGATGCACCGCAGACACAAACGCCTGCCACAAGAATTCATGGGTTCACCGCTAATACTGATGCTCCAATAGTTGTGCACAATCGGGAAACACCCACCCAACCGGACGAATTGGCGGGAAATGTTGATTCCCCGACAATAGAGCAGTGCAAAGAAATATCCGATGCTATTTCAATTGAGGGATGGGTCGCCTCAGTCCAAGGGATAGAGTGCGTTGAAATTTATGTTGATTCGGCATTTGTCGGGCAGGCCCATTACGGCATTTTGAGGCCCGACATTCACATTGCCTTCTCTCACATGGCTAATGCTTCGAGAAGCGGCTTCTGCTATCAGCTAGATATTACAAAGCTTAGCCAAGGTAAACACACTTTGTTGGTGCTAGCAAAGTCTCGAAGCGGGCAAATTAAAAAATGGGTAATCGACTTTACCCTTGTGGGGTCTACGAGATACCAGAAATGGCTCAAGAGGAGTGACGAACTCAATGCCAACAAGTGGGTTCGCCGCAAGACAAAGACTAATAGCTTCTTCTCCATATTCCTTATGGTTGCCCCGGAACCGCGCCGCGAACTCTTCGAGCAGACTCTAAAATCACTCGCGGATCAGATTCATACGAAATTCGAAATTATTGTCTTGGCTGATGGTTCACAACATCAAGAGATTACGGGTTGGGTAGAGGGTTTTGGCTTATCAGGCAAAACTCGATATGTAGCAAATTCTTCAAATGATTGGATGTCTAAGCTTGCCGATTGCCTTGGCCAATTTGTTGTGTTGATGAATCTTGGTGATGTTTTCAGTCCTTGGACGCTTTGTGCCGTTGATGATGTAACTCGGAACAATAAAGAAGTCGACCTTATATATGGCGATGAAGATTCGATGTGCAAGGTTGATCGGTGCAAGCCGATATTCAAGCCAGGCTGGTCACCCATTTTTCTCAAGAATTTCAACTACATTGGTAGGCCTTGGTTTGTTCGGAAGAATGTTATGGCCTCCGCCCTATCCGCCCTTGATGGGCTAGAAAAGGATCAGAACGAGCATATCTTGCTTAAAGAGATCGGCAGCATAAGTCGTTCCGTTTGTCACATCCCATCCGTTTTGGTATCTCGTGCTAATTATTCGATAGATGAATTCGAAATAAACCGGGCAAGCAAACAGACGGAAGCAGGGGTCACTCAAATGACTTACCCCAAGGTGTCAATTGTCATCCCTACACGACTGAGCGATTTAAAGTTGGTTGATCGTTGTTTCTCCGGTTTGAGGAATCTGACCGATTATCCGGATTTTGAAATAATAATTGCAATAAATAATGTTAAAGAGTCATCATCAATAACGAATTATTTAAGCCAATGGCCTTTTAAAGTAATTCATTGGAATGATGCTTTTAGCTGGTCTGGTATTAATAATTTCGCCGCAAAGCATGCTACTGGAGATTATTTGTTATTCATGAACGATGATGTTGAGCCTATAAGAAAAGATTGGCTGAAAATCATGGTGCACACGTTAAGTGTCGGCGGTGTTGGGGCGGTAGGCCCACTTCTAAAATATCCCAACGACACAATCCAGCATTTAGGGATAAATTTTGTCGATTACGGTTCAGGCGTGCGCCACCTCTTTCGATTTTGTAGCGGAACCGAGCACAACCTGCAATGGTTGATGAATTACCCGCGTGAAGTAAGTGCGGTTACTGGCGCATGTCTCTTAACAACTCGTGAGTGTTTTGACGATATTCATGGATTTGATGAAAATTTGCCATTGGTATGCAATGACATTGATTTTTGCATACGAGCGAGAGAGAAGGGATATTCAATAGTCGTCCAACCTGAGTCAAAGCTGGTTCATCATGAAGGTGTTAGCCGAGCTGGTTTGCCTGAAGTGGAGGACGTGCAAAAGTTTTGGACGAAATGGGGGGCGGTTCTGAAACGAGGAGATCCATTTACAAACCCGAATCTAGATTCCACGCGAGATGATTGGACCGTCAATCCAAGCATTAAAACTGAATACAAATACCGGATAACGCATTGATTTCGTTTTCTGCCATCCGCCACATCATGAACGCCTGGGTCTGTTTTGGGTGATATAAGAATTTTGAGAGTTAAATGAATATACGGTTGCCTAACGCGCACGGGTACATTGATTTGATTGATGTTGTAGACGGAAAGATGCTGATCGCGGGATGGATGATTCATCCTTTGATTGCGATGGATTCCTATAAGATTCTTGTTGACGACAAAATTGAACATGAGGCGCTCTTCACTGAATCGAATGGGGTTGGAGAGGTTTACCCGTTCGTAAAACACGCCAGTCGATCAGTGTTCCATGCATCAATTCCTTACGATAGGAAGCCTGGAGTACGAAATATTGACATAGTCGGTTACGCGGATGGCACAGAGACAGCAAAGCTTGAAACGTGTTTTTCCGAAGAACTCCGGCCGGACTTTGGCTTTCCGGATGTGCTCAAGGTTCGCGTTGCTAACAATGCCAATAAGGCATATTTCAGCGCGTCCTCATTTACCTCGTTCAGAGATTATTTCGAACAAGTCCAGCAATTTACGAATCCTGGTTCGATATTGAAAATGCTGGAATGGGGGTGTGGTTGTGGTCGGCTTACGGTAATGTTTTCCCGTGGGGCCAACATACCAGATGTATACGGATGTGACATTGATAGTGAATCAATAGCCTGGTGTCGAGAAAACCTTAATGGAAACTTTGACGTTGTCCCTTTGTTGCCACCTACACAATACAAGGATGCGTTTTTCGATCTCGTTATATCCAATTCGGTTTTTACACACTTGACCAAGGATATACAGCGGAAATGGCTTGAGGAGATTCATAGGATAGTGGTGCCGGGGGGGCTGTTTATAGCCTCCGTACACGGTGAGTTTGCCACTTTCCTTAATTTCAAAGGCGAGGTCGATCAAACGTTAAAGGATGAAATTAACGATGGCATGCCCGACAACAACTTGGCAGGCGTGATAGCTGATGGATATTACCGGGGAACATATCAAAAGAGGTCTTATACAGAGCGTGTGTTTGGTGAGTACTTTGAAATATTGGATTACATTGAGGCGGGCTCGTTGAATTTTCAGGATCTGGTCGTAATGAGAAGACCAATCCGATAAAAGTCAGGCAGAACTATTCCGAATCGCCCAGTTTTCCTAAACTGGTCAGCCCCGTGAAGGAAATGTGTAATGAAGGAATGTAGTAAATCGATATTGCGCCGTTTAGCCGACTCAAACTTTATTCGCCGTTATTTTTCCGGCGATGGTATAGATATTGGTGGAAAGCCGGACCCACTAGGGCTTTACAGGGAGTTTTTCTGTCAGATGAAGTCTGTCAAGACTTGGGATTGGGAAGACGGCGACGCACAGATGATGGCTGGAGTCCCTGATGGGAAATATGATTTTGTGCATAGCAGCCATTGTCTTGAACATCTTGTTGATCCAAGAGAAGGTCTTGGTATCTGGTTCCGAATTGTGCGCCATGGGGGCTATTTGATTGTAACGGTTCCAGATGAAGATCTGTATGAGCAGGGCATATTCCCAAGCACGTTTAACAAAGATCACAAATGGACTTTCACGATTTTTAAGCAGAAATCTTGGAGTAATCGGAGCATTAATGTACTTGACCTGGTACGCGATCTAGGGGAAGGCGCGGAACTTGTTCTGCTGCAGCAATTGTCAGCGACTTATCGGTTTGATTTGCCGCGCTACGATCAAACATTAACTCCGGTGGGGGAATGTGGAATTGAGTTCGTCATCCGTAAACGTACCAGTGATGAGATCTCAGATTATGGTCGTTGGCGAAGGCTGACTGTTCAGCCCGAACGGGAAATCCGCTTGCATCTGAATCAGCATCTTGCTGATATGCAGACGCTGAAACAAAACAACAACGGACATCCCCCGTTCATGAACGATAGCGATATTTAAGGTGACCTCGTGATTGTTCGGGCCCGTGCGCCGTTGCGTCTTGGTTTGGCGGGTGGCGGAACAGATGTTTCCCCCTACTGCGATACATTTGGCGGCTATGTACTAAATGCCACAATAGACCGCTACGCCTATGCGGTGATCAAGACGCTCGATCAGCCAATTGTCAGGCTTGTCGCTACGGATCAGCAAATTGAGAAGCGCAAGACAATAACTGAGCCATTAATTCTGAATGGCAAGCTCGATCTACATAAGGCTGTTTATAACGAGATGATTCAGCGCTACAACGCTGGACAGCCGATTCCGCTGGAATTAAACACATTTTGTGATGCACCAGCCGGATCTGGATTGGGTTCTTCCTCCACGCTGGTTGTTGTGATGGTTCGGGCATTTGCCGAACTTCTCAATTTGCCTCTGGACGATTACACGATTGCTCAGCTGGCTTACAAGATCGAACGCATTGATTGTGGCTTGCAGGGCGGGCGGCAGGATCAATATTCAGCCACTTTTGGCGGCTTCAATTTTATGGAATTTTATGCTGATAACCGGGCAGTTATTAATTCCTTGCGTGTCAAGAACTGGATTATTTGTGAGTTGGAGGCTTCGTTAGTATTGTTTTATACGGGTGTCTCGCGCGAATCTGCAAAGATTATTGCCGATCAAAGCAGTAATTTGCAGGCTGGGCTTAAGGACACTTTAGATGCCATGCATGACATCAAGCGTGAAGCCTTATTAATGAAGGAGTGTCTGCTCAAGGGCGACTTTGCTGGCATAGTTGAATCTATGCGCCAAGGCTGGGAAAGTAAGAAGCGTTCTGCGAAAACAGTTTCGACCCCCCACATTGAGGAAATATATCGCGCAGCCATTGGTGCGGGTGCATTAGCAGGGAAAGTCTCTGGTGCGGGTGGCGGCGGATATATGATGTTTTTTGTACCACCGGAAAGGCGTATGGAGGTGATCAGAGTCTTGAATCGCTTCAAAGGCCAAGTAAGCAATTGCCACTTTACCAAGCATGGAACCCAAGCATGGCGGATTTGATGCGGGCTTATATCGCTGATCAGATTTCCGGATCGCAGCGGGTGTTGTCGGAGATGGTTCGAGATCAAGCACTGTGCTCATCACTTGAGGGGGCAGCTGCGGCGTGCATTTCCAGTCTGCAACGTGGGGGCAAGATTCTGCTCGGGGGAAACGGTGGTAGTGCAGCTGATGCCCAGCATATTGCTTGTGAGCTAGTCAGCCGCTTTGCATTTGATCGACCGGGATTGCCAGCAATCGCTTTGACAACGGATACATCGATTCTGACTTCGATTGGAAATGATTACGGCTTTGAAATGCTCTTTTCCCGTCAAGTCCAGGCCCATGGAAATAGGGGCGATGTGTTTATCGGGTATTCGACTTCCGGCAAGTCGGTGAATATTCTGCGTGCTTTTGAAGAGGCGCGGGCTAGGGAAATGGTTTGTATTGGGCTGACGGGGAATCGGGGCGGACTTATGCGTGAGTTGTGTGATTACCTCCTTGAAGTACCTTCTGCGGATACCCCAAAGATTCAGGAAGGACACCTTTTATTAGGCCATATTCTTTGCGGCTTGCTGGAACATGCGATGTTCAAGGATGTGACTTGATGGAAGCGATTGTTCTGGCAGGTGGGTTTGGCACGCGTTTGCGTGAAGTTGTGCCAGATGTCCCGAAGCCAATGGCCCCAATTTCTGGTCGGCCATTTTTGGAGATTCTGCTTTCGTCTCTGGCTCAAAAAGGTTTTAAACGCGTACTTCTTTCATTAGGTTTCATGGCAGAAAAAGTGGTGGCGCATTTTGGCGATCAGTTTGCAGGCATGGAACTTGTTTATCAAATTGAAAAGGTGCCGCTGGGTACAGGTGGAGCAGTGCGCCAGGCGCTGGCGCATTGCTGCAACGATCATGCTTTCGTATTCAACGGCGACACTTACCTCGATCTCGAGGTGTTGGAAGTCGAGGCGCACTGGCAAGCACATCATGCGCCAATCATTGTTGCACGCCGGGTTTCTGATACTTCACGATATGGACGTTTGAATGTTGCAGAAGAGCGCGTCTTGGAGTTTGTGGAAAAAAATGTGGGCGGACCTGGGCTAATTAATGCCGGGTGCTATGTGTTGCCTGTTTCCATCTTGGACAGCTTCGCTGTGGATCATCCCTTTTCTTTGGAAACGGATTTCTTGGCAAAAGAGGTTCGGCTGCAACGTTTTGATCTGTTTGTTACGCAAGGTCAATTCATTGATATTGGGATCCCGCTAGATTACATGCGAGCGCAAACGGAGTTGGCGGAGATCAGCCATTGAGCCGCTCGGCTTTGTTTCTCGACCGTGATGGCGTTATCAACATTGATCGCGCATATGTTAGTAGGCAAGAAGAGTTTGTGTTTGTTGATGATATTTTTGAACTTTGTCGTCATGCTAAACAGCTGGGTTTTCTGATTTTCGTGGTGACGAATCAAGCAGGCATTGGAAGAGGTTATTACACTGAAAAGGATTTTCTGAAACTCACTGATTGGATGTGCGAGGTTTTTAGGAAAGAAGGCGCCCCTATCGATAAGGTTTATTTTTGCCCAACACATCCTGAACACGGTATTGGTCAATACAAGGTCGATTCACATTACCGAAAGCCCGGACCGGGGATGATTTTGCAAGCGGCAGAGGAGTTTGATGTTGATCTGAGAAGCTCGGTGTTGGTGGGCGACACGGAGTCGGACATCGCAGCAGGCCTGGCGGCAAATGTCCGATTTAACTTGCTTTATTGCCCACAGAAATCATTAGTACCCATCGAAACTGCTGCATATGCTGTAGTTGAAAATCTCAAGCAGGTAATGCCATTCTTGGGAAATATTTGAATCACGTCGCTCGCGAAGCTTGGTAACAAGGCAATGCAAGATGTTTGGTGGTTAACTAAATAAAGTGCGGAGTAAGTGCTCTCATGGAATCTGATGAATCAATCGAAATTGAAATGGGCTCTGGCTTCGGTGTGGAATCAGAGGGTCCAGCTAAGTCGCCATCATGCCTCCTCGGTAATGTGGATGGGATCTCCGGCCTGGATGTCGTGGGTTGGGCATGGAATCCTGAAACACCTGATCTGGCGGTTACAGTTGAGCTATCAGTAGATGGCAAGCCATTCGCCAGAGTTGAGGCAGAGGAGTTCCGGGATGACCTGTTGACGGCCAATATTGGTGATGGCAAGCATGCTTTTAGGGCGAGTTTGCCCTCCGTACTTTCCGATGGTTGTGAGCACCGAATTTCAGCTTGCTTCGCGGATACTGGACAAGCACTCGGCGGTTCCCCTCGGGTATTCAAAACGACTGGTTTACTCGAGGGCAATGTTGACGACTTGGCAGGGACCGTCCTGACAGGCTGGGTACGCCACCTGAAGAAAACCGATGAATCCTTACCGGTTGTGCTTTTAGACAACGGAAAAGTCGTGGCATCGGTTATTGCTGATCAGCCATTCGAGGGTGGCGGCAGCCATCGCTTCCTAATCCCCCTTCCTCCATCAAGCCTAGACGGTCTGCCTCACCTGTTCAGTGTGTCGGTGATGGAACCACCGTTCCTCGTGGGTAAAATTTCAGCGGTTGTCCCATATGTCTCGACCTCGGAGAAGGTTCTGCGTCGCAATAGTGGGCCCTACTTCCGCAGCTATCTGTCACCGTCAGGCCAGTTACGATACGAGTCGCTACGCCGTCAGTTGAAAATGATCGGGCGCCAGGCAGGGAAGGGGGGCGAATGGAATGACGCCACCGTCGCTGCGTATGTTGCCCAGCTTGCTGTTGTCCATGAAGAGGTGGTTCGTGGATTCGGGACACAGCGCAAGGAATTTCCGCCATTGGCCTTTCATAAACCCACCCACCCAACGGTTTCCATTGTCGTTCCAGCACACAACAAGTTCGCAGTGACATATAACTGCCTCGCTTCCTTGCTGCTGGCGCCGAATGACGCAAGTTATGAGGTCATCGTTGTCGATGACGGATCGAAAGATCAAACAACCGGAATCAGATCGCTTGTCGAAGGCATCGAGTACGTGCGTAACGACAAGGCACAAGGCTTTGTAAAGGCCTGCAATCGCGGTGCCGAACTCGCCCGCGGTGATTACATCGTGATGCTCAATAATGACACTGAAGTTTCGGCTGGCTGGATCGACGAGCTGCTGCACGTATTCGAAGCCTTCGAGGGGGTCGGCCTGGCGGGTGCCAAGCTGGTTTACCCCAACGGCGCGTTGCAGGAAGCCGGCGGCATTGTCTGGAGCAATGGTCAGCCGTGGAACTACGGCCGCAGCGGAAACGCGAAAGATCCGCGCTACAACTATGTGCGGCAGGTTGATTATCTTTCGGGTGCCTGCATCATGCTCCCCGCGCTTCTCTGGAAGGAGCTTGGCGGGTTTGATGAAGACTTTGCACCCGCCTACTTTGAAGATACCGATCTTGCTTTTCGTGTAAGAGAGAAGGGCTACAAGACCGTCTACACACCATTCTCCGAAGTCGTGCACTACGAGGGCGTCAGTAGCGGCACCAGCACCGAAACCGGCATGAAGCGCTACCAACTCGTCAACCAGCCCAAGTTCAAGGCGCGATGGGCGGAGGCGTATCGCAACAATGGCAGGCTTGGCCAGCAGATCGACCTCATCAAGGACCGCAACGTCATCTACCGGGCGCTTGTCATCGATGCGCTTACCCCGCAACCGGACCGGGATGCGGGCAGTTATGCCGCCGTTCAGGAAATGCGCATCCTGCAATCGCTGGGGTTCAAGCTGACTTTTGTTCCCGAGAACCTGGAGTACTGTGGCGCCTACACTGATGCGCTGCAACGTATGGGGATCGAATGCCAGTTTGCGCCGTTCACGCTATCGGTGAACGAACTCATCGAGCAGCGTGGCGCGGAATTCGATGTTGTCTACATTACCCGCTATTACGTTGCCGAGAAATACATCGAACTGATTCGCAAGGCTGCCCCCCAGGCCAGGATCGTCTTCAATAATGCCGACCTGCACTTCCTGCGTGAGTTGCGCATGGGCATCAGCAATCGCAGTCGAGAGAAGATTGAGGCAGCCGCACTTACGCGTGATGCCGAGCTTGCGGTGATGCGCAAGGTTGACCTGGTGCTCTCCTACAATGAGGTCGAACATGCGGTCATAGTCTCGCACAACCTTGACGAATCCTTGGTAGCAAAGTGCCCGTGGGTGGTCGAGTTGCCAGAGCAGGTGCCTGGCTTTGAACGGCGACAAGATATTGCATTTCTCGGCGGATTCGGTCATCCCCCAAACATCGAGGCCGTCGAATTTTTCGTTGACGAAGTCATGCCGCTGCTGCGAAAAAAACTGCCGGGCGCACGCTTCCTGGTATATGGCAGTAATGTCCCGGAGTCGATCGAGGCTCTTGCGTGCGAGGACGTGATGATCAAGGGCTATGTCGAGGATGTGGCCGAAGTCTATGACAACTGCCGCATCTTCATCGCGCCCCTCAAGACGGGTGCCGGTCTTAAGGGCAAGGTCGCCGGTGCCCTGGCGCATGGCGCGCCCACCATACTCTCGCCCATCGCTGCCGAGGGACTGGGTATTGTTGACGGGCGCGAGGCGCTTGTCGCCACCACCCCGGAGCAATGGGCGACCAGCATCTCCGAGCTTTACAACGATCGCGGGCGATGGGCTGCCATGTCGGATGCCGCCCGGAGCTTTTCAGCCAGACAGTTTTCGTTCGAATCCGGAAGCAAGTCAATGCGGGTGGCGCTGGAGCAGATCGAGTTCTTCACTCCGGCGGATCACGCTGTGCTTTTCCCACTTAAATAGGTGTCGATCAGATCCTCCAGTCTGAAGCGATCACTATGCCATTCTGAGTTGATGTATCGATGTCAGACAGCCCATTGCCGAAGGAGATAAGGGAAGTCTTCCGGTCCCTGCCGGAGTGGAGGAAATGGATTCAATCGCATTTATTCCCGCGTGATGGGCAGTACATTCAGGAAGTCCTCAAATGCACTAAGCAGGTGGGGCTGATTCTCCACCTGCTTGTGGCGCTTGCGTACCTCTGCTTCAAAGTGCCGGCTCAACACTGTACGCAACGAGTCATTTCGACCCAATGACACTGACTGTATCTGCCACTTTTCGACTTTTTGGCTTCAATGATTATTAACAATACATACAAATTCATTTTTGTTCACGTGCCGAAATCGGCAGGAACAACGGTCACGAAACTCTTGAGCGGGTACAGCGCTTATTGCGATATCGAGGTTGGCGGCACGGCGATGGGAGAAGCCGTCCAGCCATTTTTTCGCAATCGGTATGGGTTGTCGAAACACTCGACCGCCACGGAAATCAGGACGGTCGTCGGAGAGGCCATATGGAAGAGATATTTCACATTTGCATTCGTTCGCAATCCCTA
>Ga0105100_10001441_pt1 | contig 13963 bp, 13 predicted proteins | sample PPLLak12cMay2015_2_FD_87033 | JGI IMG/M metagenome (GOLD analysis project Ga0105100, IMG submission 87033) | Freshwater sediment microbial communities from Prairie Pothole Lake near Jamestown, North Dakota, USA - PPLs Lake P8 Core (1) Depth... | ecosystem: Environmental > Aquatic > Freshwater >...
GATTTCGCCGGAATCGACGCGGTGAAGGAGCGTGACATCAGTCTGGCGATCGTCGCCGTCCCCCGCGCCGAGGCGCAGGTTGCCGCCGACCGGCTCGTCGCGTCCGGGGTCAAGGGGATTTTGAACTTCGCCCCGTGCAAGGTGAGCGTCCCCAGGCGGGTCAAGGTCATTACGCTGGATATCGCGATGGAGCTCGCCCGTCTGCCGTACTACATTCCACGGGCCGGACGGGCGGAAGAGCCGCAGCAGGCGTAGCAGGCCGCGGCACAGGCAGTGACGTGAACGTGGTCGGAATGGTTTTTGAGGCTTTTGGAGCCGGGATTGTCACATGAGTGTAAAGAAGATAACGAAGGGCGATTTTGAAAAGTTCGTCGATGCTCTGATCAAAGCAGAGAAGACCATCGGCGTGCAAGCGAAGGGCGACCGGTTTGACTTCGCCCCGCTGGAATCGGCGAAGGACCTGCGACTGGACTACGATGTGACGCTCCAGCCGCCCAAGAAGTTCTTCCTGCCTCCGTCGGAAGCGCTCCTGACGTACGAGGTCGGCGGCTCCTACCAGTCGCAATGCGACCCAGAGCCGTTCATTCTGCTCGGCGTGCATCCCTACGACATGATCGCCATCAATCAGATGGACGAGTTGTTCCAGCAGGACAACTATGACGCGCACTACATGGCCCGCCGTCACGGCGCGACGATTATCGCGTGCGACGTGGCCAGAGCCTCCGACAATGTGTTCGCCTCCTCGATGGGGACGGCCGTCGTGAAGGAGGGTTACGACATCCTGCTGACGGACATCGGCGACAGCTACGTGGCGGAGGCCGCGACGCCCAAGGGCGAGCAACTGCTGGCCAAGGCCAAAGGCGCCGAGGCCGACGCGAAGGCCCTCAAGAAGAGAGATGAGGTCTGGGCCCGCAATCGCAAATCCCTGAACAAGCATGAGCTCAAATGTGATGTCGCTTATCTGCCCAAGCTCCTGGACAAGGCGTACAAGCATCCGGTCTGGGAGGAGAGGGCCAAGACATGCTTCTCGTGCGGCTCGTGCAACCAGGTCTGCCCGACCTGTTACTGCTTCAACGTGCAGGACGACGTGAGCTGGGACCTCAAGACCGGCACACGCTGCCGCGCCTGGGACGGCTGCCTGCTCGACGGATTCACCAAGGTCGCCCCGGCCCACGAGTTCCGCAAGGGGCGGGCCGACCGGTTCAGACATCGGCTCTATCGAAAAGCCAAATACGTCCCGGAGAAGATCGGCGGCCAGATCGCCTGTGTCGGCTGTGGACGCTGTGTCGGCGCCTGCCTGCCGGACATCGCAAACCCCGTGAGCGTATACAACCGCCTGATCGATGATTTGGGCATCGGCTGAGAATTTATGATTTACGATTTATGAATTCTGATTTGGCTCTCACCAAAATCGTAAATCGAAAATCGTAATTCGTAAATACGAAGGAGTTACTGATGTGCGAGTGTTGTACTGAGAAGAAAGACATCTACCTGCCGCAGATGGCGACGGTCGCGGACATCAGCCAGATGAACGTCACGGAGAAGTACCTGCGGCTGGCCATGGACGACGGCCAGTTCGACTTCATCCCCGGCCAGTTCGTCGAGGTCTCGATCGCCGGCTTCGGCGAGGCCCCGATCACGATCAGCTCGTCACCAACGCAGACGGATGGCTTGGAGCTGGTGGTTCGCAAAGTCGGCCGGGTCAGCGGCGCTATCCACAATCTCAAACGCGGCAATAAGCTTGGCATCCGCGGGCCGCTCGGCAACGGCGTCTACCCGGTCGAGGAGTGCAAAGGCAGGAACTTGGTCTTCATCTGCGGCGGTCTGGGCCTGGTGCCTCAGCGGTCGTTTATCAACTACGTGCTCGACAATCGCAGCGATTACGGCGATGTGGCCATCCTCCAGGGAGCGAAGAACTTCGATTTCCGACTGTTCACGCCGGAGATCGAGGCCTGGACCAAGCGAGGCGACGTGCAGATGCTCGAGACGCTCGACGAGGGCGACGCTCGTTGGAAGGGCAACATTGGCGTCGTGACCAAGCTGGTCTCCAAGGTCGAGACCGACCTCAAGTCGGCCAAGATTCTGGTCTGCGGCCCGCCGATCATGTACAAGTTCGTGCTGATGGCCCTGGCCGATCACAACGTGCCGCAGGAGAACATCTTCCTGAACCTCGAACGAAAGATGAAGTGCGGCGTAGGCAAGTGCGGGCATTGCCAGATCAACCACGCGTATGTCTGCATGTCCGGCCCGGTGTTCCGATATTCTGATTTGGCTTCTCTGCCGGAGGCGATTTAACAATGGCGAAACCTAAGATTGCGATATTCGACTTTGCCTGCTGCGAAGGTTGTCAGCTCCAGATCGTCAACCTCGAAGAGGAAATCCTCGATCTGCTCGGAGGGGCCGACGTCGTGGAGTGGCGCGAGGCAATGAGTGAAAAGAGTGACGAGTACGACATTGCCATCATCGAAGGGTCGATCACCCGCCTGGAGGATGAGGAGCGGATCAAGATGATCCGCAGCCGGGCCAAGGTGCTGATCGCCCTCGGCGCCTGCGCCGTGATCGGCGGGATCAACAAGCTCAAGAACAACTTTGACCTCGACGAGGTCAAGAAGTGCGTGTACGGCAAAGCGGCAAACAAGCCCCACCTGCGGACGGGTCCGACCAAGGCGGTCGGCGAGGTGGTGCAGGTGGACTACGCCGTGCCAGGCTGCCCTATCGACCGCAAGGAATTCACGTACATCGTGCGGTCGCTGCTGATGGGCAAGAAGCCGGAGATTCCGGAGTGGCCGGTCTGCGTCGAGTGCAAGGCCGCCGGCAATCCGTGCCTGTGGCAATACGATCAGGTTTGCCTCGGACCCATCATCCGGGCCGGTTGCGGGGCTCGGTGCCCGTCGAGCGGGTTCCGCTGCTTCGGCTGCCGTGGCTATATCGACGCCCCGAACGTAGATGCGGCGAAAGACGTGGTCAACCGCTACGGCCTGAATATCGATGACCTCAAAACCAAGATGGTTCTCTTTGGCAGCAAACAGGAGCCGACGATCTATGAGTAAAGGCACAGTCAACATAAACGTTCATCACGTGACCCGCATCGAAGGGCACGGCAACATCGTTCTCAACGCCAAGAACGGCAAGATCGAGAAGCTCGAGTGGCAGGTGCCCGAGGCCCCGCGATTCTTCGAGGCCATGGTCCGCGGGCGCAGCTACGAGGACATCCAGACGATCGTCAGCCGCATCTGCGGCATCTGCTCGATCACGCACTCCCTGGCCTCGACCAAAGCGGTGGAGAACGCGATCGGCGTTCAGGTCTCCGAGCAAGTGGACAAGGTCCGCATCCTCATGCACTACTCGGAGCAGTTGCAGAGCCATATTCTGCACGTCGGCTACTTGGCTGCTCCCGACTTTTTCGGCGTGCCGTCCGTCGTCCCGCTGGTAGCGAAGGCTCCCGATGCGGTCAAGACGATCATCCGCCTGCACCGGCTGGCCAACGAGTGGTCGGACCTGATCGCCGGGCGAACCACGCACCCGGTGACTCTCAAACCGGGCGGCCTGACGAAGTTCCCCACGGAAGAGCAGCTTCGCGAGCTCCAGGACAGGCTCAAAGGGAGCATGGCCGATCTCAAGGTCGTCGCCGACGTCGTGCTCTCTGTCGCGGGCAACATCCCGAACTTCCAGCGACCGACCGAGTACGTTTCGCTCAAGCAGGACAGCCCGCCGATCTATACGTTCTATCACGGTGGCATCACCTCGACGGACTACGACGGGACTGTGCCTGTCCACGACTGGAAGACCGTGGCGAATGAGTACGTGAGCGATCAATCGACGGCCAAGTGGACGAAGTGGCATCGCAATTCGTACGCCGTCGGCGCGCTGGCCCGGTTCAACAACAACGCCGAGTTGCTCTCGCCCACGGCAAAGGCAGTGGCAGAGATGTTCGGCCTCAAAAAGGGTTGCTGCAATCCATTCATGAATACAGTTGCTCAGCTTGTCGAGGCGGTTCATGTCGTGGAAACCAGCATCGAGATGATCGACGAGTTGTTGACAAAAGGGATCAAGCCGGAAACGGTCAGGGTCAGCCCCAAGGCCGGCAAGGCCAGCGGGTGCGTCGAGGCCCCAAGGGGCATCTTGTTCCACGAGTACGAATTCGACCGCAAGGGCAACTGCGTCGGCGCAGATATTTGCATCCCCACGAACCAGAACCATGCGAGCATCCAGGAGGACTTCGAGACGTTCGTGCCGGAGATCCTGAGCGAAAGCGAAGACTCGATCCGCCAGAAGCTGGAAATGCTGGTTCGTGCCTATGACCCGTGCGTGTCCTGCTCGACGCACATGCTGGATGTGAAGTTCGTCAAGTAAAGTTTGAAGTGTGAAGTTTGATGTTTGATGTAGAAAATCAAAAATCAAAAATCAAACTTCAAAAATCGACTGTCGTTCTCGGTCTCGGCAATCCGCTGATGGGCGATGAGGGGATCGGTGTCTATCTCGTCGAGCAGCTCGCCAAATCCGCCACACAGTATCCGTCGGTGGACTTCATCGACGCCGGGACCGGCGGGCTGGCGGTGCTTCACTATATCGAGGGCCGGCGTAAGGCGGTCATCATCGATTGTGCTTACATGGACGAGGAGCCGGGTGTCATCAGGCGTTTCACGCCCGAGGACGTCCGCACGAGGAAAGTGCTGGCGCACCAGTCTCTTCACGAAGCGGATCTCATGCGGATTCTCGACCTGGCTCGGCAGCTCGGCCAGGCGCCCGAGCAGGTGATTCTGTTCGGGATTCAGCCGCAGCGAATCGAACTCGGTCGCGAACTGAGCCCTATACTGTCCAGGAAGACCGACGAGTACATCGCTCTGATTCGGCGTGAGTTGAATGGATGAACGGTATCAGGAACACAAGGCAAAGCAGGGTTTTTAGCTTTTGCATTCCGGCCTTTGCAGTATCATATGGGATGATCACGACATATTGACAACTTGGAGTTGCCAAAGGAGAGAAAATGGGACAAGGCTCGATTCTCATCATTGATGACGATCCGGACATCACCGAAGCCATGTCGGTGGTCCTGAAGAATAGGGGCTACGACGTTCGCAGCGCGCAGGACGGCTCCGAGGGCATGACCCGACTCAAGGAGGCCAAGCCAGACCTGATCATCCTCGACGTGATGATGAGGACCTCGCAGGAGGGGTTCGAGTTCTCGAGAGAGCTCAAGCACAACAAGAAGTTCAAGGATATCCCCATCCTCATGTTGACAGGTGTCAAGCAGAAGACGGGACTGGATTTCAAGACGAGCGCCGGCGACGAAGACTGGCTTCCCGTGGATGAGTTCCTCGACAAGCCGGTCAAGCCGGATGTCCTCCTGGCCAAGGTCGAAGACCTGCTGTCACGCCAGTAGGCGTGACAGATCTATGATTCATGAATTACGATCTACGATTGTGGGCGGCAGAGCCAAATCATAAGTCGTAATTTGTAGATGGTAAATCGCGGATGGAAAACCTGCTGAAAAGCCCCAGCCTGATTCAGAGGGCGTATTGGCTCATCAAACTGCGATGGGTGGCGATAGCGACTCTGGCTATCGCCACTTTCGTTTCCCAGCGGTTCATGGGTGTGTCTCTTGCCGCCTCCGCGCTGTACATCCTCTCGGCCATACTGGTCGTGTACAACCTTGTGCTCTACGGCCTGCTGACGTACTGGACGCAGGCAGGAACGCCGCCCGCCGCGATCCGACGGGTCGAATGGATCGTCACGCTCCAGATCTCCGCCGATCTGCTGATCCTCGCGACGATCCTTCATTTCTCCGGCGGCATCGAGAACCCCTTCTCCTTTTTCTTCGTCTTCCACATGATCATCGCCAGCATCCTGCGACCGAAGCTGCAAAGCTATCTGCAGGCAACACTGGCCACCTTCCTGTTCGGAGGCCTCCTGATCCTCGAAGGCGGCGGGGTCATTCCGCACCACAGTCTCATCGGTTTCGCCGGGCACGAGCTCTACCGCAACGGCACATTTGTCTTCGGCTTTCTCTTCGTCTTCGTCGTCACGCTGTATCTCGTCGTCTACATGACCACGACCATCGGCGAACAACTCCGCCTACAGCAGGAAAGCTTGGAACGAGCGAACGCCCAACTGGAGGAGAAGGATCAGGTCAAGAACGAGTATGTGCTTCGCGTGACCCATGACATCAAGGGGCATCTGGCGGCGGTGCAGAGCTGCCTGGACATCGTCCTCGATGAGACCGTCGGGCCGCTGAATGAGAAGCAGAAGGACATGGTCGGCAGAGCCCACCGGCGCACCACCAAGTGCATGGAATTCGTCACGGCTCTGCTGAGGCTGACCCGGATGAAGCTGACGGGGCAACTCGAGATGGAGCGATTCTCGTTGCGAAAGACTCTGCTCGGTGCCCTGGCCCTCGTCCAGAATCGGGCGGCGAACAAGTCCATCGTCCTGCGTCACGAGATCGATCCGACGATCGACATGATCACCGGCGAGGCCGTCCTCATTGAAGAGACAATCACGAATGTCCTGCTCAACGCCGTCAAGTACACGCCTGCCGGCGGACGCGTGAACATCGTGGCTAAGCAGGATGATTCGTTCGTTCAGGTGCGAATCACTGATACAGGTATCGGCATCCCCCCGGCCGACCTGACACGAATCTTCGAGGAGTTCTACCGGGCCGACAACGCTCGCGCGACCGAACGTGATGGGACGGGCCTGGGGCTCGCCTTCGCCAGACAGGTCGTCCAGCGTCACGGCGGCCGAATCTGGGCGGAGAACAACCCGACCGGCGGCAGCACGTTCACGCTCACACTGCCCGTCGACCCGGCTGCGACGGGGGCTTCTTGATTTCGGCCTCCGTCATCCTGAAGGCGTACTACGAGCGACTGTATGAGCTCATGGAAGCTCGGCGGTCCAGGTTGCTCGTGCGAATCGATGAACTGCTGACGGCGGAGACCGCCAAGCAGGACTGGAGGGATCTGGACGCGGACAAGCTCGCCGCCTATCGTGAGGCTTGCATCGCCTTTATCGACGAGCGCCTGGAGAGCTACAACCCGATCGGGATTCAGTACACGTTCGGTTCACTCTCCTCCAAGACCGCGGCGGAACTGGAGTTTCAGCTCAACTGGTACACCAGTCGACCCGAATTTGCCGAGCTCGTGGCGACGGCCCGGTCCCTCGCCGACGAGACAGAATCAGACGACGCCTTGTCGGACCTCGCCGATGAGTTGATCCAGACCGTCGGAGCCTTTCCCGACCGAAGCATCATCGATGGGTACCACTCCGAACCCACCCTTCAGAAGCTGCCCGACTACCTTGTGGCCTGCGTCATCGAAGAAGTCGTCTGCGGCCGCAAGCTCGCATGAACCAGCAAACCTCTCCATGCCGGACTGTGCCGCAACATGTGACTCCGTAATCGCACTCATTCTATTCCTAGGTTGCGATGCCAGTTGCGAAGCAGAGATCGAGCGTCGCATGTAGCGCTCTATGTTAACCTGTCGGCAGAATGGCACGAAGACCACCGGTCAGCGAATGGAGGTGATCCGCGAATCGGCCGGAACAGACGAGCATCCGGAGGCCGAGACCATCTGGCGCAACGCCCACAAGCGGATACCTGCGATTTCTCACGACACCCTGTATTGCACGCCGGCCTCTCTGGAGAGTTGCGGCATCGTTCGCAAGACGGAGGTCCTTTCCGGCAAAGGCCGGCATGACACCATCCTGGTCTGGGCAACCGTTGACGACCTCCAGTGACTTCTGTAGGATTTGACGCAGGCTCAAGCCGGGCGTGATCGGCCTGGCTAAACGCTGTGGCCGATGCCCTGGAGCATGGCACACTGCGCACGCCTCGTGTGAGAGCCAAGTTGGAGTTATGCGATGAGACATGAGACTCCCATTCTGGTCGTTGTCTGTGCATGGTCTGTCTTCTCAGGTCCCGTTTTCGCGGATGAGGGTGCTTCTCGGGTCAGGTACCCACCGAACGGTCCTCTGACGAGCAAGCAGATGCTGGGCAAGAAGTTGTTCTTTGACAAGAATCTGTCGACTCCCTCCGGACAGGCATGTGCCGACTGCCACTGGCCCGAATCCGGTTTCGGCAATCCGGATTCGAGCCTGCCTGTCTCGAGAGGTGTTCATCCGGACCGTTTTGGGAATCGCAACGACCTGCCGGCGGCCTATGCTGCGTTCAGTCCCAAGTTCCACTACGATGCGCAGGAGGGCCATTATGTCGGCGGGCAGTTCTGGGACGGTCGGGCGGTGGACCTCGTCGAGCAGGCCAAGGGCCCGTTCTTGAATCCTCTGGAGATGGCCAATCCAAGTGAGGAGTCTGTCATCGAGAAGATCAGTCAATCGGCCTATGCCCCTCTGTTTAGGGAGGTATTCGGGACCGATGCTCTGGATGACCCGAACAAGGCCTACGATCTGGCCGCCCGGGCCATCGCCGACTATGAGCGGTCGACGGAGCTCAATCCGTTCGACTCGAGGTTCGACTTCTATCTTCAAGGCAAGGTCGCGCTCACCGAACGCGAGAGGAGAGGCCTGGCGCTGTTCAACGATCCGAAGAAGGGCCGATGTGCCGAGTGTCACCCAAGCGAGCCCGCGCCGGATGGCGCTCCTCCTCTGTTCACGGATTTCACGTACGACAACCTGGGAGCCCCGAAGAATCCGGAAAACCCCTTCTACTATCTTCCGAAGCAGTTCAATCCCGAGGGTGTGCACTTTACCGATCTGGGGCTTGGCGCGGTTGTGAAGAAGCCGCAGGAGAACGGGAAGTTCAAGGTCCCCTCCCTGCGCAACGTCGCAAAGACCGCCCCGTATTTTCACAACGGCGTCTTCAAGACGCTACGCCAGGTGGTTGTGTTCTACAACACGCGCGACGTAGGCCCATGGCCCGTGCCGGACGTGCCACAGAATGTGAATCGTGAAGAGCTGGGCAATCTCGGCTTGACCGAGCAAGAGGTGGACGACATCGTTGCATTTCTACTCACTCTGAACGATGGCTACAAGCCGGGCGCGGGCAACTGAGGCAAGGAGGCAGTGATGATGCTCGCAGGTCCAAGGCAACTGGTTCTCGCGATCGGTCTGCTGCTGGTCGTGCCCTTCGTCCCGGCATTCGGCCAAGCAGATGATTGGCCTATGCTGGGACACGACTGTGCCCGGTCGGGGGCGACGAGCACGGAGATTCGGCCGCCCTTCGCTCGCAAGTGGCACAGGCTCTTCGCGGACGAGGGCCTGATGGCCGGCGTCCAGCCCGTGATCGCCGACGGAAAGGTCTTCATCGGCACGATGCGCGGAACGCTCCATGCCATAGACAGCGAGACAGGCAAGGATGCGTGGACATATTCGCCCGGCAGGGCGATTCTGCACACCTGTGCTGTCGGCGAGGGCAGGGTGGTCGTCGGCTGTGCGGATGGGAAGGTGTACGCTCTGAACGTCGCCGATGGCAAACCGGCGTGGTCCGTGCAGACCGGCCAGGCGATCTGGAACGCGCCGCTCATCCACCGAAGCACCGCCGTGGTCGGCAGCCGCGACGGAAACCTCTATGCAATCGACCTCGGGACCGGAATTCTCAAGTGGAAGGCCCCGACGGGCGGGCCGCTGCTCGCAAGTCCGGCTCTGGATGCCGGCAAACGACGCGTGTACATCGCCAGCGAAGATATGCATGTGTACGCGTTCGATCTCGGTGACGGCAAGCAAGTGTGGCAGAGTGCGAAACTGCCCGGCGTCAGCTTTCGTGGCTATCATCCGGTCATTGCACCCGATGGGTCGGTCATGGTCACTACGTCGCCGGCGCTCAACCTCGACTCGTTCGAGCCCGTCCTGATGGGCATGGTCAAAGAGATCTTCGGCGACTTCGCCAGTTGGCGACACAAGAAGGAAGAGAACGACCGCCTGCGCGAGGCGAATTTCAAGAAGATGGTCGAGCCGGGGACGTACGAGACCCAGTTGAATTACATCCGCACACGGCTCACGGATGAGCCGCTCTATCAGACGTTCTTCGTTCTCGACCCGGACACCGGCAAACAGAAGTTCGTCGCGCCGATTGTCTACGCCGAGAGCATGAACGGCACCGGCGCCCCGCCGGTCGTGACAACCAACGGCAAGGTCATCGTGAAGTTCCAGGCGTTGCTGCGAAGCCGGTACGAGCACTACTCGCCGTTCCTCAACGTCGGTTACCTCGATACAACCACAGGCCATATCACGCCGATCATGGACCAGTCTCGCACCTACGGCTGGCACGACAGCCTGCTTCTCGTGCACGATGAGCAGTGTCAGCTCTCCGCCGCCGGCCGGGTGCTCATCAACACGCATCAGGACAACGTCAACGCGATCGACCTGGACACGCTGCAAGGCTATAGCCAGCCCTTCTGCCGGAATATCCACGAGCCCAAAGGCGGCGAGGCCGTCGCTCTCTGGGCGATGATTCTTCGCGGCCAGCCCTTGCCTGTCGGCAAGGAATGGCTGGCGCGCGGCACGGCCGTCTGCGGTGGCGGCTCCGTCATCGACACCGCTGTCTCAATCGCCGGCGACAGCTTCTACTACATCCCAACTCACGAGATGAACGCGGGGGCTGCCGTCATCGCGTACAAAATGGCGGCCAACGGCGATGCAGGCAAGCAGTTTAATGCGCCCTCGGCGAAGCTGACCGATGCGGAGTGGGAGAAGGTCCGGGGTTTGCGATGGGATTGGGACACCCTGCAGTCACCAAGGCTCAAGAATGTGCTCGACGCCCTGCCCGGCAAGGCCCTGGGCACCTTTCAAAACCCGGTCACTGAGCAAGCCAGGACTCGCGTTGAGCAGATCAAAGACAATGACCTGGATCGCCTCATCTGGGAAATCCCCACCGCGACACCTGCAGAGGCTGACAAGCTGAAGGCCCAATTGGCGTCACAAGTCGAAGAGTTGATCTCACAGCAGTGGCAGCCGCTTGTCTTCCCGCCCGGGAAGCATCCGACGGAGGCGTATCGCATCTTTGCCGATCCCACGGAGACCCTGTTCACGCTGGCCCGCACATACGTCTATCTCGATGAAGACCTTCGCAAACGCGCCAGAGAATACGTGGAGCGGTTGAGCGTTCCAGGCGGTCCGCTGGAGGGGCTGCTGGGCAAGCGCACCGTCGATCCTTCCGCCGGTGCGGTTCGCTCCTTCTACGACATTGCCCCAGACAAGCTGTCTCGCCTGGCCGATGACATCACTCGTAGTGACGTGGCTCGCCTGTATCCACTCTGGCTGTGGGCCCATGTGACGGGCGACTGGCAGCGAATCGACAGCAACTGGGACCGGCTCAAGGGCTTGGTGGATCGGCCTCCGGGCAAGATGGAGGAGGACTGCCGAAACGGCTACGTCGCCGGACTGATCGCGTACTGCCGGATCGCAAATCATCTCAAAGACAAGGAAGCGATTGAGAAGGCGCTGCCGGTCACGCGCAAGGCTCTTCGTGAACGGCTCACCTACGAACTGGCCTATACTGAAGGCGGGCTCATCTCACAGGTGCCGGTCTCGCGGAGCATCTTTGCCCGCTGGCGACACCTGACGCCCGAAGTCGGGCGGCTTCTGGCGCAATACGCCGGCCCGACACACAGGCATCTGATGGAGGTGTACGTGGATTACCACCGGCCCACCTGGCACCTGGCCTGGGGCGTCGAAACGGCGTGGCGCAACGAGTCCCCCTTCGCATTCCCGACCATGTCCGCTGAAATCTTCGCCGCACGGGCTTGGATTCTCAACGAGCGCGCCGAGACGCTGACGCGATTCCTCGACGTCCCCTGGTGTCACGCGGACCTGTTCCATATCCAGAAGCTCGTCTGGTGTCTCGACGCCGACGGCCAAATGACGTGGAGCCGCGAGTCACACTAAGCCAGCGGTGTCGTCGGGGATCCAGGCGTCCGAGCCGTTGGATAGGACGATATGGAGCCAGCCGGGACGCTGCTCGATGAGTTGAAACTCGGTGCCGGCGTGTAATGGGTCCTTGAAACTGGGCGGGTAGTTCGGACCGTCGCCCTGGCGGGCTATGACTTCGCTGGCTGTGATGACGCCGTAGCGAATGCTCACCTGACTGCTGGCCTCGACGACGGTCGACACGAGGAAACACACGAGCAGTATCCCCGCGAGCGAGGCGACAACGAGTGTGACGGAGCCCCGACCAAGCCACACTATCACGGTCAGGCTCACGCATAGACCTCCAAAAAACAGACACGCCAGAAACGCCTTTGTCCGCAGTGACAGATCATAATGCCAGAAAAACAACGTCTCCAGCACGCGTTTCTCGGCGCCGACCTCCACCGTATCCACTCTCCGGCTGCGTGCAAACGCGAGATTCTTCTGAATATTCACATCGGCGCTGTCGAGTCTCGCCGCCCGCCGGTAGTTCAACATCGCCCGGCCGACATCGTCCTTCAGCAGGTACGCATTGGCGAGATTGTAGTAGAGCCCGGCGTTTCGGACCTTGCCCTGGTCGATGATTTTCTCGTACAGCAGGATCGCCTTATCGTAGAGTTGACGGGCAACATCCGGACGGTCTGTCGCGGCGTTGGCCTGTTGAAACGCCGTGTTCGCCTCGTTGAGGAGCCCGTAGAGCTGTTCGCGCGGCAACTGGGCTTGGGCAGAAGCGGCCGTCCCAAGCATCATCGCACCAAACAGAATGACAAGAATTGCACGAGCCTTCATTTTCCCGATTTCTTCTCTACCTGCCCAATGAGCCGGGTCGCCTCAGCGACCTGCACCTCTCCGACATCGGCGCCAACGGACGCATAACGGGCTGCCTCACAGGCGGCAATCATGTCCCTGTAGTGCGTCGCTGTCTGCGTATCGCCCGTGGATTCGGAAATGATGCGACAGCAGTCATCGGCCGTGAGGGAGGCTGCGACTCGGTCGAAGCGGTCGCCAATATACCCCTTCATCGCCGACGCCAGCAATTCGTGTCGCTCATTCGGATCGGCCGACGATACTCTCTTCAACTGTCGCACTGCTGCGCTGTGGGCCTGTCGTCGGCGTCTGCGAGTGACCAGCTCGGGGCTGGTCCGCCGGGCGAGCTTCACGATCGAGCTGACCACCAGGCCCGCCAACGGCAACGACCAGAGCACCAGGTAGCCGGGGCTGATGATGGCTGACGCGAGCGAGAGGCTCTGATCCGTCAGTACCTGCGGCCCGTAGTAGTTCGCCGAGATACCCTTCTGAAGGGCCTCCACCTCGCGATTGACAGGCGCCGAGCCGGTCCCCTGCATCTCAGCATTGGTCAGTACCTTCGTCGGCGCCACTTCCACTTCGATAGGGTCGGTCTTGGCCACTACATACTGTCCCTTCTGGGGATCGAAGAACGCCAGTGGAATCGCCGGGATTTGGGTGACGCGGTCGTTGCCGGCCCGGATCGTCTGCGTGAAGACCTTGACGCCGTTCTCGACGACAGGCGAGGCCTTCTCTGTCGGAATCCTGAAATTGGCCGCCAGTTCCGGAATCTGCTCCAACGGGGGCCATTGCACAGGCTTGAGGTACGGATTGCCGCCGATGCGCACGGTCAGCGTGATCGGGTCGCCGACACTGACCTTGGTCGGGGTGGCTGAGGCGGAGATCGTGTACTGCCCGACCAAGCCGTAGAACTGGGGTGGCTTACCCGTCTCCGGCAGCGGCAGAACCTCCAATTCAGCGGGTTCCGACTTTGCGGACACGCGGCTGTACCTGGTCTGGACGGGGTTGAAGAAATCGCCTGTCCGCACACGACCAGCCACCATGTTCGTCGAAATAGTGACCGGCTCGAGCCGGAGGCGACCGGCGCTCCTGGGAATCAGGACCTTGCTGAACGAGATGATCTCGGTCTCGATGCCTTTGATGAGCTGCCGGCCCCCGGTGACAATGACCGGGACGCCGTGAATGGCCAACTGCTGCGCCGACTGCGCGGTAACAGGCTCAGCTACATCCTAGATGTAAAAACTGTCGGACTTGAAGACCGGGACGGCAAATGCCGAGCCTTCAGCACACATGGAACAAA
>Ga0105100_10001444_pt1 | contig 13953 bp, 10 predicted proteins | sample PPLLak12cMay2015_2_FD_87033 | JGI IMG/M metagenome (GOLD analysis project Ga0105100, IMG submission 87033) | Freshwater sediment microbial communities from Prairie Pothole Lake near Jamestown, North Dakota, USA - PPLs Lake P8 Core (1) Depth... | ecosystem: Environmental > Aquatic > Freshwater >...
GGGGCAGGCCGGATTGGGACAAAAGTCTCCTGGGTGTGCAAACCGTTCCATCGTCTCCCTCGGTATTGGTTTGCATCCAGTTTACTCCAATTCCTAACAACATCCAAGAGGGAGACTATCGATTAATTGATAAATCCAATACCTGATTATACTGGCAAAAGATATCTGGCATATCATAAGCCAGGTACAAAAACCCAGGTGGATTGCCTGAAGGACAATCCAGGCGAAGTATATCCCCCATTCTTTAAAATATTGTGAAATTTGGTTAAGAATGCCGTTTGAACAATGCAGGATGAGACACAATAATAGACCGGATTTATTTTCGGGCTGCGAACGTCTATTCGCTTTTCTCGGTAACCTCACGGGTTTCGTGCTCAAGGTACAGGTACAAATCGATATCATGCTGCCGGGGCTGTGATGGGCGGGACTGGTCCCCGACTGTCTTGACGATCATAAAATACCCCCAGCCGCGCGGCAGATCGGCCGCGGCTCGCAACTCTATCTCCTTTTGGGAGACAGGTGCCGATTCGATGGCGGCACCCCCAAGCTCATTGGCCAGCCAGTCCATGGCGTTCTGACTCGCCTGAATGCGTACAAACAGCTGAGAAATGGGAGCCATGGCTGTCCTGGATTCCACCTCTCCGAAGGCAGCCTGGGCAATATCTGCCAGCAGACCGTGCCTCCGCTTTAATGGTATACCCAGGTTGCGAATGACCACGCTGGTCAACTCCGCAACCCGGTGGTCATAACCCGCGTCGGCGGGCAGGCGTATCTCAGCCAGCGTTTGCCAATGAGTGCCCAGACTCAATAAATCCTTGCGTCTCGATACGTGACTCAAGGTCTGGCCTCCTTTCACTGATCCACTGCAGTGTCACCAAGGTCATGTCATCTTCTTGCTCCCTCCCCATTCCATTGAAGTCCCGCCACTCTGCCAGCAAGTTGTCGATCACTCCAGATTGGTTGTGTATCTTGCATAGGAGCTGCTTCAGCCGGGGCACACCGAACATTTCATACCCGGCATTATGCGCCTCCACCAACCCATCGCTGTAGAAGACTACACACTCTCCAGGCTGAATGGATACCTGTTTTTCCTCATAATCCATTTCTGGGAGCAACCCCAGGGGCATACCGGTGGCGCGCAGCTCAATGACTTCGCCATTGGTTATCAAGCAGGGCAGGTTGTGCCCGGCGTTGGCATAGCGTATAAGCCCGCTCTCAGGATCCACCAGGGCGTATAAACAGGTGACAAACATACCGTTGGGCATAGTTGGGAGCAGCAGCTCATTCACTTTACGCAGAACATCGCTCGGTGATGTAAGCTGCAAAGCCATTGCCCGCACCATACTGCGCGCCGACGCCATCACCAGCGCGGCTGGTACTCCGTGGCCGGTTGCATCTCCAATTACGACCCCTAACGTACCATTCTCAAAACGGACAAAATCAAAGAAATCGCCACCCACCGCTTGGGCAGGTTGGTAGTGACCGAAGATTTTCCATCCAGCTATCTCGGGAAGCTGCTTCGGCAGCAGCATATGCTGGATAAAGCGCGCCACACGCAGCTCATGATCCAGGCGCTGCCGATCTTGGGCTTCAATTTGCTGCTGGTGCACAAGGTGTGCAACTCTGAGAGCAGGAGCAGCCTGTCCGGAGATCGCCCCCAATAACTGGATATCGCTGTTCGTGTAATACTGGTCACCGAGGCGGGGGCCCAGATTAAGCAGCCCGACGAGCTCACCCTGGCTGACCAGGGGGACGATCAGCTTTGCCCCACTGGCCTTCAGCCTGTCCAATCCAGGAGAATCTAACACGATCTCATCGACATCGATGACCTGCTGCGCGGCGAGCAATACCTTCCAGAATGGATCATCCTCTGCCACCACCGCCCGCAGACCAGAATGATCTTCCTCGTGGCTCAGCAGCAGTGTATGCGCTGGTTGGACGGTCTCTTGAATAATACCGATCAGTTTTTGCGACAACCGTTCCAGGTCCACTTCCCGGCGCAAAGCCGTGCTGAAGGCTGCCAGGGCCTGTGCAGCTTCGTATTTCCTGCGGAAAAAACGCTGGTCGATTACATTCTGAACGCGCCGCCGGAGCGGGTTGAACACCACAGCAATGACCAATGTAGAAAGGGCGATGGTGAATGGGGAGCTCTCACCGGTGATGCTGATGAAGACCGTCTGCAGGAAGATAATGCTGCCGAGATAAATTCCCCCCAAGAGCAATGTCAAGGCGCCATATACCAAAGTCCGGTTGATCAGCAAGTCAATATCCCACAACCTGAAGCGTAGGATGGCAACACAGATCGAAAGCGGGAAGAACAGCAAGAACGGCAAGAACAGCACCGTATTAAACGGCAGCAGCACCCCAACCATCGGCGCCAGAAGGAATATACCGATGGGGACAAACGCTACCAGGCTCCCGATAAGGATTACCCAGATCTGCTGGCGTGCCAGGCGAGAAGAGGCTGTTCTCAGCCGATAGAGCATGATACCCAGGAAGAGGACAATCCCAAATGCGGCGTAGTAATAGCTCATGCGCCAGGAAGTCACATATGCCCAGGGTCTCCCGATATCGTATAAAACAGCCAATCCCCAAATCGTCAGGCCGGTCGAAAGCAGGTAGGGCAGGTAGCGTAGCCATCGCAAACCCCGGGCAGGAATCCAGTCTTCCGGGAATCGCAGAGCCAGGTTCGTCAGTGCGCTGCCCTGTTGGGTGATCGCCAGAAACCACAAAAAAGTGGCGTTATGGGTCGTGGTCAGGTCAAAGAGCAGAGCACTCGACAATGCTGCACTCATTGAAAAATATGAGAACGCCCGGCTGGAGGGTGAATAACCCCGCACGCGGAACACCCATGCACCCATGATAAAGAACGCCAGACCCACAAGGTATGGGATCCAATACAAACGCAACAGGTCAACTTCAGGAAAATCGATCAGCTGAACAGCCGGATAAAAACCCCTCTCGCCATCCGGATAAATTGCATGGATAGCAATCTCATCTCCGGGTGCAAAAGTAGACAATGCCTTCAGGAATTCGTCAGGGGTGCTGACCGCTCGATCTTCGAGTGAGATCACTCGCTGGGGATAATTCATACCCAGGCTGCGCCCGCTCCAACCCTCACCGCCGTAATCGGCAACCACCAGGGTCTGTTCGACGACAAATCCGGGGAACGGCTTAGCGGCCCAGGAGTAAGCCCAAAAAGGCGCCAGGATGAACACCAGCCCCTCGATCAAAAACATCAGGAACATGAACCAGCCGGTGCCCGTCGAGCGAGAGCGCAGTCTTCCCAAAGAGAACGATCCTTGCATGGCCTCTACCATTAGTGATGTGCTATTCCCAACATACAGAATAAGATCTGCTTGATATCAATCAGAAGCACTCCCGGAGGATGCACTGCGCTCCCACTCGGCATGGGGCTTTTCTAATGCGTGCCATTCGGCAGCCAATGGCATGACCCCGAGCTTGCGCACGACCTGCCGGGCTGCCAGCCCAACAACCGCAGTATACGTAGGATATGCCAGCTCAAGCTCCGCCAATTGTTCGACCCACATATCGGCTGCCATACCCCCTGCTACGAGCTGGATCGATTCGAGCGCCTGCTCGCCTACAATGTGCGCGCCTAGTATGCGATGTGTCTCTTGGGAGACGATCAGCTTGCACATGCCATCGGTATGCCCATCGATCACGGCCCGGTCCAGGTTAGAATAACTGATCTCGGCGGTGAGATAATCGATATTTGCCTCGCGGGCTTTCTTCTCCGTCAGTCCCACACTGCCGTATTCCGGATCTGTAAATCCGCCGTGCGGCACGATATTGTGCTTATACGATTGACCCACGCCCAGCACTGCATTCTCCGCGGCGATGCGCCCATCATAGCTGCCGCTCTGCACCAGCATCATACGTCCGGTGATATCCCCCGCTGCAAAGATATGCGGAACCGAGCTGCGCAGATAATCATCCACGATCACGTAGCTGCGCTCAGTGACTACGCCTGCGGCCTCAAGATTGAGCGGTTCAACATTACCAACCCAACCCACTGCCAGGATCACCGCCTCAACATCCAGGCTAAGCCGTTCTCCAAGACGGTTGTACCAGAGTCGCAGACCAGTCTCAAAAGGCTCAATGCTCTCCACCCCCCCGATCGAATTGATAATCTGGATGCCACGGCGCTGGAACACCGCTGAAATCTCTTTGGAGATCGATTCGTCCTCGATCGCTAGGATGTTCTGGTTGACCTCCAGAATATGCGCCTGCGTTCCAAAATCGTTGAAAATGGATGCCAGCTGGCAGCCTGTGGCTGCGCCGCCGACAATTGCTACGGAGCCTGGCAGCGACTTTAACGACCAAATATCGCTGTGTGTCAGGGCGTACTCGCTCCCAGGAAATGTAAATCGGCGGGCGTGCCCCCCTGTACAGATGATGAATTTATCCCCACGCAGCGTATCGGCTGAGGCGAATGCCAGGGTATGTGGACCAGTAAAGTGCGCGTCACCCACTCCGGCAAATACATCCACCCCCGCCTGGGAGAGATTTTCCAGCAATTGTTTCTTTTCATGCACGCGGTACACCATACGCTGTGTGCGGGCAATCACGCCACCGAAATCCGCTTTAGGCGGATCGCTGATCAAGCCATAATCGGCATGCTGACGGGCATCGCGTGCTAGCCTGGCGGCATGCGCCAGGACGCGCGTCGGCACACAGCCATCATTTGTGCAGGTACCGCCCATCCGGCCGCGCTCCACAAGGGCCACGCGCGCCCCCAATTCACGCCCGCGCAATGCCGCTGTCACACCTGCTGGACCGCCGCCGATAACTATTACGTCGTAATTCTCCATATTGACTCCTCCTTGCTCCAAAACCATTAAATACAACCAGCGGGCTAATTACCTGCGCAATGTATTCCCGCCAACGAGAAATGGCACAAGATTCACCGGATATACCACCCCTGGACTACTGTCTCCAGCAGTCCAGGTTATTGTTACACCATTTATTGTTCATAGGGTATCATCCAGCCATACAACCACTGGTACAATTCCTCATACAGCGAAAGAGACGCTCTTAACCAAATTGGTGAAAAATCTCACCACTCACAGATGAGAGTGTAGTAGAATCAGTATAACATAAATAAGATGATCAAGGTCCAAATATCGAGACTCGGGAGGTCAAACCAGATATGAGCAATCTCCAAACAACATTGACGGGCTTTTCTAGGTACAGGGGCGGCGAAGGTCACTATAGTTTCATCCTGCACAGGCTGACCGGCTTAGGAACCCTGCTATTTCTCACGATTCACATCCTGGATACCGCCACTGTCTACTTTTTCCCCTCGCTCTACGAACACGCGATCGACATCTATCGCAGCACGCCATTTATGATCGGAGAGATTTTCCTGGTCTTCGCCGTTATTTATCACGGCGTGAACGGAGCGCGCATTGCCTTGTTCGATCTTTATTTCACCAAACGGTGGATGGCAAAAAGCCAGCGACCATCTGCAATCTGGACTTTAATTATTGCGGTGGTGCTGTGGCTGCCAGCAGCTTTTCTCATGCTGCGAAGCTTACTCGTACACAACTTTAATCTCTAGACGAGAGCATATAGCATGGAACGGACCATTGAGAAAACCAATCTAAATATTAATTACGATGCGGTTGCCTGGAAATGGATGCGCTACAGCGGCTTGCTGCTTATTCCCCTGGCATGGGGGCATGTTTTGATCCAGGATGTGCTGGTGGGAGTGCACCAGATCGACATCGATTATGTTGCCATGCGCTGGGCCACACTCGGCTGGCGCGTGTACGATTTTCTGCTGCTGGCGTTTGCTTTCGCACACGGTGTGAACGGGCTGCGCCAGGTACTCCATGATTATGTCCAAAAAGAGAAGAGCATGCGCACCATTTCCCGGCTGCTGCTGGTTCTCTGGTTCCTGGTTGCGGCTATCGGGGCACTTGCCATCGTCGGCGGCGTCCGCATGCCCTGAAGGCAGTGGCGGTTGATCCTGAGCACTGCCAGTCAATCAATCCCGGTTGGCTGCGGTCGATCTGAACATATGCCACAAGTTATAATTGGGGAATTATAGGCATCACCCGGTGAAAGGTAGATACCGATGCTTTTATTAAGGAACGTAAACCACAGCAGGCACATACTTGAGGAGGTTGGAGGAGCAGCTGCATGAATTCACACCAACATGAGGTTCTCGTGGTAGGGGCGGGGGGAGCCGGCTTGATGGCGGCTTTATACGCATCAAAAACTGCCAACACAGCCGTACTGAGCAAGTTGTACCCCACGCGTTCCCACACCGGAGCAGCTCAGGGAGGCGTAGGCGCTGCCCTGGGAAATATAGAGGAAGACCACCCTGAGTGGCACACCTACGATACAGTCAAAGGCAGCGACTACCTGGGCGACCAGGATGCAATTGAGTTCATGTGCAGCGAAGCTGTGCCAGCAGTCTACGAGCTGGAACATATGGGCCTGCCATTCTCACGCACCCCGGATGGTCGTATTGCGCAGCGACCGTTCGGCGGGCATACAAATAACAAGACAGGCAAGCCGGTACGCAGGGCGTGCTATGCCGCCGATCGTACCGGTCACATGATCTTGCAGACCCTGTACCAGCAATGTATTAAAAATCAGGTCAACTTTTTTGACGAATTCCAGGTAATTGACCTGATTCTGTCCAACGGCGCCGCTGCAGGTGTGGTTGCGATCCAGCTTTCCACCGGCGAGCTGCACACTTTCCACGCCAAATCGGTCATCTTTGCCACCGGTGGGCATGGACGCATCTGGGAGATCACATCGAACGCTTACGCCTACAGCGGCGACGGGATTGCCATTACGCTGCGGCGCGGCATCCCCGCTCAGGATATGGAGTTCTTCCAGTTCCATCCGACCGGCATTTACAAGTTGGGCATTTTGATCACTGAGGGTGTGCGCGGTGAGGGTGGCGTGCTGATCAACGATTCCGGTGAGCGATTCATGACCCATTACGCGCCCAATGTGAAAGATCTGGCCTCCCGCGACGTTATCAGCCGGGCAATGTACCTAGAGATGAGTCAGGGGCACGGCATTGGAGGTCAGCGCTACTTACTGTTAGACGTACGACCAGAGACGGTCAACAAATACGCTGCCGAAGATGGTCGCAAGCGCCCAGACGGCTCTCCATACGTGGTCACTGCGGAAGAGGTCCTGGGCAAGCTGCCGGATATCATTGATTTCTGCCGCACGTACCTTGGCGTCGATCCGGTCACACAGCCCATGCCGGTGCAGCCCACGGCGCACTATGCCATGGGCGGCATCCCGACCAACAAGTTTGGCGAGGCAGTCATCGATGAAAAAAATACGGTGCTGCCGGGACTGTTTGCAGCTGGAGAAGCGGCCTGTGTATCGGTGCATGGGGCGAACCGCCTGGGAACGAACTCACTCCTGGACTTACTGGTCTTTGGGAAGCATTCCGGTCTGCGAGCGGCAGAATATGCTAAGGGCGCCGCATTCCAGCCGCTGCCTTCTGATGCAACCGATTTCGCGCGCGCCCAATTCGACGCGATGCTGAACAACGATGGTAGCGAGAGTGCCGCGGATATTGGCGGCGAAATGAAGAGCATAATGATGGACCATGTCAGCGTATTTCGCACCGAGGAAGGGATGCGACTCGCCGTAGACAAGGTCTGCGAGCTGAAGGAGCGTTTCAAGCACGTGCGCGTGGGCGACCGGGGAAAGATCTTCAATACCGACCTGCTCAATACCTGGGAGCTGGGCAATTTGCTAGACCTGGCAGAAGTGACTGCCGTGTCGGCGCTGGCGCGCCAGGAGAGCCGCGGCGCTCATGCTCGTGAGGATTTTTCCAAGCGCGATGACGCAAACTGGATGAGGCATACACTCGCCTGGCGCCGTGACAACCGTATCGAGCTGAGCTACAAACCGGTTGTAAAGACCAAATACGAGCCAAAGGAACGGGTGTATTAGGACAGGTAATCATCATGGATGTCACTATCAAGATATTTCGCTTCAATCCTGAGATCGATAAACAACCTCACTTCGAGACATACTCCGTGCAGGCCCAGGAGACCGACCGCGTCCTTGATCTGCTGGAATATATCAAGGGGCATATGGATGGTACGCTTTCCTTCCGGCGCTCCTGCGCCCACGGGGTGTGCGGATCCGACGCCATGCGCATCAACGGTCGCAACCGGCTGGCATGCAAAGTACTGGTGAAAGAGCTGGGCAGCAAGATCACCGTAGAACCCATCCTGGGCCTGCGCGTGATCAAGGACATGATCGTGGACATGGAGCCTTTCTTCGAGCATTTTCGCTCTGTGCTGCCCTACTTTATCAACGATGAGCCGGCGCCGACAACGGAGCGCCTGCAAAGCATCGAAGACCGGGAACGCTTCGATGACACCACCAAGTGCATCTTGTGCGCCGCCTGCACCACTTCCTGCCCGTCGTTTTGGGCGAACCAGCGCTACGTCGGGCCGGCAGCGATTGTCAATGCCCACCGCTTCATTTTCGACAGCCGCGATCGAGCCGCGGCAGAGCGGCTGCGCATCCTCAACGACCAGTTCGGCGTCTACCGCTGCCATACGATCTTCAACTGCACCGACGCCTGCCCGCGCGACATTCAGGTCACCCAGGCGATTGGCGAGGTGAAGAAAGCCATCGCCACGGGGAGAATTGAGTAGCCTCCTTGCTCTCCGTTTTCGTGAATGATATAATGACCACACTTGCCCCAGTAGCTCAAAGGATAGAGCGAGGCTCTCCTACAAATGTGGGCCTCATGGGAGAAATCTCATGAGTGAAAGTGGCCAAAGTCGGGGAAGCCTAAAGGGATAGGAAGCCATGATCAAACTCCCAATGGCAATTGGGACATAGGGCTACCAGATTATCCGTTGCATTCACCACGGACATTTGGGTATCGTCTGGAAAGTCCTGGATTGGTTTGATGTGGCAGACCTCGAAGTGCTTTGAATACCCGCAAACCCTGCAGCACTGAGGACTATCCGAGTTATTGTAGGATCTCCTGGCGAGCTTGCGAATCCAGGCATTGGCCTGGTAGCGGGCGCGAGAGCGAATTTCTGCAATTGTGACAGACCTGAAATCTTGAGGTTTCGTAGGATCACAATTATTGCAGTAGCTCCGCCGATATCCGGTCTCCGCTCCGCAGCTCTTGCAATAGAAACGCTGCCGTTGTCTCTTCGGGTATATACGATTGTTGAACTGGGCAGCGCAGGAAGTGCTACAAAACTTTGGATTGTTGGTCTCATTGTTGCAATTCAAGCATTTCATGGTTTATCTCCAAGGTAATCCCGAGCCAAGCTCAACTCGAATGCTAGAGTTTGAAAAATTATAAACTTACTAGTTCGAGTTGTGAAGGTGTAGAGACTAGACGGCCACCACCTAAAGCGGTAAACGACGCCAGGGTGAAGGGATAGTCCAGGGAGCCGGTAAACCGGCGCAAACCTGAAGGCCGAGGTTGTGGGTTCGACTCCCGCCTGGGGCACCAGATAAGAGCCATCTCGAACCGTGCTCTATGCCGGTTGAGCAGTTTCTAGCCATGCTGCGCTTTGAACAGCGCAATAAGCTGGCAGAACTGCCCGGCAAGATACTGGAGAGCGGTCGAGATGAGTTCGTTTAATTGCAATATCTCCCCTTTACAGAATTCAGAAGGAATTCTCTTAGACAAATTTATAACCGTTCAAGCTGCAGCTGAGGTCACGGGCTATTGCAGCCAGTACCTGCGCCGCTTACTTCGCACCAGGAAACTGGATGGCATCAAAGTCGGCCAGGTGTGGCTGATCAAGATGGCTTCACTGGGCGCTCACCTGAAGCAGACTGAGGCCACTGGTGACCATCGTTGCGGGCCTCGAAAAGCCCAAATAGATAAGGCGTCTACAAGCGTAAACGGACCCTGTATACGAGCGTATACACCTGGAGAGATGGAGGTCTTAGATGAGCGTGATGGTCCTTGATGCCGGGAACAGCATCATTAAAGCCAAGATTGCACGGCGGGAACAGGGTGAGGTTGCATTTCCTCACGCCCTGAAACCGCTTACAGAGGCTGAATTTCGGTCGATTCTTTCAAGGGTGGGGAAAGCCAGCCTATCGTTGGATTATTTACGAATTAACGGCCAACCTTTCGCAGTTGGTGAGAGCGCCGAACGGCATGGTATCACCGTCCAACGATCCGGGGCTGCTCGCTATACGCGAGATCATTATGGCATCCTTGCCGCTGCTGCACTGGCAAGATTGTACGAGCGGGGAGGAGAGATCATGGTCTTCGGCAGCCACCCACCGGGCGACGTCAATTTCCGCCAGGACCTGATGAAATCCGTAATCGGAGATTGGCATATCGAAACGAATGGCAGCGAGCGTCACTTCCGGGTGAGTTATGCCAACACCTTCGATGAGCCGGTGGGCGGATTGATGAATGTGCTCCTGACTGAAGATGGACAACATTACCAGCGGTCCGACTTGAACAGCGGGCGCTCTTTGGTCATCGACATTGGCGGATTCACCACCGACTACATCGCTGTCAATCCGGGTGGGGAAGTGGATTACAGCCTGGCGCGCAGCGTGCCGATTGGCATCCAGAATGTAGTCGCCGATTTCGAAGAAAGCTTCCGGGCGAGCAATCTGCAGGCGGTCAAGGATACCCCGGCGCTGCCGCCAGAGCGTATCCATATGGCAATTGTTACGGGTGTCTTCGAGGGCGGCGGGAGGAAATACCCTTGCGAGAAGGAAGCGAGGAAAGCGACAAACCTGCTGCTCAACCGGATTGCGGATACCTATCAGCGTATTGCTGGTGGGGCATTAGGATGGGATGCGATCATCCTGACCGGTGGTGGTAGTGGCTTGCTTTACCAGCGGCTTCTGCCGGTACTGGAGCATGAGCGTGTCATCCTGGCAGATGGGCTGGAGAGCATCCATTTGGCGAATGTGCGCGGTGGTTTGAAGCTGTGGCGGTTGTATGAGGCGCTGAAGGTGCTATGAGCGAAGTAATTAGCTTTCGACTCTCTGAAAGTAATCCTCGTGAGGCGCAGGCACTTAATGTTTTAAACACTTGGTTGAGTAAAGGCTTTAGCGTCCGCGATATCATCACTCAAGCACTGATAGCGTATGAAGTATCTGACCAACAACTAATAAAACAGACTTCTCCTGCTAATTTGGAAGCGGTTCTTAGCAAAGTAAATCAACTACTTGAACGTATTGCGAATAGCAATATTACCGAAAACCCAGAATCTCTGGTTAACCATAATCTATCGAACACTTTTATCTTATCGGTAAAGAAAGCAAAACAACCAGGTTTAAAAGTCGAATGATTGATGTTTTTCTTCGATGGGGGATAGAATAATGATTCCACATCGAATGTATAATAGTGAGTAAGGTTTGGGTTAGCCTTTGCTGTTGTACCCAGCTTCGAACGTTTCAACGAATCATTATCTGGATTAAGCACCACTTTTTGGGAGGTTTCTTCTTGCCCAAATTAACCCTTCAGCAGCTTGAAACCCACCTGTTTAAAGCCGCCGATATCTTGCGCGGCAAGATGGACGCCTCCGAGTATAAAGAGTACATCTTCGGCATGCTGTTCCTCAAGCGCGTCTCCGACCAGTTCGAGGTGCAGCAGCGGCAGATTTACGAGCAGTGGTTGGGCGCCGGATATCCGCCCGAGGAGGCCGCCGAGTTCGCCGAAGACCCCAACATGTACGGCGAGATCTTCTTCGTCCCCAAGCGGGCGCGCTGGCGAGCGAATGCGTTGAACCAGGCTACGGACGGTGTAGCTTTTCTCATCGATCTAAAAACAGACGTGGGCAATCAGTTAAATAAAGCCCTGGCAGCCTTGGAAGACGCAAGCCCCGAGCTGGACGGTGTGCTCAAGCGCAATATCGATTTCAACGCCGTCAAAGGCAAAACCAAACTTAAAGACTCACAGCTTGTTGATCTGATACACCATTTTGACAAATACTCCCTTACTAATGAGGACTTCGAGTTCCCGGACCTGCTGGGCGCGGCTTATGAGTATCTGATCAAAGATTTCGCCGACAGCGCCGGTAAAAAGGGTGGCGAATTCTACACACCGTCGCGGGTGGTGAGACTACTGGTTAACTTGATCGAGCCGCAAGAAGGCAAGACCGTCTACGACCCAACCTGCGGCTCTGGCGGTATGCTCATCCAGTCCCGCCAGTTCGTCGAGGAGCAAGGTCAGAACCCGCGCAACCTGGCGCTCTACGGGCAGGACAACAACGGTACGGTCTGGTCGATCTGCAAGATGAACATGATCCTGCATAACATCACTGACGCCCATATCGAGAACGAAGACACCCTCGAAAATCCCATGTTCGTCGAAGAGGGCTATATCAAGCACTTTGACCGGGTGATCGCCAATCCGCCATTCTCCCAAAACTACTCGCGGGCGAACATGCAGTATAAGCCGCGCTTCGGCTACGGTTTCACCCCGGAGTCCGGCAAGAAAGCCGACCTGATGTTCATGCAGCATATGATCGCCAGTTTGAAGCCCGGCGGGCGGATGGCGACCATTATGCCGCACGGCGTGCTCTTCCGCGGCGGGGCGGAGAAGATCGTCCGGGAGGGCATCGTCAAAGATGGCCTGGTCGAAGCCATCATCGGCCTGCCCCAAAAACTCTTCTACAATACCGGCATCGCCGCCTGTGTGTTCGTAATCAATAAGCGCAAGCCACCCGAGCTAAAAGACAAAATCCTGTTCATCAACGTCGAGGGCGAGTACGGCGAGGGGCGCAACCAGAACTACCTGCGCCCCGAGGACTTAGAGAAAATCACCCACGTCTTCCACCACAGGCGCGAAATCCCGCGCTACTCCCGCCTGGTGAGCCTGGAGGAGATTGCCGCCAACGACTATAACCTGAACATCCGCCGCTATGTGGACAACTCCCCCGATCCGGAGATCGAGGACGTGCACGCCCACCTGGTGGGCGGCGTGCCCAAGCGAGAGGTTGCGCTGTATGCCGAGCAGTTCGCCCGATACGCTTTAGATCACAGCGTAGTTTTCATTGACCGGGAAGCTGATTACCTGGATTTCCGTCCTGAGATCGAGAACAAGCGCCAGATACGCGCCATCATCGAGAACCATCCGGAAGTACAGCGCATCAACCAGGAGATGAGCGCCCGACTGGGTGCCTGGTGGGGAGACGCGGCGCAAGAGATTGCACAATTCCCCGGAAATAACCACCTGCCGTATTTCAAGCGCGAATACCAGCAGCGCTTGCTGGAATGTTTGCTTCCGGTGGGCGTGCTCGACGAATTTCAGATCGCCGGAGTGTTCGTCAACTGGTGGGAGGCGGTGCGCTACGACCTGAAAGCTGTCGTCGCCACCGGCTGGAGCGCCAACCTGATCCCGGATGAATACATCCTGGAGCGGTTTTTCCAAAAGGAGCGTGAGGAAATCGAAAGTCTGGAAGCGCAGGTCGCCAAGCGCGAGGGGGAGCTAGAAGTAGCTTTGGATGAAGTTGAGATGGGTGAGGAGGCTGGCGAGGGGGAAGAAGCGCCGAAGGTAATTGCTGCGTCAGTGAAGAAATATATTAAAAGCCAGATCGATGACCTGAAAGGCCTGTGGCAGAGCGTGGAGGTGCAGAAAGAGGTTAAAGCGCTTCAGACAGCGCTGGATAACATTGTGCAGCGGGAGCGGGCGCAGCGCGACACCCGTCGGGCGTTGAATAAGGCTAAAAAAGAATTCGGCCAAAAAATTGAGGGGAAGAGAGATGTCTTAACTGAGCTAGAAGCAGAGGGATTGATTTTGCTGAAATTTAATGATTTTATGAGTGACACACTTCACCATTACCTGACCACAGAAGAGAGAGAATTAGTAAGTACTTTTGAAAACTTATGGGATAAATATAAAATACCACTTTCTACTCTTATAACAAGGCACGAAGACAAAGTAATGCTACTAAACGTATTTCTTGAAAAATTGGGTTATCAAAGCTA
>Ga0105100_10001445_pt1 | contig 13950 bp, 17 predicted proteins | sample PPLLak12cMay2015_2_FD_87033 | JGI IMG/M metagenome (GOLD analysis project Ga0105100, IMG submission 87033) | Freshwater sediment microbial communities from Prairie Pothole Lake near Jamestown, North Dakota, USA - PPLs Lake P8 Core (1) Depth... | ecosystem: Environmental > Aquatic > Freshwater >...
GATCGCGATCATCGCGGCATTGCTCGTGCTTTTTAGCGCCATGTGGGACCCACGCGTTTCGGTTGCGGTCTCCATCGTGGCGTTACTGGGGCTTGGACTCTTTAAATTTATGCACAAAAACAGCTAGGCGAGCTGGATATGAAACATACTCGCATTCCTTTGTTGCTGCTGCTTGCATTCGTATTCAGCTCGTGCGCGCCTGCGACTGCTGTGATCCAGCCGACGCAAGTGAGTACTCGAATACCGGCAAATACGCCAGAAGTTACCGTTCCCGCAGAAGTCTTCCAATCGATCAATATGATAGAGATCCCCGCTCCATCTCTATCGACTAACCTGCTTGGAGAACCGGCTGAACGCACGATCTATGTTTATTTACCACCTTCCTATAACACTTCTGACAAACGTTATCCCGTCATCTATTATTTGCCGGGCTATGGCGATAGCACCATGAACGGTTTTCGACTCCCGCAGCACATGGACGCGCTGATCGAAGCAGGCGATGTCAGAGAGATGATCGTTGTGGTCGCCAGCGGGGCCAGCAAACTGGGCGGCAGTTTCTATGTCAATTCGCCGGTGACAGGCAACTGGGAGGATTATGTTGTTGATGATCTGGTCGGCTACATTGACAGTCACTTCCGCACACTGCCACAGGCCGCATCGCGTGGCATTACAGGTCATTCCATGGGCGGGTTCGGCGCGCTGAATATCGCCATGCTCCATCCTGACGTGTTTGGCGGCGTGTATAGTATGAGTCCCGGCTTGTTCGATGAAAATGGATTGGCTGAGTCGCAGATGTTCGATAGCGAAATTCTGATCAGGAACTTCGTCGAATATGAAAGCGGGCTGTCAGCCGTCCCGTTGGAAGAGGCGAAAAGGAAAATGCTTCCCTCGCCGCAACAGTTCGCATTGTCCTATGGTTTTGCATTCGCGCCAAACCCCGACAGGCATCCACCGTATTTTGACTATCCCTACACGGAAGTTGACGGGCAGTTGGTGCGCGACGATGCGATCTGGCAGAAATGGGAGAGCGGCTTCGGTGAGATTGCGGATGAAGTTGCGCGATACAAGGACAACCTCTTGAAACTCAAAGGCATCGTCGTGGATTATGGCGAATTCGACGAATATGGCTGGATCCCCAAAGGCTGCGTCTATTTCGGCGAACAACTTACTGCCGTGGGAATACCCGTCAAAGTGGAAAGTTATAACGGCAATCATTCGAATCAGCTGGGTCAGCGGATTAGCGATTTCATGCTGCCGTGCTTTTCAACGATTTTGAAATTCGAATAAAGAGAAAAAATGAAACGAAGACAACTCACTGTATTCTTTATTTTGCTCGCGGTCTATGCACTTTGTGCATTCATGACCTATGCATTCTTCACCGACCAGCTCGCTGCGACTGCGGGCATGCCCATGCCCGATATGGGTGTCTCAGATTCAGTCCTGGGTCTTGCGAGCGCCGGCATTGTACTTGTGCTTTATGGCATAGTAGGCCTGGCGGGATATTGGTTTGCGCGCAGACTTGACCTGCCCGGCATCTTCAGCGCAGATGGGAATTGGTGTCGCTGGTTCTTCATTCCGCTTTTGCTTGGCCTGGCCAGTGGGGTGTTTGTGACCGTTGGCGATCTTTTGTTCGCTCCTGTCAATGGAGTTGGACGTTTGATCCATCCTGGTTTTCCTCTCTCGATTATTGCCTCCATCAGTGCAGGGATTGGCGAAGAGATTCTATTCCGTGGATTCGTCTTCGGCTTATGGGGGCTCATCCTCAACTGGCTGTTCAAGCGCTTCAACGGCCGTACCCTCGCGTTGTCCCTCTGGGTCGCCAACGTCATTGCCGCGCTGGCCTTCGGAGCAAGTCATCTTGGGACGATTCTCCTCCTGACGGGCGCCTCATCCTTAGCCGAATTGAGTCCCGTTTTACTGGTCGAGATCTTCCTCCTCAACGGCGTGATCGGGCTCATCGCAGGCGAGCGCTACATGAAAGACGGCCTGGTGGCCGCGGTAGGAGTCCACTTTTGGACAGATGTCGTCTTCCACGTTTTGTGGGGATTGTTCTAAAACTACCTGTCCATTCGGCTAGTGGAAGACTCCCCCAGCGGTGGGGGAGTCTTCTTGTTGAAGATCATAAAATGGAAGCATGAGCACCAAAGCATTTTTCCGCTCGGCTTTGTACATTCTCTGGGGAGTGATCCTGGTCTGGGGTGTTGCGTTTGCCCAGAACACGATTTATCCCGTTATTTCGACCCAGTTTCGCCACGTGCACTCCTACATCAACGACATCTTTTCCGACGTGGTCTACTTGTTCGTCGCATTCCTGCCTATCATCTGGGCGCCCAGATTTTTTGGGTACCAACTCGGCAGTATCTCCAAACATTGGAAGATGTTAGTGGGAATGACAATTTTCTTTATTGGCGCGCCTTTGCTATATCGCCTCATGTTGGGAGAGACACCTTTCGGTGTCAATACCTGGTTTTTCGAAGGGGTCGTTGTTCCTCTGGCAGAGGAAGGCTTCTTTCGCGGCATCCTGCTCTCGATGCTGCTGTGGGGATTTGGGAAACTCTACAGCTCAACGATGGCAGACTGGTTGACGATCATTTCCAGCACCCTGATCTTTGCGACAGCACACCTGAATAACCTTGGTGACTATCCGACCGGTTTTGTTCTATTTCAAGTTGGGTTTTCCACAATCGTTGGCCTTGCCTTTGGGTACACACGAGTCAAGACCGGGAGTATCTATCCTGCAATCGTGCTTCATGCTCTCTTTAATCTGGCGGGAACTTTATGAAACAATCAAAGAATTCTTCCTCAATTCTTATACTCATCGCCCTGCTGTTGTTCGTCTTTCTGTTCGTGTTCTTCATGTACACGTTCCTGCATGAAGGCGGACATGCCATCACAGGCTTGCTCTTTGGTCAATCGCTGACAGAGTTCAACGTCAACTTCTGGAATTTCAGTGCGCACGTAGGGATGGTCGGCGGGAAATTGACCGAGCCCCAGCTTGCGATTCGGGCTATGGCAGGAGCAGGTCTGCCTCTCGTGATCTGGACGATATTCATCAGCAGTGTTCCGCGCAAAACCAATTTCACCCTCGAAGCATTGAAAGTGTTTTCCTCGATGACGGTTGTGAATACATTGCTGGCCTGGATCATTCTCCCGGTGTTGTTTCTGATCGGAAAAGCGCCCTCGGACGATGTGACGAATTTCCTGCGGTACAGCCATATATCGCCATTCCTCCTGATATTTGCAGCCATCATTCTGTATGCTGGCGGATGGAAATTGTTTTTGTCGAAGATAGATGGGGTACGGAACGAATTCCTTCTGTTGACCACGGCGGACCGCCCAAGTGTCACCGGGGGAGCGCGAGCGACAATTCCCTCGATGATAATCATCATGGCATGCTTCGTTGTTTTAACATTCGCAGTGAACGGTCTGGCTGCAAAAAGTATGCTGGACAAAAACTCTCCGCCTCAGGATTTTGTACCTGTTGCGCAGATCGATCTTTCTACTCTAGCCTATCCCGGTGAAACGCTCGCGGAGTTCTCTATCGAAAAGTCTGCTTACGTGGGCGTTTTCATCGCCGTTCGTAATATAAACACGACCTATATTGACCTCCGTGTTACCGGCCCGGATGGATACAGTTCTATTGTCCTGCATGGCGAAGGCTTTAACGCGTTTCAGGATGGTGGATTATGGGAGGAAAATCTCGCACCGGGAGATTATCAAATCGTGCTCACCTCGCATCAGAGCCCGGGCACTGTCTCTGTCTATTTGAGAACCCGCTAGCGTAAGAGGAAAGGAACAGTCATGCAAACAAGTACAGCCAAGCCCAGCCCGATGCCAATTTCGAACTCAGGGACGGCAATGTCCCATCCCTGGCTGATGCTCATCTCACGCTCCCTTTTGTTCATCCTCTTTCAGGGTCTGATCGCGTTGATCTTGATGGCGGCAGGCGCCAAGTCCGCCTGGGACGAAGCAGCCAGATGGTGGACGTTTGCTGTAGTCCTCACGAACATTTCCTCCATCTATTTGCTTGTGCGCGTATTCAATGCTGAAGGTAAGCGTTATTTCGATGCTATCCGATACTCACGCACCACGTGGAAGGCAGACGTACTTTGGTTCATTGGCTTCAGCATCATTGGTGTGCCTATCGCTGCCGCGCCGCGAGAACCTCTCGCCATCGCGATCTTCGGCGATGTCATGACCACCGCCAACCTGATGTTCCGCCCATTGCCAATGTGGGCGATCATAGTGAGTTTTCTTTTCCCGCTCACGATTGCTTTCTCGGAATTACCGACTTATTTCGGTTACGTCATGCCGCGGCTCGAAGCACAACTCAAGAACGGCTGGATCGCGTGGCTCATTGCGTCCTTCTTCCTGGCCGCACAACACATGTTCTTCCCGTTCATCCTGGATGGTGGGTTCATGCTCTGGCGCCTCGGCATGTTCATCCCATTCGCCTTTTTCACTGGACTGGTCCTCAAACTCCGCCCGACGCTATTGCCCTACTTCATGATCGTTCACGCGCTGCTGGATGTCACGGTTGTGTTGGTCTATTTGATCGTATGACCCCGCTTCCCGCTACGCCGCGAACTGATACCGTTTCGTGAGCTAACTCTCTGCTCAAGCCGCCTCTTGAAAAGACTTGATGTCCAACCCGGACGGTCCGAAGCCAGGCGAGGTTTGAACTACCGAGCCACGGAGAAATAAGAAACTTCGTGGCTCAGTTTTCTTGCGCAGATGCGAGGGATTTCATTGGAAAGCGAGTAGAGGGTGTTGGGCGAAAAAATCCCAGATGACCTGCGCGGCGTCGAAGGCTTCCGGCCAGCCGTGCCCGCCGCCCTGGATCGTGTAGAGGACCACATCGGCATCCGCACGGCAATTGCTCCACTTCTCCTCGGTGACGTGGTCACTGTGAATGGTGCTGGAAGGCTGGTTATTGCAGCCGTTGCGCGTCGCCCAGGATGAGGCCCACTGCGGGATCGGGACTCCGATAACATAATACGCCGCGGGCGGTTCCCCTGTCCCCTCGAAGCCATGGTAGGGAATGATCGGGTCATCCGTGCCGTGCACAGCCAGGACGGCGACCGGTCGCGAGGGAGAGCACTCCTCAGACCCCTGGTACGCGCCCGAGACCGGCGCGATCGCGGCGATCCGGTCCGCCAGGTTGCAGGCCAGACGGTTCGCCATCCCGCCTCCGTTCGAATGTCCGCTGGCGTAGATGCGGTTGGGGTCGATGTTGCAGCGTTTCTCCAGGTCATCGATCAGGTCACGTACGAAGCGTATGTCCGGGTTGTTTGGTCCGGGCGTCGTGTTCCAGGTTGGATGCCCACCCAGTGCCTGCGGAAAAACAACGATAAAATCTTCCTGTTCTGCCAGGGTTGAGAAGCCGCTGTAGCTTTCGAATTCCCCGGCATTCGAGCCGGCGCCGTGAAAACCCAACACCAGCGCGGTAGGTGTTTCTGGCTGGTAACTGGATGGCACATGCAATCGATACTCGCGAACCTGTCCTCCGGATGTAAGATCCTGCGCGTGATCACCGGTTGGACAGTCTGCCCCGATATAGGAGGAAGTGGCCGATGGAATCATGGTTACAGGTGTGCAGCCTGCCAGTAGAAGGAAGATGGAAACCCCAATGAAATAGACACGCATTGTCACAGCCCTTCTTTCACCAGCTCACGCAGCGCTTCACGCTCAGGGGCGATCTCCTCACTCAACCGCGCCGCGGCAATGACTGGTCTCCAACGGTTCAATTCATTTCCCGTATCAGGATTAAGCGTACGATATCGATTCAAATACGTCCGATGGTAGAGACTGATGATCATTCGGATCATCGAGCTTACTTGTTTCCCATGGATAGATTTCAGCCGTGCGGCCTCAGCAATTGGAGCGGATAGTCGAATAGGCATTGATTATTGCTAATTTTGTATTCTGCACCTGGAAACTAAAGCAACGCTGTTCTTACTATGTCATGCTGAGCCCTTCGGCTTCGCTCAGGATAAACTCCGCGAAGCATCTCTTACACGGCATGCGAGACTCTTCGGTCGTGGCTCCAGAAGCGCCACTCACTCAGAGTGACATGATTTCACCAATCTTTTGTCATCCACTTGAGGTACATTTCGAAGTTGCTCACCCAGTAGGCGTAGTTGTGGCCTCCATGGCCCACATGGAGCTGGTTTTCGATGCCTGCCTCGTCGAGGATGGATTTCATCACCTCAGCGCGGTCGAGCATGAAGATATCCTCATCGCCGGTGTCCATAAACACTCGTGTGCGGTTTGCATCGGTCATGGCCGACAACCATGCATCGATCTGTTTCTCTTCACCGGAGATCGCGCCCGCGCCGAAGATTCCCGCGCTGGAGAATGTATCCGGATATTGAAAAGCCAGGCGATAGGCAGCGATCCCGCCCAGCGAGCCGCCGGCCACGGCTCGGTAACGGCGCTCATCCATGATCGGATACTGGCTCTCAACGAAAGGGATCAATTCCTTATAGATGGTTTCCGCCATGGGATCGAAGTCTGTGTTTTCGGTGGTGACGATGATAAAGGGAGAAATCTCGCCACTGAAGATCAGGTTGTCAACGATTTCGGCCAGGCCTGGCGCAAACCATGTATCCGGCGCGCTGCTGCGGCCCGGGACGAGATAAAGCACCGGGTAACGGGATTCGGAGTCGGCGGAGAAACAAGGCGGAAGGTAGACCCGGTAACTGTACGCGTATCCACGCGCCGGCTGAGGAAGCTCCGCACGGACCACTTCGCCGGAGGCCGCGCAGCCTTCGGGGACCGTTGCTAGGGATGCCGCGGGTCGAGGACCAGGCCCACATCCACACAAAAGAATCAAAAAGATGAGTGGAATGATTCTTTTCATACCGTGTGTCTTATCGAATGCCAAAACTCTCCTCATCCAGCCATCCCAAACATTGTTCCATGCGCTCGATCCGGACTTGAGCGATCTCCTGTGCACATGGCAGTGTGAAACGCCCCTGGATGCTATCACGTCGCCCCAGGATGCGGCGATAACAGGCGTCCACGTCGCGCGGCCCGCGGGCAAAATCGCGCGCCATGCCGATCATGCCCAGGAATTCGAGCATATCGGCTTCGCGCAATAAAAGCGCCTCGTTAGACTTGGTGGGGCGCATGTCGCGATAATCGTGCAGTTCGATGGCTTCGAGCAAACTATCTTTTTGTACGGAGGTCAGGTCCAGGCGCGGCAGGACCTCAGCCTCCACCACCTGGCGTGAACGGATCGCATGTTCCACGCCCTTCTGAGCATAACATGGAAAGGCTCCCCAATCGTGCATATAGGTCGCCATTGCGATGAGATGAGCATCATAGGGGATGCCCGCGCTGATCTGTTTGATGAGCTCGATCAGCCGCTTCGCATGTGCAACTGCCCAGCCTTCTCCATCACGGAGGGTCATCTGGATGATGTCATCAAGGTTAAGTTGATTTTCGGTCATGGTTAACTGTCTCCTGTTTCATTCAGTGATTGATCGTCATTGATTTCATCGTGAAGAGTGCACGATGTTCGTTTGTTTGATCCATTTTTGGACCAGTGCTTGTCCGGCAGGTGTTTTCCAGTCCCTTTCGAGATCGGCGTGACATTTCAATCCCAACCCTCGCCGCTCGTGATGGCAAAAACGACATTCCAATGGCTGATGGCCCGTTCCATAAAGTTCGCAACGCTCCCCGTTGAGGAAATTGCAGCCGTTGTGTGCGAACAGATTTGTGGCAAACGTTCTTTCGCAGCCTTTGAACGCCGGGGAAAGCACGCCAAAGGTTAATTCGGGCGCCATTTCCAACATCATACGATCCCCGTATCCGGCCTCGATTGCACGCGCGGCTTGATCTACTGTCCACCAGCCAGGGCGCACACAATAGCCCAAACAGATTTCACATGTGCATGGATCGGAAGGTGGATACTTCTCAACAAGCGTTTTCCTGTGTTTCGCTTTCCTCTTTGCCATTTTGGTCATTCACTCTGCCTACATGCCTTGTTTCCTGATGACATTACCTCAACAGGCGGTCGAAGAAATCGCCCATGATGTCAGAGATCTCGGTTCGCGTGGGCTTGATCGGCCCGCCCGTCGGTTTGAAATTGTGATTCGCATTTTCGACAATGACCAGTGTCACATCTACGCCTGCATCGGACAGTTTTTCGTACAGCACTTGTGCATGCTCCACAGGAACAGCCGTATCCTGCTCTCCATTCAGGATGAGGAATGGCGGCGCGGCGCGCGTGACATATTGAACCGGACTCGCCTCGATGAGCCGCGGGTCGCTCGGCGAGTCCGTGCCAAAGGTGCGTCGAAGCACCGTGCGCTGTAACCAGCTCATGGGTAGAGTCAGATCCGCCGGGCCGAACATATCCACAACGGCATCCACCTGGCTGGAGTACTCCCGGTTCTCTCCAGGCTCGAAGGCCAGGTCGCCGTTTGTCAGCCCCATCATGGCCACGAGATGCCCACCCGCGCTGCCGCCCCAGATGCCGATCTTTTCGGTCAGCAGGTGATATTCATCCGCATGGGCGCGTAAGAATCGAACAGCGCACTTCGCATCCATGACTTCTGCCGGGAAGGAGTATTCAGGCATCAAGCGATAATTGATCGCCGCAACGGCAAAGCCGCGTTCGGTCATGGCCGGGATGTCAACGATGCCGCTGCCTGTGCGCTTGTCGCCGCTGGTGAAACTCCCGCCATGCACATAGAGAAGGACTTGCCACGAAGATTCACGCTCCGGTAAATACAGATCCATCTTCAGTGGGATGCCGTCCATGGTGCAGTACGTGATATCGGGAATATCCGGTGAAAGTGTGATCTGCGGCTCTTCATCCGCCAAACCCTGGTACCGCCTGATCCACACGAAGCCATAGATGGTCAATGCACACAGGCTGATCACAAGCAAAATGCCGAGCCATTTAAGGAGTCTTTTCATCGGATCTTATGCTTTCGTCAATAGCCGTCGCTTGCGGTTGCCCCAGATGGCGACCAGGTTCGGCCAGAGGATCCATGAAACATAAGTCAGGTAAACATTCACGAAGCTAAGAAGGATCGAGGCCAGCCAGCCGATACTGATAATGAGCCAGACCTGGGACGTGATCCCCAGCAGGCGCGGATCGGAGTCTGTAGCAAATTGTCTATGATGTTTCGCGACATAATCCCAAAAGATCCAAACCGTCATTCCCTGCAGGAAACTATTAACAGAAAAACAAGCTGCGGCCAGTTTTTCAGCGGGAAAACGACCGACAATGGCAGTGCTGGCTGGTATGAGAGTGATAAAGAGTAATCCCAGGATGGTCAGCCAAAGCATGTTCGTATCTGCATTCGTGATATGTCGGAACATCCGTTGGTGGACCACCCAGTGGTTCGCAATCGAATAAAACGCAATGAAATAAATGTAGAGACGCGGCACCATGGTAAGCAGACTTTGCGATAAACTGGCAGAGCTTGATTCCGGGATGCGTAACTCCAGCACGAGCAACGTCATAGTGATCGCAAAGACACCATCCACGAGAAACGCCAGGCGTTCGAGGTTAACGTAATTGGTTGTTTCACTGATGGCAGACTGTTTCTTTTTCATTTCAAATCAAGCTCTCCAGCCATTTGCAGCGGTTATCTCGTTCCCTGGATGATGATCGGCTCTCCAGCAAAGATAGTCTGCTCTGCGGCAACTTCCAGGGTATCTCCGGTGAACTTTAACCGGAATTCCGTTTCTCCCAATTCGCCCAGAGCGGGCGTGCCGGCTGCAGGATAGGGGTAATCTATGATGAAGGTCTGCTCATCTTCCCACCGGCCGCGCAATAGCAGCTCACCAATCACATCTCCGTTCGATAGGCGATAGACGTTGTCCAGGCCGACGTCCAGGGCGGGGTAATTATTCAAATGAAGTTGAGCAGTTGCAGCTTCCTCTTCAAAAACTAATTCCAAAGTTTCCCAGCCAAGCAGGTTTTCTGCGAATGTGTATGTACTGCCCGAAATATTCATGGCGGTTCCAGGCAGTAGTAGGACCGGTTGAACGGGATTCGCCGCGGTTTCAATATGGGCCTGCAGACGTGCAAAGCCATCCGGGTTCTCTGCAAGCGGGCTATCTGACTTGACCGCGGGCAGTATATAATCGCTGAGCGCTTTTTCGATCTCCGGAGCCTCCGCAAAGGATTCCAGCGCGGCGGTCACGATCACGATCAAGTTCCGGGATGGGTAGACGTGGATCTGCTGACCGCCCAGGCCCAGCGCGGCATAATGACCGTCTTCCGGATAGACGGTCCAGAGATAGCCGTAGCCGCTTCCATCTTCCTTTTGAATGTGTTCCGTTGTCGAATCGGCTACCCACTCAGCGGGAATAATTTGCCGACCATCCCATTTCCCATTGTTGAGATACAGCAAGGCAAGCTTTGCCATATCAACCGGCCTGAGATGGAGTCCTTAACCCGCCAGGGTTATCTTCTGCGGGTCGCTGCCCCAATCTGCTTCTTCCGCTGGTTGAATGCCGAGCGGCTCGAACAATTCCTGATTCGCATATTCGCGCGTATTCATGCCGGTGGATTTTTCCAGGATCGACGACAAGAGATGAGCATTGCCGTTGCAGTAACCGAAGGCTTTTCCAGGCGACTCTATCATCGGTAAATCCAGCATGAATTGAACCCATCCGGACGACTGCTCCATGCCGGGACCTGAAGCAGAGAATTCTGCGCAGTCCAGGCCCGAAGACATGGAAAGCAAATGCTTCAACCGGATGGAACTTTTCTGCCTGCTCGGATTGGCAAAAATGCGATTGGGATAAAAATCAAGCAGCTTTTCATCGTCGTTTTTGAGATACCCGTCAGCGATCGCTTTCCCAACCAGCATGCCGATCACGCTTTTCGTGACGGACTGGATATGCATTTTCGTATCACGCGTGTAGGGATGGAAATACGCTTCTGTCACCACGTATCCATTGCGGATGACGAGAACGGAATGAATGCTGGTTTCATTTATGGAAATCTCTTCCAGCATTTCTGCGAGTTGCGCCGAATCCATGCCCTGGGCTTCGGGGGTGGAACTCTTCCAGCCCGAAGTCGGCCAGTAGTCCGGTTCCGGGACTTGAATAGAGATGGATTTCGACGGGGCACATCCTGCTGACAGCAGGATGAGAGCGAGGAGCATGCAAGTAATGGTTTTGGTTGTCATTGTGAACTCCTGAAGAGATTTGTGGTGTGCTATGGGACAGGAGATGTTATGGAGCGGTGCTCACCGCGTAAAGTTTTCCGTCCAGGCTGCCGAAGTAGACTACTCCATCCACCACGGTTGGTGAGGAAACCACGCCGCCATCGAACCGCACCGGGTCAACCGTGACGAGCGCCGGGGCCGTTCGCACCTTCCACAATTCGAGGCCGGTCATTGTATCAACTGCGTACAGATAGCCACCCGTCGCGCCGATGTAGACGACTCCATCGGCCACAGCGGGCGAGGACCATGGATCACCTTTGGTATCGAAGTCCCATACTAATTCTCCGGTCTCGGCATCGATGGCGTTGAGGCGAAACCAGTCGGAACTGCCCACATAAACGATCCCATCCGCAACGGCGGCGGAGGATTCAACCCAGGGTATGCTGTTCGGGTAAGGAAAACACCATTTCATCTCGCCGGTCTGTGCATCGAAGGCATACATGCACGGGAACTTACTGCCGATGTACACAATGCCATCCACGACGGTAGGTGAAGGGATGATCGGACCGTGGGTATCGTAATGCCATTTCTTCTCCCCGGTTTCTGCATTGAGGGCGTAGATCCGGCCGCTCCAATCTCCAAAGTAGACAGTGCCATCTACCACCGCGGGAGAAGAGCGGATATACATCCAGCCGGCTTTGAACTGCCACTTCTCTTCGCCGGTCCTGGCGTCCACGGCATAGAAGTTGGGGTTGGCTCCACCAGCGTACACCACTCCATCTGCAACGGCCGGTGAGGACTGCATATAATCCCACGTTTCGGTGACAGGTTTCCGCTCCACCATCGGTTTTCCCATGTCAAGCTTCCAGACTTCCGCGCCGGTTTTTGAGTCCAGTGCGTAAAGAATGTTTTCATCGCTGGTGAAATAGACCATCCCATCGGCGACGGCCGGGCGCGAACGTACGATATCCCCCGTTTCGAATTTCCATTTCAACTGAGCGGTAACGACATCCACTGCGTACAGGAAGTGATCATCGCTGCCGAAGTAGACTGTTCCATCTGCGAGCGTTGGCGAGGACCACACTTCGCCTTGTGTGGCAAATGTCCACAGCGGGGCGCGCGTCCCCGGCTCGAGGGCCGAAATGGCAGTCGGAGAGGGGGCAATCGTCGGCGTCGGCGGAGCGACCGTAGGGGCTGATTGGCAGGCGCTAATCAAGGTCAGCAGGATGACCAGGCATACGATGGTGTACAGAAAGTGTTTGGACATGCTTCTTCTCCCATTTGGAAACATTCAACATGCAGAAAACGGCAGTTCACTTTTCGGTCTTTTCTTTGATAGCTACATAGAGATCGATCTCTGGATTCTTTGCCAGGCTGCGCTGGTCGTGGTACTCAAAGTCACCCAGGATCGAATTGTCCGACTCATATTTTGATTTCGGAAACCACTCTGTAAAGATATATTTTTTCGTAAGCCCAATTGTGATACCCCATGAGAATCTGCTTTTTGGACGGATCGGGAAGACCGCGTACATCATCGCCGGGATCTCGAATGACTTACATCCTTCCGGAACAAAATCCAGGCAGTTGACGACATCCCCCATCAGATATTCCCAGCTCTCTACCCCTTGAAAATCCCTGCTGACCGCCACAAATCCCCAGGGTTCCTTTTTGTTCCGGATCAGATTTGCGTCTTTGATCTTTTTATATTCCTGCCCCAGCCGCGCAGCGTCTTTGAAGACCCTTTTCATGCCTGTCCGCGTGGCTACCCCGATCATTTTGATCGGCTCACCAAGGGTAACGATTTCTGGCTCCACCTTCTCGATCCCCCCAACCAGAGCGTCAAATAACAGTATGGCCCCGGCCAACACCGCGAACACGCTGCCGAGCATGATCCATGTTGACCGTTGATTGGAAGGTCCCATTGCAGACACTACGAAAAAACTGGATGCAGCGACAAAGAACAGGATGGATGCCAATTGTCCGAAATTCTTCTGTACCATTCGTGCTCCTTTTGGAAATCTGTGCCTGGCGGCGTTGATGTAAGGGAGGCCAGATTTACAAAGATATGCGGAAAACGTTTGAGCCTGTCGCTCCTGCTCTGCGAGAGGAGTTGCGACGATTACATGGTACAGCGGTTGACCAAAAAACTCCCCCGACTCTGGGAGAGTTTTATGCTAGCCACTTGGCTAGTCTACACTGCTGCTCTGCGGCGTGTGTCGCCACGGCGCCGTGGCGACACTTCGTCTGTGTAGTCGAGTGGATAGGTTGTTTTGTCTGATACCTTCATCGTTCGAAATAGATGATTTCCTTCGGTACCATTCCACTCGCATTTTTCGCGTTGCGCTCCTGCTTCTGAAAAATAATAAAAGCAGCCAGGATGGCAACATAACTTGCCGGGCCAGAAACCGCTGCAGGGACCAGCTTAAGTGCCAGCAGGATTGGTCCCAGGTTGATCAAGGCATGCAGTCCAACGGATGTTACATATCCAATGCAGGCTTTTCGCCTGTCGGAATGAAACCCTGCGATAGCAAGGGACGTCATTAGTCCATGTGCAAAGGTTACGATCAATCGTTCCGATGCAAAGCCCGTGAACATATGCCAGGGTATCTGGGTGTAGGCAGGGCTTTGAGCGATCCCGTAGGCCAGATAGGCGGCCTTCGCCCAGGCCAAACCCCAACCCGAGCGCCAGCCCGGCCCACAGCGCATGGGAAGTATCCTGTAGAAATACCCGCGAAGCGGGTATCGCCATCGGAAGCACTTTGATGGCTTCTTCGAAAACCGGCGCGTTGAGCCACACGGCTATGATGAACCA